>OLOM01001800.1_pt1 | contig 13887 bp, 9 predicted proteins | sample 1672531 | NCBI WGS metagenome assembly OLOM01 (sample SAMEA3136696, study PRJEB25190) | human gut metagenome | reverse complement strand
GTCCAGCAGAATGCCCTTGTCGTAGAGCCAGTCCATGACCTCCCAGACCGCCTCGCGGTCCTCGTGGCCGCGGACGACGGAGACGCCGTTCATGGTCCAGGGTGCCCCCTCGGGGAAGAAATCGAGCTTGATGGGGGACCCGTCGTTTTTTTCGGACACGAGTTGGAACACGAGGGAGAGGCCTACACCCGCCTCACCGTTGGTCAGTGCGGTGGCGGGCGCCCCGCCCGAGGACGTGAATTGGTACACGTTCTCTGCGAGCCTGTCGAAGTACTCGAGTGCCGGCTCCTCGCCCAAGAGGTTGACCATGCTGTAGTAGAAGTTGTAGCCGGTGCTGGACGCCTTGGGGTTGGGCATGGCTATCTTGCCTTTGAAGCGCGGGTCGAGAAGGTCGTCGAGGCTCTGGGGTGGCTCGATGCCTGCCGCATCGAGCACCTGCGTGTTGTAGGCAAAGCAGCCGCACTCGCGGGTGAAGGGCATGATCTTATCGCTGATGACAAGGTCATCTTCAAAGACATCGAACGAGAAGCGGTCGGAAAGCGGCATAAGAGCGTCTTGCGCCGCCATGAGATAGCCGCCCTCAACGCCGAGGGCGATGTCAAACTCGGCCTCCTCGCCCTCCATTTTGAGACGGGCGGCGAGGTTGCCGGTTGACATGTACTTCATTCGCACGTCAAGGTGCGGCAAATCCTGGCTGATTGCCGTCATGAGGGTCTCGGTTCGATTGCCCTCGTTTGTCGTATAGATAATGACCTGGTTGTCCGCGCCGCGAGAGGAGCACCCTGCCACAGACGCAAGAGCCGAGCCTCCGGCGCAGGCGGCAGCCGCGCGGCCAAGGCGAAGCAACTGTCTTCTTGTGAGCATGCGATTCCTAACTATGGGGTTCGAACGTTCATATTATGCCATCTGATTTACGAATCTGAGTCTCGGGCTTCCGTTCAAGTCCGCTTTTGGCGTCACTTGTGTTCAAAGCGTGACTGGAATCGCCGATATAATGAAATTTCTCTCATGCAATGGAGTCATGGTTCCCCTGTGCATCGTTTGAGATATGGGGGCAAGTGGTCCATTCTTAAGGGGTTGAAGACTCCCAGTGGCTTCGATCGGAGCAACCATGGATTACAAAGAGTTTCTCGTCCTCAGCACCCTTGAGGCGGCAGAGAAGCACTCCCTGACCCAGCGCGAGCTGGCCGAGAAGACCAAGATGTCCGTTGGAACGGTCAACGGTGTCGTCTCCTCCGCCTCTGATGAGGGCTGGATTGCCAACGGCACCCTCACCGAAGCCGGCTTAGCCGCCCTTGAGCCCTACAGGGTCAAGCGGGCCGTCTTTATTGCTGCCGGCTTCGGTAGCCGCCTTGTCCCCATCACGCTCAACACCCCCAAGCCCCTCGTGCGCGTCCATGGCAAGCGAATCATCGACTCGCTCCTCGATGCCGTCACTTCCGTTGGCATCGAGGAGATCTACATCGTCCGCGGCTACTACGGGGAGCAGTTCGACCAGCTTCTCTACAAGTACCCCACAATCAAGTTCATTGAGAACCCCATGTACAACGAAGCCAACAACATCTCAAGCCTCATGGCGGCGCGCTATCTGCTGTCCAATGCGTACGTCATCGAGTCCGATCTCCTCCTATCCAATTCCAGCCTCATCCAGAAGTACCAGTACCGCTCCAACTACCTGGGCATTCCCATGGAGCGCTCCGACGACTGGTGCTTCGAGGTTAAGAAGGACGTCATCCAGAAGGTCATGGTTGGCGGCGAGGGCGGCGTGTGGCAGATGGTCGGCATCTCTTACTGGACGGAAGAGGATGGCCATAAGTTGGTGACGGACATCGAGTCCACCATCTCGCAGCCTGGCGGCAAGGAACGTTACTGGGACGAGGTTCCCCTCACGTACTGCGCAGACCACTACGACGTTTACGTCCGTGAGTGCACGAAGGAAGACATCGTGGAGATTGACACCTTCAAGGAACTTCAGGCGCTCGATAGTGTTTACGCGTGACGATTTCAATGGTCCCTTGTTTATCTACTACGCTGGCGAATGATTGGTGCTCTGAATGGCTTTTGAGGAATATGAGAATCCCGAAGATTTGAAGAGGGTACAGCGTCTTTCTACATTGATTCTTGCAGAGCTTGATCGCGTGTGTCGCAAGCTTGAGATTCCATATGTGGTATTTGCGGGAACGGCTTTAGGAGCGGTTAGGCACGGAGGCTTCATTCCTTGGGATGACGATGTGGACGTTGCCATGGCTCGTGCGGATTACGAGCGTTTTCTCACTGAGGCTCCAAAGGAATTCGACCAGCGTTTTTATATTGCCAATTCAAGGAATGAGCCTTGTTTTCCGTGTACTTTTTCGTACTTGTGCCTAAGCGACACTCTCTGTATTCCAACCTTTTATAAAGATTGTGAGTTCAAAAAGCCCCTCAGCATTGATATTTTTCCCCTTGATCGAGTCCCGGAAGATGACGATGCATTTAAGCGTCAGACGAGAAGGACTTGGTTTTGGGGTAGGTTGGCCTTTCTCAGGGCAACCCCTGCGCCGTATCTCTCCTTTGATGGGATTAAGAGGCATGTTGTGTTAGCTGCTTGCGGTCTCGCACACATTCTTTTGAGACTCTTCAACGTAAAAATGGAAGTTATCCAACGCAAGTGGGATGATGCCGCGCAAATGTATAACGGGACTACTTCTCCCATATTCGCAGACTACTCCGAATGGGATCAATCGCGTTGGTCTGTTTTGGAGGACGAGCTCTTTGATTCGATTGATGTTCCGTTCGAGTCGATTATTGTTAAGCTGCCTCGGAATTACGACGCAATGCTAACCAGGCTTTACGGTGACTATATGACACTTCCTCCCGTCGAGCAACGGAAGAACCATAGGCCATACCTGCTTGATTTTGGCCCATACGCGAGTTATTGAGTTGGCGTAATGCGATGTCTGAATTACTGGACATCGCATTACGCTCATTCGCGAGCTAATACGGTCAATCCATATACAACGGCGGAAAGATATCCGAGAATTAGCGAGAGATTCAAGCCGTTCATGTACCACTGCGCGGTACAGGGAACGAGGCTGATGATCATTACTGCGAAAGCGACCATATTTATCACGAGGGTCTGCTTTAGCTTATTGTACACGATTAGCAGGTCAGTAATTACAAACAGTGCGGCAATTCCAGTTGTAACCACGAGCGCCGGGGGAAGAACATTGATATAGGGGAGGATTGAATCACCGTAGAGTAGACCCAAGAACCACCTTGAACAAAGAATGAGGACCGCGGATAGCGAGAGCGCCACACCAATGACGAGCAAAAGCAGCCTCTTTGCCCGTTTTTTCGCCTCCAGGTATTTCCCCCTTAGTTTGAGCTCAGCGATTGGTCCAAGCATAGGTGCATAAAGGTTTTGAGCGAGAACTTGGATAATTACGCATGGTGTAGCTACAGAAGCGTAGATTCCAAGTGCTTCTTCTCCGTAAACTATGCCGAAATACTGTCTAGCTGCTGAAGTCACGAGACCAGCCAAGACATTGCCGAGTACCGTTGGAAACAATGCTCTGAGTAGCGCAAAAGCCTTAGCACCGCTAATGTGAGGCTTCAATGATTCAACGAGTCCGCTTGTCTTTTTCAGGTCGAAAAGAATCGTGACAAGGAAGCAGCTCCCCGCGATAAGAGCGAGGGTAATCGGCAGACTGTGGGTTGCCGTCATTCCAGCTATAAAGAAAGCGATGATGACGCAACCTCTAATCATTTGGGATTTTCCAACATAGTCGAGTCGCAAGGACTTCTGATCACATCCGTATAGGACATTGACGAATGACTCATCTGCTTTGAAAAGCAGAAAAGAGACGACTGTTAGGAGGGTGAGAGTTGAGGGGGAGACAATCAATCCGTAGATGCAGCAGCCAATGATGGCGCCCAGTACCGTGATGAGTCTGATTGCAACATAATTCGAAGCGCTGTACCTGTCATCGACATCTGCAACTTGGTAAGTACGCATTGTGTAGGTGCCAAGAGCGGTGTAAATATTGCCGACTGACATTGCGAAGGCCAAACTACCGGAATTCTGATAGTCTCCGCTCAGGCGTACGACTAGAACGGTCATAAGCCACAGACAACCTTGATAGAACACCGAGCCGATGGTGTTCCAGACAACATTCTTTTTCATACTAAGGGGTTGAGAATTTGCTTGGGTCATTATGAGTAAGAACTCCTATGAACTTGGTGGTGGCATGTGGGCGACTACGTTAAGCCATTATCATATAATGGATTATGAGCAAATACGTGAGGAGAAATATGAGCGAGCAAGGCCAAATTGCCCTTAGCATCATCGTCCCCTGTTATAAGGTTGAGAAATATCTTCCTAAATGCCTGGATTCTCTTATGAGCCAGACACTTCCTAATATTGAGGTTATCTGCATCAACGACGGGTCTCCCGACCGGTGTATTGATATCTTGCGCGATTTTGAGGCGCGCTATCCACGAAAGATTGTGGTTATTGACAAGCTAAATGAGGGCGTTTGGAAGGGCCGCTGGGACGGTATTGCTATTGCGCGAGGTGAGTATATCGGTTTCCTTGATAGCGATGACTACGTGACCCCAGATTTTGCTGATTCATTATACCGTGCTGCAAAAGAAAGCGATGCCGATATCGCTGTTTGTGGTTTCGATCGTGTTGACCTTGCAACTGGCAGAGTCCTTTCGAGAGAGATGGCCGCCGGCAGTCCTTCCTTTGTCATTGATGAGGACCCTGGGCGTTTGATTGAGCTTAACGGAGCCCCTTGGAACAAATGCTTCCGAGCCACGACGCTTAAGAACATGAGGAACCTTACAAATCCCCCGACCGTGCTGGATGATCTTGCATTCCATCTGCTTGTGTATTGCGACCTGCATGGCAAGGTTGTTTTTGTGCCCGGGTCTTATATCCGATATATGGTTCGTGCCGGTTCGATTATCAACAACGTTAAGCGGAGCCAAGTCGAATCGATCTATGCGGCTTTTTTGGAGATTAAGGGTTTCTATGACGACGCGAGACCAGAGCTAATCCCTATGCTTGACGCTGTGGCCTTCTTGCATTTGGGCGTCTCTCTTGTGTTCAGGCTCTCCTCAACAAGGGGGGAGGATGTTAAGGCTGACTTGGACGAGGTCACGGAATATCTTGATCGCGAATTCCCGACTTGGCGGCATTCCCCCTATATCAACAGTTCATATGCTCATTCCAGGGGCGGTGCTTTGAAGAAACTCAATATTGTTCAGAAGGTCTACAGGCTCCATCTCATGAGGCCGTTCCTCGCAATGTATTCTTTTATGATTGAAAAAATTGGCATTGATATAAAGTGGTGAACTCAATCAACGAGTCTGTTCGTGCAGAGTTCTGAGGAGTTTCTAGGTGAAGAGTGGCAAGCTAATCAAAGTTATAGATAAAGAGCTAATAATCGCGCTGGCTGCATTGGTCACCATAGGCGTCTTTGCGTTGTATTGGTTTTCATATAGCGATAGCGCATGGACGTTGCTGCTTGCGTTCTTTATGTTGTTGCTTTCAATTCCGACCGTGATTCTGTTTGGCAAATGCACGTATGATTCACAGAAGAACGCGGGGGTACTATTCACGGTTTTGTTTATGACGGGAATAGCCTACACGCTATGCTTTACGCCTTTTACCGTTCCTGATGAGCCTTACCATTATGTTGCATCATACTCGTTGGCTAACGTTCTCACGGGAAGACACTCAGATGCGAATTCTCTTGAGATGAGAAAGACTGATGCGGAATTATTGTCTTCCTATTCAACTCATCTCGATTATGAGAACTACCGTACTGTCAAAGTGGCGTTAAGCCAATCCGTCTCGGTCGGTAAAGGCGAAGCTCAGTTTGAGGTTGTTGATTCCGGAATTAACTTTGCTTCTGGTGCTAATCCGGTTCAAGTCAAGCTGCTGTCGGCGTTAGGGATAGTAGTTGGAAGAGTCATTGGCCTTTCGGGAATCCTGACATTTTATCTGGGACGCATTTTCAATCTAGTGGCATATTGCGCGGCTGCTATTTTCGCCATTAGAATAATGCCAAAGGGAAAAGACATATTACTGGTCTGTTCAGCATTGCCGATGACTCTCCATCTTGCAGCTTCTTATTCGTATGACTCGGGTATCCTGGCGCTAACTTTTTTGCTAACAGCTTTCTGTTTTAGGGCGAATATGGCTACGGGTCAGATAACAAGAGGCGAGATCATTTCTATTACTGTTATTGCTGTGCTGCTGGCGCCATGCAAGGTTATATATGTTTTCGTCGCGCTGCTTGCTTTTCATATCCCTGAATATCGTTTTGCTTCGAAAAAGAACGGGCTGCTAGTTAAAATCAGTTGCTCAGGCATCGTGGCCCTCGTGTTGCTTATACAGCTCCTCTCGAGTCAACAATTCGCTGCTATCTCCAATGCGGGAACGGGTCTTGACGTTCGAGGAACTGAAACTGGCGTTATGTATTGCCTGAACGACGTGCTTAAGCAGCCCCTTAAGTTTTGTCTCATGCTGTTTAGAACACTAGAAACGAATGGTTCTTTTTACATTCAAAGTATGATTGGCGGTTCGCTGGGGTGGTTTCAATCAGAAATTGCAGCCCCATGGAGCTACGTTCTTTGCTGGATTATTCTGCTTATCTTTTCATCTCTTCCTGCAACTGAAGACGACTTACAGCTTCCTTTTAGCTTGAAAAGCTTAATGGTTATTATATTTTCAGCTGTAGCTATCTGCTCGTTTGCGTCAATGCTATTTGGTTGGACATTCAATACTGAGAACTTAATTATGGGCGTGCAAGGACGTTATTTTTTGCCAACTTTGCCACTTCTCATGCTGGGCATTTCTCCGAAGCGTATTACTACGTGTTGCGATAAAAGGCCGACTTGCTTTTTAATGATTTTAATCTTGAATTCAATCAATCTCTTGCGCGTTTTTTCGATAGCTGTTTGTCTTTAGAGATTGAAACTCTGGGTATGGATAAGGATTGATTGGGGTTCGGACTGTTTCTTGGAACGCTTAGGCGTATCAAGAAACAGTCCGTAACCCGTCCTTAATTCATTTAGTAAATGGCCTAGCTGCACCTAGCGGCCTTCCGGAGTTGTACATGCTGCCAACACGTACGTTCGACGCAAGTGAAGTCGATTCAATAATTTGACCACCGCCAAGATAAATTGCAACGTGACCGCTGTAGTAGATGATGTCGCCGCGCTCAATACTGCTTAGGGGAATTGGCTGGAAGATCTGGTTATTGCGCCAGGTATTTGCGAAGGAGTGATTCCAATAGTATTTGCTATAGGGATTGAAATCGCCCGCCGATGTTCCATCTAGGCTCATGCCGCATGCGTATAGGCATTCCATCACAAGTCCGGAGCAGTCAACCGTATCCCCAGGCCTTGAGCAATGGTTGTCTACCCAGCGTGTGCGCGCGTCCATATACTGATAGGCCGTTGAGATGAAGGCCTCGATGCATGCATCTCTGCTGGCATCGACTGCAATTATGCTGGGAGTGACATAGCTCCAGAAAGATCCCCAGGTATATGAAGGAAGCGAAACGGTAGAGACGGAGAGTCGCAGTCCGTTCCAATTAACCTGATAGCCGACCTTGTCGCAAATTCCGTCGTCGGAGAAAAAACGAAGAAGTCCATCTATGCGCTGCAGGCCTCGGGCCATTGCTCCGGAAACCTTGCTGAGATAATACCAATCATTGTTAAGGCTCATCCAACCAACAGTTGAGAGCTTACCGCTGATTGTATCAAAATAGTATCTATAACCAGAGTGGTCGCGCCATCCGTGCCGAAGCCGACCGTCGTCTCCAAAATCATAGAGATCGCCATTGACATCTGTGGCTCCTGTTACCTTTCGACCCTTATTGTCAAAGTAATAAGTATTTCCATCAATTAATTGCCAACCGCGAACATATTCGCCAGTTTCGTCTCCGTAGAAGATGGCCCCGTCGCTACTTATCCAACCCGTTCCGGCAATGTTTGGCTGACGAGGGCCATCGTCAGTGCCGTACCAGGCAATGCCCTCGTAGACCCATCCGTCAGAGACCATCCTCATGCGCTCTTCCGCGCTTGAGGTGTAATGGTGTGTCCCGACATTTGCATTTGGATTGAAGAATCGGAACAGGGGGATGCCGGAGTTATCATCTGCGTACCAGCAACGTCCTTCGCGGACCCATCCTATGGTTCCAAGTACACTGTATTCATTTTCGCTGATTGTGTAATGGTGGTCGCCATTATTCGGGTTGTACAGTCTAAATACGGGAAGGTTTGAAAGCGAAGGGGAAATCCAAGCTTGGCCTTCGTATATCCATCCAATTCGCGACAGCACATCTCGTTCGTTTGTGCTTACCGTATACAGATGCTCACCAGTGTTGGGATTGTAAAGCCTATAGAGGGGAACTTCTGTGACTTCAGATACTGTTGTCTCCCCTTGAGGCGACTCATCTCCAGAAGTGGCATTGACATCGTCAGCCGTCGTCGATTTATCAGCACCAATGCTATCCGAAGAATCAACAGTCTGAATGTTGTCGGATTTCAAGCCCGAGTCTTCTGACGACACGTCGTCATCGGTTTTGTCAGGCGCATTAGCGTGGGAGCTCTTGTTTGAATCTACTATGGCGGCGTCTTTACCAGAAGATTCATCTCCGCCTGTTGCGTCGGGTTCTCGTATATCGCCCGAGCTGTCTTTGCGCTCATCTGGTTGAGCATCGCTGCGACCAATGGTGCCTACCTCATCATCGACGATGCCAGTTGTCTCTGAATCTTGGGGCAGTGTCCCGATAATATTAGGTGATGCGGCTGGTGTAGCAAGTGCATCCTCGCTATCCGCAGGTAGACCGTATGCGGATAGCGGTGCCAAGGCAAGCGCAACCCCAACCGCTCCTAGTGATGTGACAATTCGTTGTGCTCTTAAGATCATATGCGTATCACTTCCAGACAGAAAATTAACCGCCATTTGGTCAAATATAGTCTTCAATGTCCAGGGAGTATGCTGTTGCTGCCGATAATTTAATCGTGGAATTCCCCCGGCTTCAGCCTCAATCGTCTACGCTTTCTTTCGGTGTTTGTCCTTCTAGCTAAAGGGGAGTAATGGCGCTTTCGTTATCAAAGATGTGTCGTGGCCAGGGTGTTGCTTACATGTTGGTCAAATTTTCGAGTGGGGATGCCCCGGAGGATTACCGCTTTAGCGCAGCTTCCGAAAGTGGGAGCGATCTGCCTCTTGAATCGTACGCTTTGGACTCTTCCGCTTCAGCTCTTAACGGCGTCGTGCTGGCAACCCCACTTCTGAGTACTAAAAAGGTTATTATCTCGGCTTTTGCGGTCGATAATATGAGCAGACCCATCTGGAGTAAGTCTGTCACGCGATCGAAGATCAAGTGGTCATCTCGTCTCTTTTACAAAATGGACTGGGAAGCTGCCCATCAGCTTCGGGACATTGATGCTATGACGTTGTCGAGGCAGATTCACGTCCGAGTTGCGTATGCCTGCAGAGAGCCTAAGATTGACCAGATTGTTTTCAAGGGCGTTATCTGCGCCCCGCAGGATGAAGACTCCCTTCACCTGAGCGTTCTAGGTGAAATGGGTGCCGTCTCGACTCTGCCTGTGGTGCAGACTTTTGGATCTTCTCGTGTGATGTACGACGATGTGCAGAGGGTCGAGACGTCGTTTACTCTTAGAGTGCCCGATGATGGCAAGACCTACTGCTTAGTTGCGGAGGGCTCAGCCGATTGCAGGTCTGGTTTTCTATGTCTGGACCAGGGGTCTGAAAACTTCTATTGTGACACCCGTGGAAGTGCCTTTTACCGCGCGGCGCGTCCTGGCGTCTGGGACTCTGTCTATCGGGATTACGTCAAACGCCACCGTTTGTTTGAATACGCCGATTACGGAACGAGTGACAGTATCAAATTTAGTATCGTTGTTCCACTTTACAATACCCCGGTTAGTTTCTTCAATGATATGGTGCGGTCGGTCTTGGGGCAGGCGTACGGCAATTGGGAATTGATTCTCGTTAATTCAACTCCAGGCAATGCTGAGTTGCGTCATGCCATAGATTCAATTGATGACAAGCGGGTTAAACTCGTTGAACTTGAGAAGAACAAGGGCATTTCTGACAATACGAATGCTGGAACTAAACTCGCTACGGGTGACTTTGTCGTCTTCTTTGATCATGATGATGTCCTAGACAGGATGGCTCTTGCCAAATATGCAAAGGCTATCGCGGAGGACGATGAGATTGACGCACTTTATTGCGATGAAGACCTGCTGAGCGAAGATGGGAGCTACGTCAACCCCCACTTCAAGTCTGATTTCAACATTGATTTGCTTCGCGCTCATAACTATATAACGCACTTGTTGGCTGTCAGGACATCGTTTGTTCGGGAGTTCCCTCTCAGGAAAGAGTTTGATGGGGCCCAGGATTATGATTTCCTCTTGAGGCTTGTCGAGAAGACTACTAATTTTTGTCATGTGCCCGAGGTGCTATATCACTGGCGCATGAGCGATACGTCGACAGCAAAGTCGTCTGGTAATAAGAGCTATGCGGAAGAAGCGGGTCGCAAAGCACTGGAAGAACATCTTGACCGCTGCGGCCTGAATGCCGTTGTTGGAGGTTCCTCCAGAAGTTTCTTCTACGACGTTCAATATCGAGTGGAGGACTCTCCTCTTGTCAGCATTGTTATTCCCAACAAAGATTCCTCTGAGGTCCTCGCTCGTTGTATTGATTCGCTTGAAAAGAAGACCGACTACTCGAACTTCGAGGTTGTGGTTGTCGAGAATAACAGTGTCGAGCAAGAAACCTTCTCCTATTATGAGAGGGTCCAAGTCGAGTATGACAACGTCAGGATTGTGAAATGGCACGATGAGTTCAACTATTCAGCGATTAATAACTTTGGATTTACTTTCTGCAGAGGTGACTACTATCTCCTCCTGAATAATGATGTTGAAATCATCAATGGTGATTGGCTTGGCTCTATGCTCGGCTTCTGCCAGCGCGAAGATGTCGGTGTGGTGGGCGCAAAGCTTCTATATCCGGACAATACCATTCAACATGCTGGCGTTGCGATGATACATTGTGACGGCTCGGGGGAAATGGGCGGTCCCGTCCACGTGTTTGCGAACCTTGACAAAGACAACCCGGGGTATTACGGCAGGACGGCCGTGTCGCAGGATCTTTCTATTGTGACGGGTGCCTGCTTGCTAACGAAAAAGAGCGTCTTCGAAAGTTTGGGTGGCCTGAACGAGAACTACAGGGTTGCGTATAACGACGTTGACTACTGTCTTCGAGTGCGCCGAAAGGGTCTCCTGGTTGTCTTTGATGCCGATGCTGTCCTTTATCACTATGAATCATTTAGCCGTGGATCAGATTTGGTTCCTGGCAAGAGGGAACGCTTTACCTCAGAGCAGGGGCGGCTCAGACTTGAGTGGCCCGAGTATTATTATGGGGCTGATGGTTATCACGGCAGAATGATGATGAAAGATACTCTCTACGTTTAGGAGCGTTTTTTATGAAGGGCATTATTCTTGCGGGAGGGTCTGGAACAAGGCTCTATCCGCTGACGACGGTAACGAGTAAACAACTGTTGCCTGTTTACGATAAGCCGATGATTTACTATCCCATGTCCGTGCTAATGATGGCGGGTATTAGGGATATCTTGATTATCTCGACTCCGACTGACCTTCCTAATTTTGAGCGCCTTCTTGGTGACGGCTCTCAGTTTGGAGTCAGTTTGTCCTACGCGGTCCAGCCGAGCCCCGATGGCCTTGCCCAGGCTTTTATTATTGGCGAGGACTTTATTGCTGGCGAACCGTGCGCTCTTGTGCTTGGTGACAACATCTTCTATGGAAACGGTCTGTCAAAACACCTCCGCCGTGCGGTTCAACGCGCCGAGTCCGAAGGCGGTGCCACCGTATTTGGTTACCATGTTGACGATCCTGAGCGTTTTGGCGTTGTTGAGTTTGACTCTGATTTCAATGCTGTGTCCATCGAAGAAAAGCCCGAGCATCCAAAGTCGAGCTATGCGGTTACTGGACTCTATTTTTATGACGGCAGGGTTTGCGAGCTTGCAAAGCAAGTTAAGCCTTCTGCACGTGGCGAGCTTGAAATTACTGACCTTAACCGTATGTACCTTGAAGACGGCACGCTTTCTGTTGTGACGTTGGGCAGAGGCTATGCATGGCTAGATACCGGCACAATGGAGTCTCTTTACGAGGCCGGCGAGTTTGTCCGCAGCGTTGAAAGGGCACAGGACGTCCCCGTCTCTGTTCTTGAGGAGATTGCCTGGGAGAACGGCTGGATTTCGACCGAAACCCTTAAGGAATGTGCCAAGCGCTACGGAAAGAGCGTGTATGGCCAGCACCTCAAGCGTGTTGCCGAAGGGCAGTTCGTTATTCATCAAGAGTATGCCTAATAGGCGGGGTAAGAACCTGTTTTCGAGTTATCTATTGTCTCATCTTCTGGAGTTGATTCATGCTGTCTGTGACGCGCCGTCAAGCCCTACTTATTGCCGCTGGACTGGGACTCTCCTCCTTTATTGACTCGAGTCCCGCTTTGGCTGATGAGGTGGAGGAAGTAACTGACGTCCTTGATGACGGCGACCGTGTTGCAAATAGCTTTCGCTATCGGGATGGCGAGCCGATCGTCGAAGACGATGATTTTGGCGTTATGACCCTGTCCTCGGTTGTTCCCTGGGGAAAGGACGAGGCGGGTAACTGGTGCAATAACCTCGGAGAGCCAATTCCCGGCGCTCTTCTTCGGGGGGTCGACGTTAGTTCTCACCAGGGGAAAATTGACTGGGAGGCTGCCAAGAAGGATGGCGTTGATTTTGCCATCATACGTGCAGCGTGGTCGACTCCTTATACAAACAGTAAGGGCGAATACCAAAACGGAATAGACTCCTATTGGGAGTGCAATGTCTCAGAGTGTGAACGTCTGGGCATTCCCTATGGAGCCTATATTTATTCCTATGCTACGCAGGCAAATTATGCAGTTGAATATGCGGACCATATTCTGAAGCTGCTCGAAGGTCACACTCCGAGCTATCCAATTTATATTGACATTGAGGATGAGAGTACCAGATACGGCAATCTTAACGCTGTTGCCAAGGCATTTTGCGAGAGGGTTGAAGACGCTGGCTTCAGGGCCGGTGTCTATGCCAGTAAATCCTGGTTTACTGATTATTTAGCGAGTTCTGAACTTGACCAGTGGTCGAAGTGGGTTGCTCAGTATTACAGCGAGTGTACCTACGCTGGCTCATATGATATGTGGCAGGCCAGTAGTTCTACCGAAGTGGACGGAATTGGCCGAGTCGATATCAATTTTGATTTTGTTGGCTTAGCGGATGCCCCGCTGCCGTTGTACCGTTTATATAATCCCAACGATGGACAGCACCATTACACGCTGAGCGTAAATGAGCGGAACGTGCTTTCGTCAATAGGTTGGGTATACGAGGGTATTGGATGGAAGGTCCCGGCTTCATCTTCGACGCCGGTTTACCGCCTGTATAACCCAAATTCAGGTGATCACCACTACACTACGTCGCTTAACGAATACGAAACTCTTGGAGATATCGGTTGGGTTTGCGAAGGTACCGCCTGGTATTCTGATGATAAAAAGGGAGCTCCGCTCTATCGTCTATTTAATCCTAATGAGACGGTTGGCACCCACCATTACACACTTAGCGTCAATGAAAGGGATACCCTCTCATCAATCGGGTGGATCTACGAGGGAATTGCTTGGTATGGGTTGGCTTAGCAGAATATTTCGCTTTTTGTCTATTCGCTAAATTCTATAAGAGAGGGAATTTATGCAGGAGAATTTCGAGCCCCACAACATCATCGTCACCGGCGGCTGCGGCTTCATCGGCAGCAACTTCGTGCACTACG
>OLOM01001791.1_pt1 | contig 13947 bp, 17 predicted proteins | sample 1672531 | NCBI WGS metagenome assembly OLOM01 (sample SAMEA3136696, study PRJEB25190) | human gut metagenome | reverse complement strand
GGGCGTGAAGGAGTCCCTCGACGGCTTGCTTCCCGAACAGGTGAACGGCGTCGCCGAGTACTTACAGGACAGTGTGACCGTGGAGGCCGACGTGGAGTCGCTGACGGCACCTCAAATCCTGCTGGCCTGCGCGGCGAGTGCCGAGGCACTGGTGGAGCAGACCGGCTGTGACGGAATCATGATCGGACGCGGCGCGGAAGGAAATCCGTGGATTTTTAAACAGATTCTTCATTATATGGAAACAGGCGAGACGCTTGCAAGGCCGACCCAGCATGAGGTAAAAGAAATGATGCTCCGCCATGCACGGATGCAGGTGGAATACAAAGGCGGCGCGATCGGCATCCGCGAGATGCGCAAGCATGTTGCATGGTATACGGCAGGCTTTCCGCATTCGGCAAAGCTGCGCGCGGCGATCAATCAGGTGGAGAGCCTGCAGGCGCTGGAACAGATGCTGAATGAGTGGGAACGAGGATAAAAACAAGTCAAAAAAGTACCTATGATATGCCAATATTGATATATCATGGGTGCTTTTTTTATGCTATACTGATAAACAGAGGTATTGGGACAAAAAACACAAAAGAGGGAGTGTAGTGTATGACTATGAAGGAACTTTTCGCACCGTCCGACATGACGGTGGGAAAGCCGTGGGAAAAGATTGTAGCTTTTACAATCCCTATGCTGATCGGCAACATTGCCCAGCAGCTCTACAACACGGTTGACAGTATTGTAATCGGAAAATATGTCGGGGACAACGCGCTTGCGGCAGTTGGAAGCGCCAGCCCGATCTTAAACCTGCTTCTGGTTCTGTTCGTCGGAATTTCCGTCGGCGCCGGCGTCATGGTGTCGCAGTATTTTGGAGCAAGACAAAGAAAAGAGCTTTCGATGACGATCGGAAACTGCGTCACGCTGACAGCAATTTCTTCCATCATTATTATGATTCTGGGAGCCGTTCTCTCAAGACCGCTGCTGGAAATGCTGAAAACACCGGATTCTATCATCGACTGGTGTACCTCGTATCTGGTGATCCTGATGGTGGGCTGTGCCGGCAGTGCGTACTATAACATTCTATGTGGTATCCTTCGCGGACTCGGTGATTCGATTTCGGCGCTGATTTATCTGCTGGTGGCAACGGTCATCAATATTGTATTGGATATTGTATTCGTTTCCCAGTTCCACATGGGCGTTGCCGGAGTTGCATACGCGACTGTGATTGCGCAGGCAATTTCTGCAGTACTCTGCATGTGGCGTCTGATGCGTATGACCGACATTTTTGATTTCAGACCCAAATATCTGAAAATGAAAAAACAGTATTCGATGGAAATTATCCGCCTTGGTCTGCCGTCTGGTATTACCCAGGCGATCTTCTCCATGGCGATGGTTATCGTACAGTCGCTGACCAACAGCTTCGGTGAAATGGTTATCGCCGCGAATGTTATCATCATGCGTGTCGATGGCTTTGCAATGATGCCGAACTTTTCGTTTGGTACCGCGATGACAACGTATGCCGGTCAGAATGTCGGTGCACGCCGTATGGACCGCGTAGAGCAGGGCGCAAAACAGGGAACACTGATTGCAGTCGGAACCTCAACGACCATTACCCTTTTAATTGTTATTTTCGGCCATCATCTGATGGGAATCTTTACGAATACCACAGAGCTCGTAACATTAAGTGCCAATATGATGAAGATCCTTGCGGTCGGCTATATTGCCATGGCAATAACACAGTCGCTTTCCGGCGTCATGCGTGGAGCAGGCGATACGATGACCCCGATGTGGATTTCGATGGTTGTTACCGTTGTAATCCGTGTGCCGCTGGCATACGGTCTGGCCTTTCTGACCAGAACGCCGGAGCTGCCAAACGGACGATATCAGGTACTCTGGATTTCCATGCTGGTAAGCTGGTGCATGGGTGCGCTTCTGACGCTGATTTTCTATAAAAAAGGAAATTGGAAAAAGAAAGCACTGACAGGAAGCTCATCCGAAAAATAAAGGAAAAATAAGAGAAAGATGCAGGAAGGATTTGTGAAAAAGAAAATCTTTCCTGCGTTTCTTTTTTTCTTGACATTCCGTGGGCAATCCTTTATACTACTTTAATTGTTAGGATAGGCGGAGTCTATCCTTATTTCAACCGGGAATACTGAAAATACAGCGTATTTCCGGAGAGTTTACAGAATAAAATCAGATATGACTGGATACAGAAACGATAGAAAGGGTGTATAAAATGGAACAGAAAAAAACGATTCTTACCTATGCCGGCCTGAAAAAACTGGAGGACGAGCTTCATGATCTCAAAGTAAACAAACGTAGAGAAATTGCCGGTAAAATCAAAGAAGCAAGAGAGCAGGGAGACCTTTCCGAGAACGCCGAGTACGATGCAGCAAAAGATGAGCAGCGTGACATCGAGGCAAGAATTGAAGAGATCGAAAAAATCCTGAAAAACGCAGAGGTTGTTGTTGAGGACGAAGTAGATTCCGATAAGATCAATATCGGATGTAAAGTAGACGTACTGGATCTGGAGTATGACGAGGAAATTGAGTTCCAGATCGTTGGTTCCACCGAGGCAAATAGCCTGGAAGGAAAAATTTCCAACGAGTCTCCGGTAGGAAAAGCTCTGATCGGCGCGCACAAGGATGATATTGTCGATGTAGAAACACCGGCCGGAATTATGCAGTACAAAGTACTTTCTATCCAGAGAAATATCTAAAAAATACAAAGAAAAGGGAGTGAAGAGATTGGCACAGCAGACACAGGAACAGGACATTAACCACTTACTGAAGGTTCGCCGCGAGAAACTTGCAGAGCTGCAGCAGAACGGAAGAGACCCGTTCCAGATTACAAAGTTCGATCAGACACATCATTCGCTTGAGGTGAAAGGTCTTTACGAGGCACATGAGACTGAGCTGTTAAAAGACCGCCAGGAGCCGAACGTAGAGGGAATGGATGAGGAGCAGGCGAAAGAAGCGCTTAAAAAGGATTACGAAGAGAGAAGAAATATCATGGACGCAAGCCCGATCCATGTGGCAATTGCAGGACGTATGATGTTTAAGAGAGTCATGGGCAAGGCCTCTTTCTGCAATATCCAGGATTTACAGGGAAGCATCCAGGTATACGTTGCAAGAGATGCGATCGGAACAGAGTCTTACGCTGATTTTAAAAAATCGGATATCGGTGATATCTTCGGAGTGGAAGGATTTGCTTTCAGAACAAGAACAGGTGAGATTTCTATCCATGCAGAGAAGGTGACACTCCTCTCCAAGAGCTTACAGATCCTTCCGGAGAAGTTCCACGGTCTGACAGATGTAGCTACCCGTTACCGTCAGAGATATGTAGACCTGATCATGAATACAGAGTCTAAAGATACCTTTATCAAGCGTTCCAAGATTCTCAGTGCGATCCGCAAGTATTTAAGCGGAGAAGGATTCATGGAAGTTGAGACTCCAATGCTTGTACAGAACGCAGGTGGAGCAGCGGCAAGACCGTTCGAGACACATTTCAATGCCCTGAACGAAGATCTGAAGCTTCGTATTTCCCTTGAGCTGTACCTGAAGAGACTGATCGTCGGAGGACTCGAGAAGGTATATGAGATCGGACGTGTATTCCGTAATGAGGGTCTTGATACAAGACATAACCCGGAGTTCACTCTGATGGAGCTTTACCAGGCATTTACAGATTACCACGGCATGATGGATCTGACAGAAAATTTGTATCGTTTTGTTGCACAGGAAGTGCTCGGAACGACACAGATCGTATACAAGGGAATCCCGATGGATCTCGGCAAGCCGTTCGAGCGTATCACAATGGTTGACGCAGTGAAGAAGTACGCAGGCGTTGACTGGAATGAAGTTGAGACTCTGGAGCAGGCAAGAGAACTTGCAAAAGAGCATAATGTAGAATTTGAAGAGAGACATAAGAAAGGTGACATCCTCAACCTCTTCTTCGAGGAGTTCGTAGAGGAGCATCTGCTTCAGCCGACATTCGTTATGGATCACCCGGTTGAGATCTCTCCACTGACAAAGAAGAAACCAGAGAATCCAGAATATGTAGAGCGTTTCGAGTTCTTCATGAATGGATGGGAAATGGCAAATGCTTACTCTGAGCTGAACGATCCGATCGACCAGAGAGAACGTTTTAAAGCCCAGGAAGAACTGCTTGCACAGGGCGATGATGAAGCCAATACAACAGATGAAGACTTCATGAACGCATTGGAGATCGGTATGCCGCCGACCGGTGGTATTGGATTCGGCATTGACCGTATGTGTATGCTTCTGACAGGAGCTGAGGCAATCAGAGACGTGCTGCTCTTCCCGACAATGAAGAGCATGGGCGCTGCTAAGAACGAAGCTAACAATGCTGCACAGTCTGCTCCGGCAAAATCTGTTGCAACATTTACCGCTACATCTGACATGGCAGAAAAGATTGATTTCTCTAATGTAGAAGTAGAACCATTATTCGAAGACATGGTTGATTTCGATACATTTAGCAAGTCAGATTTCCGTGCTGTAAAGGTAAAAGAATGTGAAGCAGTTCCAAAATCTAAGAAGCTTTTGAAGTTCGTATTAGACGATGGAAGTGGCGTAGAACGTGTGATTTTAAGCGGAATTCACGATTATTATGAGCCGGAAGAACTGGTTGGAAAGACATTGCTTGCAATCACAAACCTTCCACCACGTAAGATGATGGGAATTGATTCTTGCGGTATGATCATCTCCGCTACACACCTTGTAGAAGGAAGAGAAGGATTGAATGTTCTGATCCTGGATGATCACATTCCGGCAGGAGCGAAGTTGTACTAAGAAAGTAAGAAATCTTCACAATTTGACAACAAAAATTCTTTTTGACAACAATTTGACAACAAATTTGTATTCAAACATGAATCATCATGAAGAATGGTGATTAGTTGTCAGTAATACTACTCCAACAATATGAATTGTTGAGGGCACTTTTTGAAAGAAAAATCTTTCAGAGAGTGCCCTTTTTTTATTCATTAACAATGTTCATTGTGGTCGAATAAAAGGTGAAAGGGGAAACAGATTTGAAAACAGAAAATATGTATTATAACCAGCAGAAGCGTTCAGAGGTAAAAGAAGAAGCACGCAGACTTAGAAGAAAATTTCTTCGTTATCAACAAGCTGAAATTGTATATAGTTTGTCACATAAAAAATTGATGGAACTAGCAAATGATGCAGGAGCGATTTACAGAATGGATGGAATTGTTTTGATAAACAGAGAAATCTTTGATGAGTATCTTGAGCAATTTCATGAAAAATAAAGGAACGTTAGTTCGAAGAAAAGGGGATTCGAGATGCATGGAAAAGTTTGGATGTTTTCTCATCTTATTGATGATGAAGATATAGAATTTATGCAACATGAATTTATAAGTTATAGACAAGCTATGGATTATTACAATCTTGGATATAAGCCAATCGTAAGATTATCTCATAAGGCAGGAGCAGTTTATAAGATTGGAAAAAAAGTTTTAATTAAACGAAGTACATTTGAAAAATATCTGCGAGAGAATATCAGAAGGGAGAAAGAAGAATGGGAAAAGTTATATCAGTAGCAAACCAGAAAGGCGGAGTTGCAAAAAGTACAACGACCTTAAATCTTGGAGTTGGATTGGCAAGACAGGGAAAAAAAGTATTGTTGATTGATGCGGATCCACAGGGAAGCCTAACCGCAAGTCTTGGATATGTAGAACCGGATGATATTGGAACAACTCTTGCAACCATTATGATGAACATTATCAATGATGAGGAAATTGGAGAAGAGGAAGGTATTTTACATCATGAGGAACAAGTGGATCTCCTACCGGCCAATATTGAGTTATCTGCCCTGGAAGTAACCATGAGTAATGTAATGAGCAGGGAACTGATCATGAAGGAATATATTGATACGATGCGATCACGATACGATTATATTTTGATTGATTGTATGCCGAGTTTAGGTATGATGACCATCAATGCATTAGTGGCTTCTGATATGGTTTTGATACCTGTACAAGCTGCATATCTACCGGTTAAAGGACTTCAGCAGTTGATCAGGACTATTTCTATGGTAAAGAAGAGATTGAACCGGAAACTGACAATTCAGGGGATTCTTTTAACAATGGTGGATTTTCGTACTAATTACGCCAAAGATATTGCTTCCAGAGTGAAAGAAACTTATGGTTCTAAGATTGCTATCTTTGAAAATGTCATTCCTTTGTCAGTCAAGGTAGCTGAAGCAAGTGCGGAAGGAAAAAGTATTTATTGCCATTGTCCAAATGGAAAAGTATCTATGGCATATGAAAAACTGACGCTGGAGGTTTTGGAAAATGAGAAATAGAAGCGGAGAAAAAATCAAATTGGCAAGCATTGATGAATTACTAGGAGTAGTCAATGAAGAGTCTGCAATGGAAATTGAAATCAGCAGAATACATGCATTTAAAGATCATCCTTTCAAAGTATTAGACGATGAAAAGATGGCAGATTTAGTAGAGAGTGTAAAGACTTACGGGGTATTGACACCAGTTTTGTTACGGTCTGATGGCGAAAATGGATATGAGATGATCTCAGGTCATCGAAGAATGCACGCGGCTGTTAGAGCTGGATTGGAAACAATTCCTGCAATCGTGAGAGATCTATCAGATGATGATGCAGTCATTGCTATGGTAGATGCCAATATCCAACGAGAAGAATTACTCCCGAGTGAAAAAGCATTTGCTTATAGAATGAAATTGGAAGCAATGAAGAGACAAGGGGTAAGAAACGATTTAACTTTGTGCCAAAATGGCACGAAGTATCGTACTGATGTAGTTATAGCAGAACAGGTAGGAGAGAGTGCTCGTAATGTTCAGCGTTACATTCGCCTTACAGAATTGATTCCGGAGTTGTTAGATATGGTAGATGTAAAGAAATTGAATTTTACCATTGCTGTTGATATTTCCTACATTGATAAGGAAATGCAGAAATGGATTTATGAGTATATCCGGGATACAGGATTTATCAAACCAAAGCAGATTACAGCCTTGAGAAAACAGTTAGAACAAGGATCAGTAAATCAGGGATTTATGATTTCGATTTTCAATAGCTGCATAGCAGTAAAAGCACCGGAACGAAAAGTAGTGTTATCAGGAAAGAAGCTCACAAAATATTTTCCGGAAGATTATTCGGAAACGGATATGGAAAAGGTGATTGAGACATTACTGGAACAATGGAAAAGAGAACAGAAATAAGGGTTGTCAAAATAAGATAACCCGAAGAAAGAATAGATACAGAAGTTTAAAAAAAGGACTTCTATGAGAGAAAAGAAGGGAGGAAGATACATGGACAAAAAAATGAATTTTAAATATTTTTATGGAACAGAAGCAGACCAGTTTAGTTTTTACAGAATACCCAAAGCGTTATTTACCAATGACTGTTTCAAGGAGCTTTCCAGTGATGCGAAGATCTTATACGGTTTGATGTTGGACAGAATGTCTTTATCCATTAAGAATCAGTGGTTTGATGAAGAAAATCGGGCATATATCTATTTTTCCATCGAAGATATCATGGAATTACTGAATTGTGGCAGAAATAAAGCGGTGAAATCTCTTCAGGAGCTGGATGATGAAAAAGGGATAGGTTTGATTGAAAAGCGCAGACAGGGCTTTGGAAAGGTTACGATCATCTATGTAAAATCATTTGTTCAGGAGGAATGTAAGGAACAGAAAAAAGAAAAATCAAAGATGGTGAAGTTTATAAATCAAACTTCTGTAGAGGAAGAAGAGACAGAAGAAGTTTACATTTCAAACTTCAAGAAGTCCCAAAAACAAACTTCAAGAAGTCCCGAAAATAAACTTCAAGAAGTTTACATTTCAAACTCTAATAATACTAATATTAACAATACTAATCTTAGTGAGAATAAATCTAATCATATCGTATCTGCAGATGGGATAGGATCCGAAGAGGATGAGATGGAAACGTTACATGCGTATCAATCTCTGATCAAAGATAATCTGGATTATGATTCTTTGTTAGTGAGTCATCCTCATGACAAAAATCAGATTGATGAAATCGTGGATCTGATCGTAGAGACTGTTATGTGTAAGAGTGATAAAGTACTGATTGCAAGCAACTGGTATTCAGGAGCTTTGGTAAGAGGAAAATTCATGAAGCTGGATTATTCCCATGTGGAGTATGTGCTGCATTGTCTGGAAGGAAATACGAGTAAAATCAAGAATATCAAGAAATATTTACTTGCGGCATTGTTCAATGCTCCTTCAACGATAAGTGGATATTACCGGGCAGAAGTAAATCATGATATGCCGTGGCTGGCAAGATAGGAGGACATATATGGGTATTTTAAAAGTGGCAGGAAGAGTGTTATTGGTTCCATTGTGGTTCATCATTTCAATCATAGGTGCCGGAGTGAAGTTACTGGTACATATGGTGGCAATCGCAAAAAAGATATTGGGATTCGGAATTATGGCGTTGCTCATAGGAACAGTGATCTGTTATCATGACTGGATCCAGGCTGCTTTTCTGGCTTGTATGGGAGGTGTTCTGATCTTTATCTTATTTGCCGGAGAATTTATAGATACTGTAATCGACTTACTTAGAGAAAAAATATGTACATTGATTTTAGGTTAAGAAAAGATGACAGTTAAAGTAGCCTTAGTGATTTCAGATAAAAATTATAGAGCCTCTCCTTCAGGGAAAGGCTCTATAAGAAAAGTCCAAACTGAAATTTAATTGGCTTCTTGTAACCGATTGTACAGTTGACTATCAATCTTATAAATTCCCTGATAGGGCTGTTCAACATAGTATTTCCCGCTGTCCTCATATGCAAAAAGTGTACTTGTTCCTGTCTCAAACTGAAAGTCAATCTTAATATAACTTTCCGCTTGTGGGACATCTTGAACACTTTCCTTTTTAGTCGGTTCAGAACTGGAAATATTGGCGATTATTTCACTTATCCAAGTTTTGTCTGAATGACTTACTGTGTTTTCCCCGACAGTTATATCAATAGATGTAATCTCGTCGGTTTGGGGTAGCGTAATAGGATCTGCCTTTTTTTCACACGCAACTAAAGTCAATACACAAGCAAGACACAAAAATATAGAAACATATTTTTTCATAAGCATATTACCTCACATAGTTTGTTTGCACCATTATAATATAGCAGAGCAAAAATAACTATCAAGAGAAAGTAAAATATTTGTGAAGCCAAACTGTTTTCACTAAACATCTCCTAAATTCAAGATAATCGTCAATGCACATACAAACTGGAATTGTATGTTAAAAATCATTCTACATCAATCACATCATCATTATTCGTTTCTATGACCGTTGTACTGCTTTCAGTCGAAAAAGAGCTACCTGCCGACATACCAAATATCACCAAAAGAATATTAAGAACTAAAATTGATAATAAAATAATCCCAACAATTTTCCAAATTATTTTACTTCGCTTATTCTTAATTGACATCTGCTCACTTATTTTTGCAAGTTGTTCTGCAATAACATCCTTATTATCTTCATCAGGTATTGTTCCACCAAGCAATATGCTTACTTTTGTCTCTAGTATATCTGCGATTTTAGAAAGAACATCTGCGTCAGGAACCGATAATCCTTTTTCCCATTTACTTACTGTCTGTCTAACAACACTCAATTTAATTGCTAGTTCCTCTTGTGTATATCCTTTCGCTTTTCGCATAGTTTTTAGGGTTTCATTAAACATATTTATGTCCTCCTTATGTTTGATATTGATAGCATACATAAATATGCCCGTTGCCTCAAGCAATACAAATTAACATTATAGTTGCATTCTATCTATGTGTAGATAAATTCCGGTTTATATCGCTTCTCTCAGTCTCTATGTCCCATTAGCTTGCAAACCATTCTTTTAATTCTTACAACAATTCCTCCAACACCTCCCAGTCTTGATAATAAGATGCCGAGCGCAAAAAATATCACTATAACAGTAGCCATATCCAAATAATTTTCACCCATAGTTTGTCTCCTTTGCAACTTCTAATTTGTCGTTTTCTTTCAGTATATCATAATTATAATCTTTCAGGTAGATAAAAGACTTTTGTTTCTACGGAATTGTCTTCAAAATCCATTTCTACATAATAATCCCGGATGAAAATTGATCGGTAATAATCTTGTAAGGAATAAATATCAAGAGTTTTAAAATCAACCAAACACAGAGGAATCGGTTTTTTCTTTTCGTTTTTATATTTCCAATATTCTAAGGAAGCAGCAACTTTATCAAGGCAACTTTGGCAGAGATGATCCGTTAGATTTCTTTTGTTCAATTTATAGTTTTCCGGTAACGTGATATCTATTTCAGCCATTCCGCGGGAAACATCTCCATGAGAGGAATACGTGATTTCGCCTGTGTTTCCGAAAAGGATATTTGAACCGGTTTTATTTGGTATTTCATTTCCGTTTTCATCATATGCTTTTAGTTGGAAATCTAAGACGTACCAGTCATTGAGGGAAATCAGTCCAACCGTATCAAATTTTCGATAATAGTCCATCATACTATAATCAGAACTTCCACATAAATAGCATGTAGAGAGATCTTTCAGGCTTGATTGCAGATCGTCAAAGGTTATTTCTATCCGTTCTTTTGGGGCGTCTGCTTTCAGGGAATGTGTTAGAAAAATACCGTGATGTTGATGGATAGCATAACCGATGAGAAAGGATACAGCTAATAGGATGGTGCACCAGAATAAATCTTTCCTGATATGATAATATTTTTTTCTTTTTTCATGCATAATCGAATTCCTCCGTGAAAAAATATAGTGTACTTAAAATAAGTCCGTTTAAAACATTCTACCATTATTTGTACTTAAAATGAACTTGAAATATGAACTTAATATGTACTTATAGAGATGGAGAGAATAATCATGGAGAAAGAGAAGCATTTAGGATTACGGATTGATGCTAAAACGCATAAAAAACTGAAAAGCCTGGCAGAATTTGAAGGGCGTTCGATCAATGGAGAAGTGTTATATTTAATACGTCAGGCAATCATAGAATTTGAAAATAAGCATGGAGAACTGAAATAAAAGAATCTTCACATATGGATACAAGAAAAGCCCGTTCAGTTGTATGGAACGGGCAAATTTTATTTGGCTAGGAAGTTGCTCTGTATTTCCAGTGGCATATTGTAGTTCTGGCCACGCTTGATCAGACTGTATAACTTGAAGCTCATGAGTTCCGGACTGGAGTTTAAGCAGCTACAGAGCCCGAAATAGTTCAGATCTTCATTCTTTGACAGGTCTGCGATTTCCTTATCATCCAAGATGAGATCTGCAGCGAAAAGGTTCGCTTCGTATTCCGTATTATCCCTCATGTTATATAAGACATCATCTTTCATCGGCGCCATTTTGAGCTGAGAACGATGCAGAATGATGTGACCGAGTTCGTGGGCGGCAACAATCTTTTTCTCTTCCTCAGAGAGAAAACTGCTTACCATAACATAAATGGTCTGGCAGCTCATGAAACAGTATCCTTTTAATTTTTCGTAGCGGTCTGTTTCTCCAACGATCACATTCATTTCTTCCAGTATTTCAAAAGGATCCCTGGTCTTGAACTTTTTTACAAGTTTTTCTACTTTGTTGTAAATATATGAATTCCCCAAATATATCACCTCGTGTATGAATCAAACAGAAGCGGGTAATGTTACTTCTGACAATAAAACTATATCCTATAGGCTGTCCAATAATCACCCCATCTATTTGGCATCTAAATATTTCTTTGGTGTAAATTTCTTTGCACGTCTCTTGGAATCCAGATATAAAGACTGGATCTCATCCATAAAGGCTGTTTTGTCTTCATCAGAAAGTTCCCCGCCGGCGAACATTGCAGCGGCCTGTTCTAAGATCTGCTGAGCTTGTTTTGCTCCACGGTTTCCAAATTGTTCAGATGCTTCTGTGATAAAAGCCTCTTCTTCTGTCATGAGATAGGAGATATCGCAGCTTAAAATGTCTGCAAGTTTCTGGTAAAGGTCATGTTTCTTTGGATAACGGCCTTCAATTTCCCATCCCCGAACAGTCCGAAGGGAGACACCGACAGCATCGGCTAATTGGGTTTGGTTGAGTCCTTTGTTCTTTCTTAAATTTTTCACTTTTTCACCGAATGTCATAAAAATACCTACTTTCTAATTGGCGTTTCAGGATCTTTATGTATGATGCTGAAACGGGATGGGAAATAAATTTCCCATAATCAACAAGTTGCCTCTTGACAAGAGGCGAATGATTGCCTATAATGTGAATCACAACAGAACGGCAACTACTTGCCTATAATATAAATGATATTTCCTTTCTTGTCAATGGATTTACTGAAAATTGCCTATTTTGACACGATCACTATCGTGTGAAAAAGAGTTGGGATGAGATCTAATTGCTTAGGGGAAGGAGAAAGATAGGCAACTTATGGGAGGTGATTGATTTGAAACAGAAGGAAACATTCCTCTGTATTGATCTGAAATCTTTTTATGCTTCTGTTGAGTGTGTGGAAAGAGGACTGGATCCGTTTACTACCAATCTGGTTGTTGCAGATCCGGACCGATCGGTATCCACTATTTGCCTTGCCATCACGCCGGCTATGAAAAAGCTGGGGATCCGTAACCGTTGCAGGATCCATGAGATACCGGATCATATCGAATATATTGTGGCAAAACCGAGGATGCAGCTCTATATGGAGTATTCGGCAAGGATATACGGGATTTATTTAAACTATGTGGCAAAAGAAGATATCCATGTTTACAGTGTGGATGAGTGCTTTATGGATGTTACAAGATACCTTTCCCTGTATCACCTTACAGAGAAAGAAATGGCACAAAAACTGATGGATGCGGTCATGGAAGAAACCGGAATTACAGCAACAGCAGGAATCGGAACTAATCTGTATCTTGCAAAGATCGCAATGGATATTGTGGCAAAACATATAGAGGATCATATCGGAATGCTGGATGAGATTTCTTACCGGGAACAGTTATGGGGACATAAACCATTGAGTGATTTCTGGCGCATTGGTTCCAGAACAGAGAGAAAATTAGCCGGATATGGAATCCAAACGATGGGAGATATCGCACTTGCCTCTATCCAGTCGGAAGACTGGCTGTATAAAATGTTTGGGATCGATGCAGAACTATTGATCGATCATGCCTGGGGCTGTGAGTTCTGTAAAATGAGTGATATCAAAAATTATCATACAGAAGAGCATAGTCTTTCTAATGGACAGGTATTGATGAGAAATTACACATTTGAAGAAGCTGCTGTTGTTGTAAGAGAAATGACAGATGTACTGGTTCTGGATCTGGTGGAAAAGGGACTGGTAACGAATTCTGTAACCTTGTGGATCGCTTACGATCATCGTTTTGAGAGGGAGTCATCGAAAGGAACCGTAAGGTTTCCGGATCGTACCAATCGTTCCAAGGAAATGATCGATACAGTAGAAGCGCTTTATCGAAAGATCGCAGATCCACATACCGGGATCAGACGGATAGAGATCATTGCAAATAAGATAACACCGGAAGGCTATCAGCAATATACTCTTTTCCAGGATTCCATAAAAGCAGAAAAGGAAAGACATCTGCAGGAAGCAGTATTACAGGTGAAAAAGCGTTATGGAAAAAATGCGATCATGCGGGGATCCAATCTGTTGGAATGTTCTACCTATCGGGAAAGAAATAATCAGGTTGGGGGACATCGTGCGTAGGAGGTGAAAGTATGCTGGCAAAGGCTTATCAGAAATATTTATATATTCCGAGACCGGTTTCCAAGAGATATCCTATGGATGTGCAGCACAGAGCGAAGCAATTTGCCCCCTTTGCAGCACTTCGGGGATTTGAGGAGATCGTTCGGAAACAGGAAGTTCTTTATGAACAAAGGAAGGTCTTATCCGAAGAACAAAAATGTGGATTGGATAGGAAGCTACAGATGGTTTCTGTTGGAATGAAGATACAGGCAAC
>OLOM01001783.1_pt1 | contig 14012 bp, 10 predicted proteins | sample 1672531 | NCBI WGS metagenome assembly OLOM01 (sample SAMEA3136696, study PRJEB25190) | human gut metagenome | reverse complement strand
TAAGGTTGGTCGTCTCGGTAAGATCCTCGGCCCCCGCGGCCTTATGCCGAACCCCAAGCTCGGTACCGTCACCCCTGATGTTGCTAAGGCTATCAACGAGCTCAAGGGCGGCCGCGTTGAGTATCGTGCCGACCGTTACGGCATCTGCCACGTTATCCTCGGCAAGTCCAGCTTCACCGCTGAGCAGCTTGCTGAGAACTATGGCGCTGTTTATGACGAGATTCTTCGCATGAAGCCCGCAAGCGCTAAGGGCCGTTACGTGAAGAACATCACTGTTGCCTCTACTATGAGCCCGGGTATCGTGGTTGATTCTTCTGTTACGAAGAACTACACTACTGCCGTTTCTGAGGCGTAGTAGTTAGAATCACACTGGTAATGTGAGAAGGGAGCCTTCGGGCTCCCTTTTTTGTTTTGGAGGTTGACCTATGAGGGGTCGTGCACGCGGCGTCATTTTGAAAAGCGATGGTGAAATCGAGGCTATGAAGCATGCTGGACTCGTTTCAGCGGCAGTTCTTCGAGGAATCGGCGAGCTTTGCAAACCGGGCGTCACCACGAAGGAACTTGATGATTTCGCTGAGGGGTTTATTCGCTCTCATGGCGGTAAGCCCACATTCAAAGGCTACTACGGATACCCGGCTAGCATTTGCGCATCGGTGAACGAGCAAATCGTTCATGGTATTCCTTCTAAAAACACCGTTCTACGCAAGGGCGATATCATTTCCATCGATGTCGGTGCTACCGTTGACGGTTGGGCAGGGGACAATGCATGGACGTTTGCGGTGGGCGAGGTCTCTCTTGCTGCAAGGCGTCTGCTTGACGCCACCGAGGAGTGCATGTGGGCTGGAATCGATGCAGCCCGCATAGGAGGCCATTTGGGCGATATCGGTCATGCTGTTTCAGCCGTTGCCAAGCGTGAGGGTTTTGGTGTGGTCCGCGATTTCGAAGGACACGGAATCGGTCGCGACATGCACGAAGAACCCGGTATTCCCAATTTCGGCCGCAGGGGTTCGGGATTGAAATTGGCGCCTGGTATGGTCCTTGCCATCGAGCCGATGATCACCATGGGGTCGCCTCGTGTGAAGATGATGCCTGATGGCTGGCTTGCGTGCACGCGCGACGGGCTTCCTTCGGCCCATTTCGAGAAAACCGTCGCAGTCACGAAGGATGGTCCGGTGCTGATTTCCGTGGAACCTGATCATAGGCGTCCGATTTAGTTTCTATAAGACGAGGAATACGGGACCCTTGTGTGGATGCCGCACTCGAGTGCCCGAGGCATTCTTAGCATTATCTCTTCCGAACATGATGAGAGCCTTCCTGCTGGTGCAGGAAGGCTCTTTTGCTGCTTGGTGCTGGGGTTTTTGTCGTTAGCGATGCAATTTGTTCGTAAAACGGCTTGCAAGCGATTTCACGACATCCATCTCGGGCACGCGGAAGATCGCGCATAGGCCGAAGATCACTGTCAAGCCAACCAGTCCGCATACGACAAGGTCGACGACTGCGGATAGGATGTTCGCGCCGCCTGGGATGATTTGGTAAAGGACGTAGACCGCAGCGGAGCCGATGATGGTAGCGACGAGCACGCGAGCGGCGCTTGAGGCGATCATTCCAAGATGGAGTGAGCCGACCTGCTTCTTCAGAAGAACGCACAGGATGATGCAGCAGGTTCCGTAATAGACCAAATCGGCAATGGGCACGCCGGCCAAACCCAACACGTCGGGGCGGCAAAGGAAGGCGTACAACAGGCACTGCACGACGACCATGATGGTACTCACGATAGCGAACCACAGGAACTTCCTGATGCTGGCGAACACGTTGTACAGCAGCATCATGATGGAGTAGACCGGTAAGCTGATCACCCAAAGGGAAAGGATCGAAGCGACGTAGCTTACGTCTTCAGCCGAGAACGAACCAGCGCGGAACAACATCATCAGCGGTACGGATAGGGCGCACATGATGCCCGCCATGGGGATGATCAAAAGCAGCGTGTTGGAGATACCGCTTGTCACGTGGTGGCGCAATGTGGCCCAATCGCGTTTGGCAACGGCTTCGCTCATCTCCGTGAACAGGGCGCGCGAAAGCGACACTGCCACAACGCCATAGGGCAGCTGGTACCAGGTCCATGCGTATATAAGCGTCGAGGGACCGTTGTCGCTCGCCTGCAGTGAGAAGGCGTTGCGACACGAGAAAGCCACCATCGTGCCGATGACGTATACGAATGTGGGAGCTGCGATCTTCAGCGACTCGATGAGCGCCGGGTCATGCAGATCGATTTTCGGGGACCAGTGGAATCCCAGTTTGAGCAAAGCGGGAATCTGGATAAGGAACTGCGCCGCCACACCTGCGGTCGTGCAGATGGCAAGCATAACGATGGCACCCTGCGGGTTGACCTTTGACAGAGGGACATAGGTGAACATCGCGATGATGACGATGATGTTGTTGAGTGCAGGCGCGATGGACGGTAGAAAATAGACGCGGTTCGCATTCAAAAGACCAGTGAGAATGCCTCCGATGCCGTAGAACACGATCTGAAGCGCGAATATGCGGAAGAATTGCACTGCGTATACCGTCACGTCGGCCGTTTCGCTTACCGTGAACGTCTGGGTGGCGATAACCTGAGGAGCGAAGACCGTAGCCAAGATAGAGAGGATGCCAAGAACGACAATGGCCAGGTTCAACAAGTTGTTGGCGAACCTGTTACCGCCCTCTTCGCCGAGGTTCTCCTTTTGGGAAAGGTAAACCGGCAAAAACGCCGCCGCAAGAAGACCGCCCGCTACCAGTTCGTAGATGACGTTCGGCATGTTGTTCGCAACCTGATATGCCGAAGTGACAAGCCCGTTGCCCAGGGCGAAGGCCATCGCCCACGTCCTAATGAGGCCCGTTGCGCGAGAGCCAAGCGTCGCGACGGTCATCAAAGCAGTGGAGCGGGCGACAGAAGCGTCGGCCGCACGTCGCCGGTCATTGCCTTCGGACGCAAGCTGTGTGCTGTTCGTATCGTTGCCCTGGGGCTCTTTTTTCATCTCTGGGGTGTTTGGTTCGGAGTTCAATGTGTTCCCTTTATAAGGTGAGTGATGAGGCGCGGACGTTCGGGAAGCGAATGCGGCCCCAATACTGTTACAATTGCAATGCCCTGAGGCAAAGGCGTCCGCCTTGCGCTCCAGGACATGGAAATAGTGAACCAACCTGCAGTCCCATCTGGGGAATTCATTCAAACAACGGAGAATATCCAGCAGACGGGCGGGAAGCAAGGCAAGCTCATGCGCGTTCTCATCATCGGAAACCAGGCCAACCCCAAGGCGCTCGACGCATCGTTTCAGTTGGTTGCGTACCTTCAGGCAATCGGGCTCGAACCGGTTCTCCTTGACGTCAAGGATCTCCCTGATAGCTCATTCACCTACGGCGCTGGCAAGCTTTTCGATATTGACGAACGCTTGGAGGGCGATTTCGCTCTTGCCATCACGCTTGGCGGCGACGGCACGGTTCTTCATAGCGCTCGCATCACCACGATGATGGATGTGCCGGTGCTTGGCGTCAACTTCGGTCACCTTGGCTTTCTTTGCAATGAGGTCGACGACGGGCTTATCGCGACGGTTGCCGCTGCACTTGCGGGCGACGTCTCGATCGAGAAACGTTCCACGCTGCGCATCGATGTCGTCTGCGACGGCGACGATGAAATCAGGGAAGCAGGTGGGGAAGTCGCTGGTCCGCGCTCCTTCTTCGCAGTGAATGAGGTTTCCATCGCTCGCGGAGCAGCGGGAAAGATCGTCGACTTCGGTTACGAGGTTTCAGGGAACTACGTCGCGCGTATGCGCGGTGATGGTTTAATCGTCGCTTCGGCAACGGGCTCCACCGCTTACGCTCTTTCTGCAGGCGGTCCGTTGGTTGCCCCCGGCCACAGGGGCATGATCGTCGTCCCTATCGCACCCCATACCCTTAATTCGCGTGCCGTTCTCACCGAGCAGCATGATGTGGTCGAGGTCAAGCTCATCGACGATCCGCGCTACTCTGATGTCACGTTGTTCATTGACGGCGATCCTCTCGAGTTCGACGAGCCCATTCGTCGCGTTATCGTCAGGTGCGGCGACACGCCGCTTCGTTTGGTCAAATACAAGAAGACCAGCTTCTACGAGCAGATCTCGCATACGTTCTTCAGCCAGCAGCTGTAAGCGCTATTCATTAGGTTCGCAAAGCGACGCTAAAACGTCGATACACAGCTTCTGCGCAAAACTTTCAGGTTTCCGTTTGTGTGAGCTGGCGTTATGTTTTCGCTCCCTGAATTCACAGCTCCTGCGCTCCCGGGTGCTAGGCTTTTATTCAGCGTCGGTGCGATCGATCAGCAGATCAACGGAATATCAATCGCATCTCAAACGCACTACGGAAACAAAGCAGGTTGTTCGATCGGAGGTTTTTCATGAGCGAACGAACATGCAAGAACGTATGGCGGACCTCAATCACCGACGCTGCAGGTCAAGTTACCGTATTTGTCCCTTCTATCGATTCGCTTTCGCTAACTTAGCGGGCGATTGGGGACCGTAGGCATGCTTGCTTGGCGCAAGGCTGATGCAGTTGCGTTTTTGAAAAGGAGGCTCCTTGAGCATCCTATTTGTTACCTTCATTCGCTTTGCGTTGTAGTAGCATGAATGCGTCTTCAACAAACGAATCCTAAAAACACGAACGGGAGATTCTTTCATGACCAAAACTGTGTCAGTGTCGCAGTTCGTCTCGCGACGCGTATTCTTGGGCGCCGCAGCCGCTCTCGGTGTGGTTGTTGCGGTCGATCCTGCAAAGGCATTTGCCGTCACCTCGGCCGAAAAACAAGCTGAAGCCGACGAGGTTCGCAATCAGCTCGTCTCTCTTCAGGCCGATCTGGAAAACGCCGCCAACACGTATTACCAGGCAGAGGAAAAGCGCCAGGCTGCCGAGCAGGCAATGGTCGACGCTCAAAAAGAGATCGACGAGACCTCTGTTCGCATTACTCAAATCCAGGATCGCCTTGGCACTCGTGCTCGCGACATGTACCGTTCGGGCCCGTCAAGCTACCTCGACTTCCTTTTGGGCTCCACCTCGTTCGAAGAGTTCACCAACAATTGGGACCTTCTGAACACCCTGAACGAGAACGACGCTTCTCTGGTGGAGGAAGCTCAGTTGCTGCGCGAGCAGCTTCAGGAAGCCCACGACGAGTACGCCCGCCAGGAGCAAGAGTACGCCACCCAGGCGGAAATCGCCCAGCAGGCTCAGGACGAGGCTGCTGCGCGCGTGCAAGAGGCAACTAACCTCATGAATTCGCTTGACGAAGAGGCCCGTCAGCTGCTCGAGCAGGAGCAGGCTGCGGCTGCAGCAGCCGAGGCCGCACGTCAGGCTGCCGCCGCTGCGGCTGCAGCTGGTTCCGCCAATAATAACAACAACTACTACGACGGTGGCGGCGACGATAATTACGGCGGAGGCTCCGGTGGTGGCGGTGGGTACTACAACGGCGGCTCGGCGGGCGACAATTCCGCGGTTGTCGGCTACGCTCTTTCCAAGAAGGGCTGCCCGTACGTTTGGGGCGCCGAGGGCCCTGACGCATTTGACTGCTCCGGCTTGGTTCGCTGGGCCTATCTGCAGATCGGCATGTCGCTTCCTCACTACACGGAAAGCCTTAGGGCTTGCGCCACGAACATCGTGCCTGTCTCCGAGGCTCGTCCGGGCGACGTCCTGTACCGCTATGGCCATGTCGGCATCGCTGTTGGCTACGGTGGCGTTCCGTACGTTCACGCTCCCACGTTCGGTGCGGTCGTTCGCGACACCGACGCCCTTTCGTGGTCGGGCTTCACGGCGGCGCTTCAGTTCTAAGCGGCGCTTCCTTAGAGACATCGAACCCCTCTATCGCATAAGCGGTAGAGGGGTTCTCTTGTTGCGGGCGGGTTGCTATGTGATTCGAAAGTCCATTCCCATTGGCCGGTGCTTCGCGCGCTGCGGGTGCGTTCCCGTTGGCCGACGTTGCGTCCCCCCCCACGGGCGCCTGCAGGTTTCCTTTGCGTATCGCCCCGAGCGCCAGTAGGGCCAGGCTTTATTTCAGCTGTTTTCCGTTGGTGTCCCAGTAGAAGCGCTTGAACTTGCGGATCTGGTTCTCGAACATGACCTTCGCCCATGCGTTGTGCTGCAACGAGTCGGGCGAATAGTGCAGGGGGTAGGGGTCGGTTGTGCCCTTACGCAGCGCAAGGGCTTGGCTCAGGCGCTCTTTGTTGTCGATGCTCTTCTTCAACACCAGATCGGGCACGCAGCAGTACAAAAACGGGTTGTATGCCTCAGTTTGCTCGATGGGCTCGCCCAGAATGAACTCGCGCACGATGAGCGTGACGAAGTTCACGCCGCCAAGGCTCATATAGTAGGTGTTGCGGCCGCAGCGAGTGTTCACTTCGAAGAAGCGGAAGCTATCGTCTCGACTGTCGAACTTGATGTCGAAGTTGGCGAAGCCACGATAGCCGATGTGCTTCAGGATCTTGGTGGCATTGTCGACGATGATCTGCTCCTTCTCGCCGATAATGGCAAGCGGGTTGCCAAGAGCCGTGGGGTCGTGGTCTTGCAGGGCGACAACACCGCCCGAAACCACGCGCAAGTTGCCCTCGGCATCCGAGAAGGTGGTCAACGTGCGGATGGCGTCATCTTCGCCCGGGACGAAGTCTTGGATGACCAGCAGGTTGTTGTAATCGGAGATGCGGATCGAGCGCCAGACTTGCTGCAGCTCGTCGGCCGAGTCGATTTCGTAGATCTTCCTTTTGTTTTGGATAGTGGCATCTTGAAATTGAGCCGAGTTCGAGGGCTTTGCGATCAACGGGAAGGTGAATTCGTCTTCAGGTAGCGTTTCTGGGCCGTTCGCGCAGTCGAAATACCAGGTCTTGGGGTAGGGGACGTCCAGCTCGTCGCAGATCTCGTAGAAGCGGCGCTTCTGGGTGATCGAGTCAAGCAGATCGAAGTCGATGTAGGGAACTGTGTAGCCGATGGCCTCGAGTCGCTCTTTGCCCGATGAGAGCAGGCGGGCATGGACGTCGTCGCAACCAAGCACCAGAAGAATGGCGTCGGCGTCGCGCTCGTAGGTTTCAACGGCGATCTTCTCGAGGTTGAAGTAGAGCGTCTCGGCGTTGTCGTACAGGCCGTTAACCAGACGGTAGTCGGTGAATTTGCTGGTCGAGAGCATCTTCACGTCTTGCGTGGCAAGCACGATGGAGCGTGTGATGCCGTAGGCGCGATGCAGCTCGCGTACGTAGCTGTATGCAAGGATGTCACCGCCGATGATGACGGGCTGGAGATGCGCCTTGATATCGTCTATGCAGGTAGCTTTCGCCATAGGGCAAGCCTCCTTCGTGAGCGCGTGGCTTAATGGCCGATGCGCCGATGAACGTCGTCGTTTCGCCCATTATTCCACAGCGTTCGTCCTGCCGCTTCTCAAGCCTGATGAATTGATGTTATACGCATAAGGCGCTTCGGAGCCATGGTGGCGTGAAGTACACTAGTTAGGTTGATTATTCAAGAGAAGGAGCGCTTTCATGTGCGGATTCGTTGGCTTCACCACCGTCGATTACGATGCCGAAACCAATCGCAGCATCGTTAAGGACATGGCCGACCGCATCATTCACCGTGGTCCCGACGAGGACGGCTATTTCGTCAACGACAACATCGCCATGGGCTTCCGTCGCCTTTCCATCATCGACGTCGCCCAAAGCCATCAGCCCATGCAGAATGCTGACGGCAGCGTCACCGTCACGTTCAACGGCGAGATCTACAACTTCCAAGAGCTTCGTGCCGAACTGATCGAGGCTGGTTACGAGTTTCACACCAACGGCGACACTGAGACCGTCGTTCACGGTTACGAAGAGTGGGGCGTTGGCGTCTTCAAGAAGCTACGCGGCATGTTCGCAATTGCCATCTGGGACGACAAGAACAAGCGCCTGGTGCTTGCACGCGACATCTTCGGCATCAAGCCCCTGTACTATCACATGCAGGGCGATCGCATCATGTACGCATCCGAACCCAAGGCGTTCTTCGCACATCCCAAGTTCCATGCTTCAGTGAACGAGAAGATGCTGCCGCAGTACCTGTGTTTCGAGTATCTGAACGACTCGCAGACCATGTTCGAGGGCGTGCATAAGGTTCTGCCCGGGCACCTCATGATCATCGAGGGCGAGAACATCCGCGAACGCTGCTTCTACAAGATCACTTACAAAATCGACAAGACGAAAGATGTCGAGGAATGGGCCGACATCATCAAGGACACCTTCGATGAGTCCGTGCGCGCCCATGAGATCGCCGACGTCGAGATCGGCAGCTTCCTTTCCGGCGGAATCGACAGCTCGCTGGCTGCATATTGCATGGGTCAGCATCATTCCGAGGGTGTGAAGACGTTCTCGGTCGGTTACGACATCACCGGTAGCGAGGAGCAGCGCGACAAGGCCGAGAACGCAGGCTTCAAGATCAAGCTCGACGAGTTGAAGGACGCTCACGAGTTCGCTGAATGGGCGGGTTTGTCCAACAAAGACGTCAAGGTTACGGCCAAGGAGTTCTTGGACATCGTCCCCACCGACCAGTACTACATGGACGAGCCTCTTGGCGCTCCCAGCGCCATCCCGCTGTTCTTTGTGTCCGAGCTTGCTTCCAAGGAAGTGAAGGTCGTTCAGTCGGGCGAGGGCGCCGATGAGCTTTTCGGTGGCTACTGGATCTACCATGACCAGTATGAGTTCTCGAAGTATTTCAATTTGGTTCCCCTGACCATCCGCAGGGCAGCCGGCGCCATCGCCGAGAAGCTGCCGCCGTTCCATGGCCGCCATTTCGCTATGCGCGGTTCGGCTGGTCCCGAGAAAAGCTATCAGCGCGCTTGCATGAATTTCATGTGGGACGAGGTTCCGCATGTCTTGAAGGATTTCAAGGGCAAGTGCAAGCCGTGGGAGTGGTGCACGCCTCACTTCAACGAGGCAGTCGAGCGCACCAACGACGGCGACGCCATCACGCTAACCCAATACGTTGACATGGTTTCGTACATGCCGTACGACATCTGCCTGAAGGCCGACCGCATGTCCATGGCGCACTCGCTTGAGTTGCGCGTCCCCTTCCTTGACAAGAAGGTTCTCGACGTTGCTCTGCAGCTGCCTACCAACTGCCGTGTCACCAAGGATCATTCCAAGTACGCACTTCGTCGCGCGGCTGCTCATCTGGGTTTCCCGCAGAAGGTTGCCGATATGCCCAAGCAGCCGTTCATCACGCCGCTTACCGTGTGGCTGCAAACCGACCTGTATTACGAGCGCATCAAAGAGGCTTTCACCAGTGAGGCTGCCCAGAAGTTCTTCAATGTGGACTACCTGGTGAAGATGCTCGACGATCATCGTAGCGCCGATTTCAGCACGCAGGAGGGCCGCTCCAAGCTGAAGATGATGCGCATTTGGAACATCTACTGCTTCCTGTGCTGGTATGAGGTGTTCTTCGGCGAATCCGCCGCCAAGCTTGCTCCTAAAACGCAGGTTGCGTAGAGCTTGAGCAGTTTGAGCTGACGAAAGAAGCCCCGCTTGTTCGATCGTGAATGACGGTCGGATGGGCGGGGCTTTTCGTTACGGGTTGGGAGTGCTGGGTGCACTGTCGAGTGCACGAGCGTGCCTGCTTCTGTTGCGTCCGATGCGCGCGTTGGCCTTGAGGCGTCATTCGTGCCCGTGTTCGGACGATCAGGCGCTTAGACACCCGTGATGTCCCTAATGACTTCAGCGGCAATGATCAGTCCTGCTGTTGCCGGGACAGGCGCGAACGATCCGGGGATCGAGCGCCTGCCTTCGGGCGGTTGCTCGGGATTGGGGTCGTTCGGGTCGACGATGGGAGCACGCGCTTCCTCGGTCGAGAACACCACCTTGAAGCTGCCCAGCCCGCGCTTGCGGCTTTCTTTGCGAATCACTTTTGCAAGGGGGCAGACGGTGGTGTCTTCGATGTTCGCGACCTGCAGTTTCATGGGGTCAAGCTTGTTGCCTGTTCCCATGCAGGAAATGATAGGCGTGTTGTGGTCGCCAGCTTCCTTGATAAGCTGAAGCTTTGCCGTCACGGTGTCGACTGCGTCGACCACGTAATCGTAATCGTTGAAATCGAACTCGTCGCAGGTTGAGGGAAGATAGAATACCTTGCGTGCTGAGACCTTGCAGTTGGGGTTGATGCTGGCGATACGCGCTGCCATGACCTCGACTTTGTCATGGTCGACGGTATCTTCCGTAGCGATGAGCTGCCTGTTCAAATTGGTGTTTGAGACGGAGTCGGCGTCGACGATGTCGATTGCACCAATGCCGGAGCGCACCAGCGCCTCGACGGCGAACCCGCCAACGCCTCCAATGCCGAAAACTGCCACACGTGCCTGGGCGAGCTCGTCCATTGCGTTTGGCCCAAGCACTAGTGCGGTTCGCGAAAAGCGGTTGTCCGTCATCATCGACCCCATAGCCTAATGCAGCGTGTCGTTGGCTTAGTCGTGGTAGAAGCGGTGGATCTCGTACTTCGGCTCGCAGCACACGTTGATGCCCAGAGACTTGTACAGACGCTCGTCCTCTTCAGATAAGATCACGCTGAAGTAGGCGTCGCAGCCCTTCAGCTCGCCCATGTGCTCAAGAACGCGCGCGGCCAGCGGGCTGGTCTGCGACGTGGAGGAAAGCGCGATGAGCATTTCGCCCGGATGAAGATGCGGGTTGGTGTGCCCAAGCCGCTCGGTGCGCAGACGGCAGATGGGCTTCAGCGCTTCGTCGGAGATGACGTACTCGTGGTCGTCGATGCCTGCTTGGTACTTGATCGCGTTCAGAAGGACACTGGATGCTGCGCCCAGAAGCGTGGAGGTCTTACCGGTCATGACCTTTCCGTCGGGAAGCACGATGGCGCCTGCGGGCGAACCCGATTCTTCGGCCTTTTTCAGTGCGGCAAGATGCGCAGGGGAGTAGTTCTCGGTGACGCCGACGCGGGTCATGAGGCGAGCGAGGCGCTCGACCTCGACCTCGTTGCCGCCGGAACGGCGGAAGTCCTCGCGCGCTTTGAAGTAACGGCGCACGATTTCATGTTTGGAAGCCTCGCGGCATGCCTCGTCGTCGCTGATGGCGTAGCCTGCCATGTTGACGCCCATGTCGGTAGGGGATTTGTAGGGGCTCTCACCGAGGATCTTCTCCATCATGGTTTTCAAAACAGGGAAGATCTCGATGTCGCGGTTGTAATTGACCGTGGTCTCGCCGTAGGCCTCAAGATGGAAGGGGTCGATGGCGTTCGCGTCGTCAAGGTCGACCGTTGCAGCCTCGTAAGCGACGTTTACCGGATGTTCAAGCGGAAGGTTCCAGATGGGGAACGTCTCGAACTTGGCATAGCCGGCGCTTACGCCGCGCTTTAGTTCTTGGAACAGCTGCGAGAGGCAGGTTGCCATCTTGCCCGAACCAGGGCCTGGTGCGGTGACGACCACCAGCGGACGGGTGGTTTCGACGTATTCGTTCTTGCCATAGCCGTCATCGCTGACGATGCGGTCGATGTCGTAGGGATAGCCTTCGATGGGGTAGTGCAGATAGCACTTCACGCCCAGGGAATCAAGGCGTGCACGGAACGCGTCGGCGCCGGGCTGGTTGCGGTACTGGGTTATGACGACGCTGCCAACGTAGAAGCCCAGTTCGTTGAACGCGTCCATAAGGCGCAGCAGGTCGTCATCGTAGGTGATGCCAAGATCACCGCGGATCTTAGAACGCTCGATGTCGTTGGCGTTAATGGTGAGGATGATCTCGACGTCGTCGATAAGCGACTGCAGCATGCGCAGCTTGGTGTCGGGTTCGAATCCGGGCAGGACGCGCGATGCGTGGAAGTCGTCGAACAGCTTGCCGCCGAACTCCAAGTAGAGCTTGCCGCCGAACTGCTCGATGCGTTCTCGGATGCGTGCAGCCTGCAGCTGGATGTACTTGTCGTTGTCGAAACCGATTTTCATGCGGCAACCCTTTCGTCAAGACGCGTTTTAGTTCTAGGACGCACGAAACACAAGACGCCGAGCAGCAACGTTTATTAACGGCATCTTGTTGGATAGGTGCGTTGTGTGATGATTCCCGCAATTATAGCTCAGCTAGCGCCCTTCGCGCTCTGTTCTTTCCTTGATTTGAGCCGTCACTGCAAGGATGCTCGACATGTGGGTTTTAGGTGCGGGCTCTCCGTCCAGGTGGCGCGGTTTCGGTTGCTTCTCGATGCGGTTTCGCATTGATTTGCTCCTATGTGCACAAATTTGACGGTTTTGCGACACTCTCTAAACATAATGCCCGGTACTTCGATGGTGCTAGTAATTGCGAGCTGGATGTATGGTTCTTGTTATCGGCTGGTTTCACTATCTAGTCGTAATTTTTCGGTTCAAAGATCGCGCAAAACAGTTAAATCTGTGCACCCTCGTCTTACTGGTTCTTCCACTAGCGCGTTCGCTTGCGCGCTGTTTTATTGCGTTCGGCATCGACTAGTTGCTTGGATGTAAGAATGCGTCCAGGAGCTCGCGCTGTCTATCTCGGTTCACGCGCTTCAGTTGAAGCCTGACGTGCAGCTTTCTGGCGATCTGACTAGCGAGCTGATCGAGGCCGTGTCGGTTTATGACGCTGTTTTTCGTCGCAGTGATGACTGAAACGCCCATCGCGCACAAGGAGTTTCGTCGTCGCGCGTCGTGTTCTATTTTCATAGCTCCCGAGTGAAATAGCTCGCTGTCGTATTCGACATCAAGTTTTGCGTCTGGCCAGTAAAGATCGCAATAGAACGAATTCCCGAATGCGGAGTGAAGGGGTGCCGTGGCGGTGCTGATCTGCTTGTTCAGTATCGGCTTCGGTAGGCCATAGCCGCCTTGGCTCGCCGGCAACGAGAGGGCGAGGGCCAGTAGCGACTCCATGGGAGAAGCGGACGAATCGAGGATCCGCCTTGAGACGTCTTTCGCGGCCTTGCAACCTTTTCCCGAATACAGTTGAGCAAAGCGATCGAGCGCCTTTACACTAGTTAGCTTTGATGCTGCTGTTTTCAATTGATTGGGTTCTGTGTCGTTGGTGAAGTGCCCGAGTCGATAGGTCCCGCAGAGTTCGAACCCGAGTTGTGCAAGCTGCATTTTGTTGTAGGTGATTCCAGCTCGGGCAAAGCAGAGTTCGGGCGAGCAGACGAAGATGTTGTTGGAAACAGCCGCGAATGATCTCGAAGGAAGCTTATTTGGCGAGGTCACGCGGCAGATTACGTCTTTAGAGCTCTTTCGCGCACTAGCATCAGGGAGAAGCAGATGGCAAGGAAAAGTCAGATTCGGGATCTCTTCCTTTAGGATGGCCAGCTCGATTTTTAAATCGACATGCTCGGTGTTGCACGCGGCTTCTTTGTATAGGCGCATAATCGCCGAATCGCAATTTTGCCTCGCGGTATCTTGCTTAAGTTGATGACTGGCTCTTTGCGACAGGGCGGCGGGGTGCGGATTCCCTTTGGGGAGCGAGCGCGTCCTCCAGTATTCGAGTGAGGATATGTAATCAAGAAAAAGAGTCATGCCGAGATCTTAGGGGCAATTGCTCAATTTCGAGGGTGAGCCGAGGTGTTGTTTCCAGAAAGTTATCCTGCGCTTGAAACCTGTTGGAGTGTGCGATGCGAGGCGTTGGAAGAAGGCGGAATTTTTGTTATATCGGGTTTCGACTGCTAGTTGAGGGCGGGATTGGCTTAGTATGCGCTTTCTCGTGCTCGGCGCTTCGGCTGTGGAATGCCGAGTATGTTGCGGAGGGCTCTTGCTTGCACGAATTTGACGGTTTTGCGCGATTAGCGGCGGAATTGAAGGGGTGCCTCCCGTTTCCCGGTGTTCGAGAAACGGGAGGCACCCTACTGAACAGGGGATTCCCATTTAGATTCATCGCCGACGGGAGCGCTTCGCGGCATCTGATTGATGTCGATTTCGCAAAACGGGAAAAACTGTGCACCGAGCGGTCTGACGGCAGAGTGTCGTGCCGCGCTTTTTTTCGAGAGGCGCGGTTCGTGCCTGCTTGCTGGTTGCGGCCGCTCGAACG
>OLOM01001776.1_pt1 | contig 14038 bp, 5 predicted proteins | sample 1672531 | NCBI WGS metagenome assembly OLOM01 (sample SAMEA3136696, study PRJEB25190) | human gut metagenome | reverse complement strand
CAGCTGCCGCACCTCGCTCGCCGTATCGGCACTTAGAATTATGCGGTATTGCCTTCATAGTCAACCACTGCAGCGGCACTGCTTTTATGTGTTTGGCCGCTAAATCTGTTTTGGAGTGTTTTAGATGATGTTTTTATCGCGTGCAGAGTCCTCTTATCTGCACCAGCACCTAAGCGTTGTGCGCCATGTCACCCTGGACCCGGAGGGCCCCGGTGTGCTGCGCATTCACCTGCTCCCTTGCAAAAAAGCACGGCGCAATGTGCCGTTTGTTGCACTTTTGAACGGGCAGGATATTTTGCCGCTCAGCGTTTCCTGGGCCATTCTGCTGGCAGGGCTGATGGACGCCTTGCAGCCTTTTGAGGGCAAGGAGATCACCGAGGACCAGTGGGCCGGCATTGCCGCCCAGGCTGTGGAAACCGCCGCTGCTGTTTACCCGAAAACGGCTCCCGACCAGATCCGCGCGGATTTGAATGCCATGCTGACCTCCTTCCGCGCGCTGACCGCCGGGCAGGAACCGCCCGTGCATGTGCAGCCGATGGACCTGGGCGCTTACGCCCGCTATATGGCAGCCCCCCACCGTATGGACCTGATGGTAAGCTCCATGGAAAAGGACGGTGCCTGGCACTGCAACCAGAAATGCCTGCACTGTTACGCCGCCAACCAGCCCCTTGGCGCGGTGAAAGAGCTAGATACCGACCAATGGCTGGCTGTTATCCAAAAATGCCGCGCGGCGGGCATTCCGCAGCTGACCTTTACCGGCGGCGAACCCACCATGCGCAATGACCTGGTCAGCCTGGTGCATGCCGCACAGTGGTTTGTTACCCGGCTGAACACCAACGGCCGCATGCTGACCAGCGCCCTTTGCCGGGAACTGGCGGACGCCAGCCTGGACAGCGTGCAGGTCACCCTATATTCGGCGGATGAAGCGATCCATAACACGCTGGTGGGTGCCCCCGGCTATGCGGACACCATCAGCGGCATCCGCAATGCGGTGGAGGCGGGGCTGAATGTCAGCATCAACACCCCGCTGTGCAGCCTGAACCAGGATTACACCGCAACGCTGGCGCTGGCCAACTCTCTTGGCGTGCGCTATGCCACCTGCAGCGGGCTAATTCCCACCGGCGGGGCCGAAACCGACCCCAGCAAGGCCACCCGCTTAACGCCGGAAGCACTGACCGCCGTGCTGCGCCCCGCGATGGCCTATGCTGAACAAAACCACATGGAGATCAACTTTACCAGCCCCGGCTGGCTGCCGGATGCGGTACTGTTGGACCTTGGCTTTACCCAGGTGCCCAGCTGCGGGGCCTGCCTTTCCAACATGGCCGTTGCGCCGGACGGCACCGTTCTGCCCTGCCAGAGCTGGCTGCGGGAGGGCGCTGGCCTGGGCAACATCCTGCATGACCCCTGGCACAAGATCTGGAATGTCCCCACCTGCCGCCGTGTGCGGGAAGAAAGTGCGAAAATGGAACACATCTGCCAGCTTGGCATAACCGTTCCCGCACAGGGAGGTTTGTGATGAAACAATCCGTTTTACGCTTTGCCGCGCAGCTGTGGGCTATGCTGGCCGTTCTGCTGCTGTTTGTTGCCGCCGCCCTGCCCGCCCATGCGGATGACGGCGACATGGATGAGATCACCCACTATACCGTAACAGTGGACACCCGCGCCGATGGCTCCGCCGATATCACCTATGAGCTGGACTGGAACGTGATCGGCGGCAGCCTGGATGAACCGCTGACCTGGGTGCGCATCGGCCTGCCCAACAGCCACAACGACAGCCTGGTCAACCTGACGCCGGATACAGTTCTTAACGTAAGTTCCGTGGATGACGGCGGTTCCTTTGCCAAGGTTGATTTTATCAACGCCTACTTCCCGCCGGATATTGCTGCCACCATCGGCGCACAGAGCAGCGTACACTTTGCGTTCCAGGTACACCAGTCCCATCTGTTTTTGCTGAACGAGGACGGCAACGCCGACTACAGCTTTACCCCCGGCTGGTTCGATGATTTGTGTGTGGATGAGCTGACCATCCGCTGGGTGGCGCTGGACGGTATCCAGGCCGATAACGACAGCCAGGACGGCAACTATCTTGTGTGGAACTTTGGCCCGCTGGACCATGGCGAAAGCGCCACGGTGCATGTCAGCGTTCCCGCCCATACAGCACAAAACTACTCCCCCGATGCTGCCGCAACGGACAGCGAAATGTATTATGACGACAGTGACCAGGTACTGGTTTTCTTCTTCGTGCTCCTTCTGGTCATTATCGTGATTGCTCTGATCACGGTTTCCGTTTCCCGCACAAACGGGATCTGGAACGGTGGTTTTGGCGAGGATGACCCCGACGACTGGTACTGGTATTCCAACGGGCACACCCATATCCATGTTGCCCGTAATCTGCCCCCGCCAGAAGGCTACCATCGCGTTCCCCCACCCGCAAACTTCAAGGCCGGGGGCGGAAAGACCCGCGGCGGTGGTGCCGGGCGGCGCAGCGGCGGTTCGGATCACTCCAACCATTCCAGCTGCGCGTGTGCGTGTGCCTGTGTTTCCAGCTGTGCATGCGCCTGCGCGTGTGCGGGCGGCGGCCGCGCCGGGTGCAGTACCAAAAACTTTTATAAAATTACCGTGAAAAAAGCCGACTGATATAACGGAGGGCAAAGCCATGAGCCTGGAAGATCAATACGATGCCTGGGTGCGCAGTGTGACCGGTACAGGCCGCCACAGCGCTACCAAACAGGACCGCGATGCCGCACAAAACAGCCTGAACGCCATGCAGGCCCAGCTGGACGCTTTGGCCGAAAGCCAAAAACGCCAGAAATCTGCCGCGGACGCCCTGAACGCCGTGCAGCGCGCCGGTGCCGCCACCGCGGACAGTGTGCGCCGCATGAGTAGCGAGCTGACCCAAAGCCTGCGCCAGGACGGCCTGCTGGGCGGCAAAACCGCACAGCCTGCCCCCGCAGCAGAACCGGTAAAAGCCGGCCCGGAAAACTTTAATGGCCTGGCCGATCGGGTGCGCCAGCAGGTGCTGGGGCAGGATGCCTTTGTAGGGCAGGTGGTCAAGGCGTTCCGCCGCCCCTTTGTGATGGGCACCGCTGATACCGCCCATGCCCGCGGCAGCATGCTGCTGTGCGGCCCCACCGGTACCGGGCGGCACTATGCCCTGACCTGCATTGTGGACGAGATGGCAGGCCGCGGACTTTTGCACAGCGCCCTGATTGAAACGATGGATCTGGCCCTGTACCCCGGCCCCGCACAGGAAAAGCTGTTTTTGCAGGACCTGTATGCCGCCTTGCAGTCTGACGCCGAGGTTCTGGCCTTTGACCATTACGAAAGCTGTGCATCCAATTACCTGAACATGCTGGCAACGCTGGCCATTGACGGCACTCTGCCGCTGACCAGCCGCTATGTATTGCAGCGCGGCATTCTGGTGGATGTGGGCACCGCCCTGGCCCCCGGCGCGATCGGCGAATTGCAGGCTGCCGGCAAGTATTTTGTATTTTTCTCCAACCGGGACGAAACCGCCCTGGCGGACAAGTTCGGCGCGCGGTTCGTGGACGCGCTGGAGGGGGACATCTGCCGCACTCAGGCGTTCACCCCCGAAAGCCTGGCCGCCATTGCCGCGCGGGAGCTGAACCACCTGGCCCAGCGGGTCAAGGCGCAGTGCGGCCTTGTGCTTGCCATGGGCAGCGATGTGCGGGACCTGGTTGCCGCGCAGTACGGCAAAACCAGCGGCATGACCGCCATGCGCGATTATGTCGACAGCATCTACCGCGCCTTTGCAGAGTACGTTCTGGATGCGGACGACATTCCTACCGCCGGAACGCCCGCCAAATTGACGGTGGACGGCAGCCGCCTGATGGCCGCCATTGGCAGCGGTGAACCGTTTGACCTGCTGGCCCTGCTGCCCCGCCAGTACCGCGGCGATGTGGATGCCGTGGAAGCGGAGCTAGATGCCATTGTGGGCCTTGACGAAGTAAAGGATTTTGTGCGCGGCATTGCCCAGAACGTGCAGGCCCAGCAAAAGCGCAAGGCCCAGGGCCTGAAAGTTGCCGATGTGAACATGCACATGATTTTTACCGGCAACCCCGGCACCGGCAAAACCACGATTGCCCGCATTCTGGCCAAGTATCTGAAAGCCATCGGCGCACTGCGCGGCGGCCAGCTGGTGGAAGTGACCCGTGCCGACCTGGTGGGCCGCTATGTCGGCCACACAGCCCCGCTGACCAACCAGGTGATCCAGAGCGCTTTGGGCGGCGTGCTGTTCATTGATGAAGCATACAGCCTGTACCGCGGCGGCGAGGACAGCTTTGGGCTGGAAGCCATTGACACCCTGGTAAAGGGTATTGAGGACCACCGCGATGACCTGGTGGTGATCCTGGCCGGGTACAGCAAGGAGATGGCGCTGTTCCTGACGGCGAACTCCGGCCTGGCCAGCCGCTTCCCGAACCAGATTGAATTCCCGGATTACACAGGCGCTGAGCTTTTGGCGATCACCCAGAGCATTGCCAAAAGCAAGGGGTACCGCCTGGACGATGCCTGTACGATGCCGTTGGTGGCATTCTTCGACCGCCGCCAGTCAGAGAACGCCGCCGAAAATGGCAACGGACGCATGGCCCGTAACACGCTGGAAAAAGCCATCCTGAACCAGTCCAAGCGCCTGGTCGCGGATGCTGATGCCGCGCTGGACCTGCTGCTGCCGGGGGATTTCGAACTGGAGTGATTCTTTACGGGAGTTTTTCGGCCTTTTTGAAAAAGGCCTTGGCGAAAAACTTTAATGGGTATCGCATAAATCACATAAGCTAAGGTGTATCTGAAAACAAAGAAAATAACGGATATTTCGCAAAATCCCGCTGTGTTTGTAGAAATAGACTAAATTTTCGACTTTTCAGATACACCTTAGTCCTATCTGAAACGTCAAAAAGCTCGTCTGTTTCAGTAAACGCAGCCGGATTTTGTGCTTGTGAAAGATCCGCTATTTTCGCTGCTCTCAGATGCACCTCAGGAGCTGGCGCAGATAGAAATCGGCAAGTGGGAACCGGGAATCAGGGGCAGGGCAGGGGGGACAAAAAAGCGAATGGCATATCTGCAGCAAACCCGCACCCCGTTGTAAAGGGAGAACGGCGTCCCGTTGGCGGGCGTGCAATCCACCAAACACACACCCGCCGCCGCAAACACCGCAAACCGTTTGCAGGGGCGCGGTGTACCCATCGCGCCGCAAAAAAACGGGAACCGTGCGCCGCAAACCTGCCATCCCTCCCACAAGGCGCCCACCCAGCCGCCAGGCCCCGCCACAAACAGGCGCATGCGAAACAAATAATTGCGCAAAAACAGGGAAATGTAGCAAAAAAGGCGAATTTTGCTGCAAAGTTGCGCTCTGTGTGCGCAGAGGATCATAAACACGCGGTCAAAGTATATAAAAGGGACCGCTGCCAAAAAGAAAATCAGGAATAAATTATACAAAGGCTTTGAATACATTGTATAATTGGAGGAAAACGCAATCAGTAAAAGTGCTGAAAAACAGGAATTTACGTGGATTGTATTGCCTTTCTGGTATAAAGGTGCTATACTTTAACACTGAAAAGTAAATGCGCAATGAGAAGATTCGATGCGGTTTTTTTTGAAAACAACATGGCAACGGTTGCGCAAGTAAAAGAAGTTGGCTTCTTTTATTGTTCCACAGGGATCCCCTGTGGAACAATGTGCTTTCATCAAGCCAGCGCGAAAGGCGAGTGAGCAGATTGAATAGAACAGGAAAAAACACAACAGGTTGGGCGCGCCGGCTGACAGCGCTGCTTGTCACCGCTTGCCTGGTTATGGCAATGGCCCTGCCTGTATACGCCGAGGTGGATCTTCTGCCCGACGCACCTGGCGAAGTAGAGCTGCTGAAGGATGAGCAGGGAACGGCCTCCGGGGAGAATACCGCTCTGCCGGAGCAGAACGCCGCCACCCCGGTGCCGGATGCCGCCACCCCGGAACCGGAACAAAGCGCCGAGCCGGAGCAGCCCGCCCCGACCGAAACGCCGGAGCCCACGGCAGAACCCGCCCCGACCCCGGAACCGGCAGCAACCGCAACGGCCACCCCTGTGCCGACTGTGACCCCCACCGCCACCCCGGAACCGACCGAACAGCCGCAAAAGATGTACGCCGCAGAAAGCGTGGATAACGTGCAGGCAGCTAGTGAGCAGGAAGCGGCAGAAGGATTCACGGTTTACTTTGTCGTTCCGAATACGATTAATGGGCAGACCGTTTCAGCTTCCCATGAAATTAGGTTTAATGTAAAAACTGATGAAACACCGGGCAATTCTAATGATGGTGCGTGGTGGCATACGCATACAATGGAGCCGACTGGATGGGAAACAAATGGACATAAGATTTATGCCGTTAAGAATTGTAAAGATATACAAGGAAAAAAATTTCTAGAAATACAGTTCCAGTTATACGAGGGTTCTGATTGGAAAGGAGAGATTAAGCTAAATAATAACCTGGGTCCTATAAGCGAATTCAACAACAAAATGTATGATCCAACTACTAATAATGGTGAATGGACAGACAATCCCGTCCTGAAGGAGCATACATACTATGCAGGCAAACTCATCAAGTTCGAAAACCGCAGTACAGCTGATTTAACGAACGTAAAGGCAAATTTCTATATCCCTGATGAAAATGGAAACTTAAAACCGGTTGATGATGGCTCAGAAGCTAAACCTGTTCCTAAGGGAAAATTCGTTACTTTTACCATCCCAAACGTGGCATGCTCTTATGTTCAGTTTACATGGAATGAGGGCGGCAAAAGCAAATACTATAACTTCTATAACGAATCTGTTAGTGGTAATGATAAAGAATCCTTTATATACAGTGAAACAAGTAACTGCTTTATCTATACTGACGCAGACAACGTAAGATGGGGTATAGAAAACTCTTTCCGTATCTATTACGATGCTACTTTCTCAAAGATGGCATTGACGGGAGATACCGGCGACTATTCAATCCCCAAAGCCAATCAAAGTATGGTTTACTACGGCTTAAAAGGAGATGGCCAAGAAAGCAAATACGGCACAATGAGCCGGATTGAGGGCACAGATTACTATGTAGCAGATGTGCCGGATGGCTATACCCAAATCGTATTCGCTTCGTATCCGTTGAGTGACAATAGTAGCCTTGCAACCTGCGGCAACAGTACAGGTTGGGAAACCATCCCTTCAGACTATCAGAAAACGGAACAGTGCTTCTATGCGGATACGAATGACGATGCAGTATATAAAGATACCACTCGTGGCGGCTACTGGGCTCCAAAAGGTACCCTGCGTGATGCCGAAAAGGGGAAAGATACTGGCACTAAAGTAGTAGATATTAAATCCGCTCCTTTTACGGAAGAAGCAAACACAAAGTATGTTACCAGTACGCTGTATGACTATTATACAGATTACGAACTGAACGGCAATAACCGTGATAACTACGATAATGATAATACGGTTAATCAGCGCCACTGGGTACCCTTCCGCCAGTTCGATCAGGCAATCAGCGACTACTATCAGAGTTATGTAGATAAAAATACCGGAAAGCCCATTATATATCCCATTTATACAGGCCATTTCCAGCCAAGCGATTGGGATAAAAGATTTGCGGATATTGCAAGTACATTGAATTTGTACGGATGGAGTTCTTACAATATCTTTATCGCAGCCAATAACTCGAACTTTGATATAGGAGACACAAAAGAGAAAAAAAATTCCTACGCTTTCCAGGGCATTGTGGCAGACAAAAGGGACAGCGATGGCGACATCGTGATGAATGGAACGACCCTGAAAGAACCGCATTTCAATGAAAAGTTCCTGACCGGCCAAAACAGCAAAAATGCAAAACTTGGCGAAGTTTACCACAATGTTGAGTTCCCGTTTACCCAAGAAGAAGTTTTTATAGAACCAGCGCAAACGCCAAATGGCCCGCAAAAAGGCGAGGGCGTTAAATACTGGTGGTTTGACAGTAAAGAAACTTCTCTATATCTGCGCAAAGATACAAATAGCGATCAGTTGTACCTTGGTAATGATAGCCCAGGAGTGACAACCGCTGGATATAAGAGCGAGGCGTCCCACAACGTGGACAGTGCAAGTAGTCCAGATAATGTTTCAACGCCATACGGCTTTTTCCCGTTCAATGAAACCACAACCAGTAAGAGCGCAGTCAGGTACAATTACGGTTACGGTGCAAAACTTGAAATCCCGTTTACCCTAACCAGTACCGGAACAGTTAAGGACGACTACAATAATGAAATTCCAATTCGTTTTTACTTCTCTGGTGATGATGATGTGTGGGTTTTCATTGACGATCAGCTTGTCCTGGATATTGGCGGTGCTCATGCCAGAGTTTCTGGTGTGTTGGAATTTGACCAGCGCGATAATAAGAAAAACACCGTAACTTCCTATGTTAGCCGGGTCAAGAACAGCAAGACAGGTAATTATGGCGCTGAAAATTGTGATGAGCACAACCATACAACGGCGACAAGCATTACTTACTTAGGAACAACCGAAACGTATTATAAAAACGCAAGTGTTTCCATCCCTAATCTTTCCACCGGCAAGCACACCCTTACCATGTACTATATGGAACGCGGTATGTGGGAGTCCAACATGGCGGTGGCGTTCAACTTCCCGGATAATAACGAGCTGCAGGTTCAAAAAGTGGTCGATCTGAAAAACGTTACTGATGATGACTTCCGAAACTGCTTTAAAAACCAGAAAATCTTCAACTTCACCATCCAGAACCAGGCAACCCATTATGGAGAAAAAGAGGCCGCTAAACCGAATCTAAGCGATACCGAAAAGGTGAATTTGACTGCGAAAGAAAACAAGATTGAACCCGCAACCCCAGATAAGGTAGATGACTACATTTTCAGGTTGGATAAAAACCCCAAGCCAGATCCCGGGAATGAAAACGAACAGGTCCTTCACTGGTACGCACGCTATATGGATACGGAACCCGTCAGTGCAGCGCGTGAGAAACGTTATGGCATCCTGACGCTGAAAGACCCCATCAATATCAAAGACAAGCGCTTCCTTACGTTCCAGGTTTACGTTGCCAAAGAAGATGGTGGAGGTGACCTTTCCCTCAACAACCTGTATCTGGAACTGCTGGATGATCAAACACCTACCCCCGTCCAAAAAGGCAGCCTTGGCACATCAGGCATTAACGGCGCAACGTATGGCTCGGTCGAAGTGAAGACAGGCGAATGGGTCACCGTAAAGCTGGACCTGAACAAGATGAAAGCGCAGGGCGATTTTAGCGGCAACGTCAAAACCATCCGCGTGGGCGATAATTATAGCCGCCACATCTATTTCAGAAACTTTACCTTCATTCCCAAAGCGAAGCCAAGTACGATGTCCGGCTTTACAACCGATCAGAAGGACATCCCGGATTACGGCTCCGCCACAACCGGTCAGTTGCAAAACGCCATAAACGCACAGTACACCTCCACCAAGGACAGCGACACCCAGTTAGTGGACGATGACGGACGCTTTGTTCTGGAAGATGGAGAAACCGTTACCTTCAGCGACCAGTTCCGCCGCGGCAGCTACATTTCGCTCAAAGAGGAACTGAACCAAAGCCTGTACGACACCACATGGACCGTGTACGAGAACGGGCAGGCGGTTGCCTGGACGGAGCCGACGGGTACGAGTAGTTCGCACGTAACATTCGGAACGCCCAGGTCGCTGGATGGGCAGAAGGTTCCCGCCGACGGCCCCGATGATGACCGAACGGAAGTTTATGTCGATGAAGATGGGGTAAAGAATGATGGCTACACGAAGGACGAGAAGCCCGGCACCAACACCATCGTCTTCCGCTCCTATAAGGACCCGGACGAAACAAGCTCCACGCTGACAAAGCTAAAGGTAAAATACGTCAACACCGTCAAAACCGGCGGGCTGAAAATCCAAAAGAAGGCCGCAGAGGGCGAAACCTTGACCGGAACCTACACCTTCAAAGTTACCTTTAATGATGTTGGCGGTGAGGGTCTGGAAGAAAAGCCCATCGAAAGAACCGTTACGATTGATATGAGCGAAGCCGGCGACCACACCGAGACCATCACCGGCATCCCCGTTGGCACCCGCTATACCATCGAGGAAGTCAAAACCGATGATTCCAGACTGCAAAGCGTAACTGTTCCGAAAGGTCAATCCGCCCAAGTGATCTACAACACCATGGTGGAAGGCGTGATTGTGGCGAGCAAAAATCCGAACGATCCGAACGATCTGGAAGTTACCGCAATCTTTACCAACACCAAGCGCAAACTGATCAACATTGAGTTCGATAAGCTCTGGAAAGATGCAAATGGTAAGGACGATCTTAGCACTGCGAAGCAGCCGAAAGAGATCTACATCCAGCTCCAGCGCCGCCTGGAAACCAGCATAGACGATAAAGACTGGGAACCGGTAAACTACGGCCCGAAAGCCTATGTTACCATTACCCCCGATGATAATAATGGCTGGAAGCGTACCTTTAGCGGTTTGGATCAGCGCCCGGTTGACAATACCGACACGGATTACCAATACCGCATTGTGGAAGGTACGGTGGATAAGGATGACAACTTTACCGCGGCAGGCAAAACCATTACGATTGACGGCAATACGTATGGTGTAACGGTAACGGCTGAAGCAACAGCAAACAGCGAAAAGGACAGCGCGGGCAGCTCAACAGGCAATACAGCCACAGCAAACAGCGAAACGGACAGCGAAACCGGCGCAACTACAACGCCAGCCACAGCCCCCGATGGAACCATCACCGGCGGCAGCGGCAAGATTGTGCTGACCAACACGCTGCAGAACCCGAAGTTTGTACTGAATATCATCAAGAATGACGCGGAAAAAGGCGAAAATGACAAAGATGTGCCCTTGGGTGGTGTTGAGTTCAAGCTGGAAAAGCTGGTCGAAACAACCGAAGGAAAAACGCAGGTAGATACTACCTATACCGGTACAACGAACGACAACGGCAAAATAACCCCGAACCCGTTCACAAATCTGGAACCCGGTACATACCGCCTGACGGAAACCAAGGCACATCCGGGGTACAACCTGTTGGCACAGCCAATTGTGATCGAATTTACCCAAGACGGCAAGTGTTATATTGATGGTGCGGAAGTTAAGAAAGACGATAAGACGTTCATTCTGGGCACCAATAACACCTACACCATGAACCTTACCGTTCTGAACCGTAAAACGCCTGAGCTGCCCCACACGGGTGCAGACGCGCCAAGCCTGTGGCTGCTGATCGGCATGCCGCTGGCGGTGGCAGGGCTGTTGATATTCACATTCCGCTACAACAGGAAAGGGGGCCGGCGACATTAACCATCCCCCGGAAACCCAGCAACCCCCAGGATGCAGGGCCTGCCCGCCCGTGCGCACCCGTTTACGGCAGGGCGCAGCCTTAAGCCAAGTGGGCAAGCGGCCCGGTTTTTCCTCCTTTTTTCTTCACGGCACAGTGCGGGCGGCGCGGCAGCGTTTCCCCGCTGCAGCGCCCCGCACTGCACGCCGTGCTGATGCAGAACCCTTAAGCCGGGCGGCCCCGCCGCCCATCCGATGATGATTTTTTTAAGAGAAGAGGTACTGAAATGAAAAAAGCAAAACGTTTTCTCACAGGCCTGTTGAGCGCCGCTCTGGCCCTCAGCCTGTGCGCCATGCCAGCAATGGCAGACACGCCTGCACCCGAATTGCCAGAAGCAACGAATACAACAGACAGTGTAATCAATCCCAATCAGAAAGGCTCGATTACCATTTATAAGTATCTGCATGCAGAGAAGATTAATAGTGTAGCAGGTACAGGTGAAAAGCAGAATATTCCTGATGGCACGGAACCCGCAGAAGATGTTGGATTTACTATTTATCAGGTAAAAAATGCAACCGAATTGCAAGCATATTATGACGGTGAAACAAGTGATAAAGTAGCGAAAGCATCTGACTATTTGGATGAAAAAGGTAATGTTCTAAAAAAGTATAACACAACGATTGTAGATGCTGATAAAGTCGGCGAGGAGAAAAAAACAGACGCGAATGGCATGGTGCAGTTCACGAATCTCCCTGTTGGCCTTTATCTTGTGATGGAAACCAGCAAACCGGCTACAGTTACTGAGCCGGTAGAACCGTTCTTGGTTTCTATTCCTATGACGCGTGTGACAGAAGATCCAAACGCTCAGAAGCAGTGGTTGTATGATGTGGTTGTTTACCCCAAAAACAGCACGCATAAAGGTTCTATTACGCTGAAAAAGGTCGGCGTTGTAGGAGAAGAAGCTGGAACACCGCTGGCAGGGGTTAAATTTAGTCTTGACCGTCTGAAGGATGACGATACAAATACATGGGTACCTTATCCCGATGATAAAACTACTTTTGAAACGACTGCTCCTGACGGTTCAGTAACCATTGACGGTTTGAAGCCGGGTACTTACCGTTTCAAGGAAATTGGTTATAGCGATACAGTAACAGGTGAAAATCGTAAATACGTCATCAATGCAGGTGATTATTATGTATTTACGATTGCTGAAGATGGTAAGGTAAGCAGAGCAGAAGATGCAGACCATAGCAGTGACTATACCGCAGAAAACACAACAGTAACAGTTAAAAACTATGCACCTGACATTGAAAAGACGGTAAAAGACCGTACAAGCGACGAGTATCGTAAAGCTGCTGACTACAATGTAGGCGATGAAATTCCGTACAAGATTACTGTTACTGTTCCCCAGAATATCACCCGCCTGAAGAAGTTTGAAGTAACGGATACCCCGACCAATTTGGAAGATCAGGTAGTGGATGCTAAAGGTAACTCCCTTATCAGTGTCCAGTATAATAGTGACGAAGGCTTGGTAGCCGTTCCTACAGACGCATACACCATTGCTGAACTTGGCAATGGTTTTAAGGTTACATTTGTTCCCGCCAAGATGGAAGCATATGCAGGTAAGCAGATTGTCATTAGCTATAAGGCAATACTGACTGATGATGCAGATATGACCACTGATGGCAACTCGAACCAGGCTAAGCTGGAGTACTCTAACAAAACAGATGTGAAAGATGAGGATAAGGACGCGCCGGAGAACAATAATAAACGCGGCGATGAAACTGTCGTTTATACGTTCCAGATTCAGATTGTGAAGAAGGCTGATGTCCAAGAAAATGGTAAAGATATCTTCCTTGATGGCGTAACCTTTGATTTGTATAAGCTGGTAGGAAAAACTGAGAAGATTCCTGACGATGCAATCGAAATTAGTGCCGCTACAGCAAACGCACTGAAACTTCCGGCAGCAGGCGCTGACCAGAAATGGGTAAAAGTTAAGTCTGATATCACAACGGGTACTGACGGTAAAGTCAATGTGAACGGACTTGCAAACGGCACTTACTATCTGGTAGAAACTAAAACGAAACAAGGTTATAACCTTTTGAAGGCTCCGGTAAAAGTAGAATTGAGTATTGCTTATAAGACGACATGGAATGAATCCTTGGAGTATAAAGGTGATGTACTGGTTAAGCGTGATGTGACAAAAAAGGTAGAAACTTTTACTAAGGATGGTACTCAGACTGGCGTTACCGAGGGCGATAAGACGTATGGCCGCCATGTTACCGTCATCATCAACCGCAAGGGCTTCAACCTGCCCACCACCGGTGGTTTCGGCACCCTGCTGTTCAGCGGCATTGGTGTGCTGCTGGTTGTGGCCGGTGTTGGCGTGCTGCTGAGCCTGAAAAAGAAGAACCGCGCCTGATGCGCCCGCCGCAAGGCAAAACAATGTTACAATTCACCAATAGGGTATAGAGGGATAATCCATCATACACAGGGGGAGGGCCGGATTTGGCCCTCCCCCTATGGTGGGTTATTGGGGAATAAATTTTTTTGGGTGTACATGGCCGTTGTTCGGTTGACTTTTTAGGTTCTGCGTGGGGAAACACCCTACGGGTTAGGTTTGTGGTGGGGAACCACCCCACGGCCGTTAGGTTTGTGGCGAGGAACCACCCCTCAGTCTGCGTTGCAGACAGCTCCCCTCAAAGGGGAGCCACCGCAAACATAAGGT
>OLOM01001769.1_pt1 | contig 14072 bp, 9 predicted proteins | sample 1672531 | NCBI WGS metagenome assembly OLOM01 (sample SAMEA3136696, study PRJEB25190) | human gut metagenome | reverse complement strand
ACGCTCATCAGCTTCGCCGTGGCCGTGGGCCGCGCTGCGCACGCCGTCTCCCCCGAGTTCAAGACCGCCGGCAACCGCGTGGTGCGCATCGCGCCGGCTGCCCACGGCGAGGATTATCGTCCCGACGCAGCCCAGCTCATCGACGTGTTTAAGCTTGTCGAGAGCCTGACCGCCGCGGGCACCGCGCTCGCCATCTCCACGCCCGGCTACGGCTGCGGCGCCGAGAGCCTCTTCAAGATGTGCGTGGGCAACCAGCTTGGCCTCGAGCTTGCCGACGACGTGGATGTCGAGAGCCTCTTCACCCCGATGTACGGCAGCTTTATCGTTGAGCTTTCCGAGGATGCCGAGCTTGGCGATGTCGCCGAGGGCGTTGTTGTGGAGCCGCTTGGCACCACCGTAGAGGGCTACGTACTCGAGACCGCCAATGAGCAAATCGACCTCGCGCAGCTGCAGGAAGCCTGGGAGGGCGGTATCGAGAGCGTATTTAGCTATCGCCACGCCGCAGCCGACCTTGAGGCCCAGCCGGTCGAAAAGATCGACTTTACCGCCAAGGACATCCACGTGTTCAGCGGCGCTAAGATCGCCCGTCCGCGTGTTATCATCCCCGTGTTCCCCGGCAACAACTGCGAATATGACACCGCCCGTGCCTTCCGCACCGCCGGCGCCGAGGCCGATACCTTTGTGATCAACAACCTCTCGCCCGAGGCTGTTGCCGAGAGCACCCATGAGCTCGCACGTCGCATCCGCGAGAGCCAGATCGTTATGATCCCCGGCGGCTTCTCCGGTGGCGACGAGCCCGACGGCTCCGCCAAGTTCATCACTGCGTTCTTCCGCGCCCCCGAGGTCACCGAGGCCGTTCGCGACCTGCTGCAGGCTCGCGATGGCCTGATGCTCGGCATCTGCAACGGTTTCCAGGCGCTCATCAAACTGGGCCTTGTGCCCTATGGCGATATCGTCGACGCCACGCCCGACGCGCCCACGCTGACGTTCAACACCATCGGCCGCCATCAGAGCCGCCTGGTTCGCACGCGCATCGCGTCCAACCTCTCGCCCTGGCTCTCCCAGTGCCAGATGGACGATCCCTATACCGTGGCCATCAGCCACGGCGAGGGTCGCTTTGTCGCCAACGACGAGGTGCTCCGCACGCTCGTGGCCAACGGCCAGGTCGCTACGCAGTATGTAGATGAGGCGGGCGTGCCCAGCATGAGCCTCGACGTGAACCCCAATGGCTCCGTTGCCGCTATCGAGGGCATCACCAGCCCCGACGGCCGCGTGTTTGGCAAGATGGGTCACGTGGAGCGCCGCGGTGACAACCTCTACAGCAACGTCCCGGGCAACGCATGGATGCCCGTCTTCGAAAGCGGCGTGGCATACTTCGCGTAAGCGCTTCGCGGCACATCGATTGCAGTGTTAGGCGTCGGCCCTTTGGGTCGACGCCTTTTTACGCCGCACTGGCAAACTCGTTTTTAGCAGCTTCCGCTCTGCAGATGCGCCCGCCCTCGGGCTGGATGCGCTGCACCCCGCAGCCGTACCCCCCCCCGCAGCCGTACTCCTCGTGAGATCGGCGACACTCGCCCACCACGCTCGCGATGCGCCGAGCAGTGCGTTCCGTCCTCGCTCGCCGCGTTCCGTCCTCGCCATATCCCTCAACGAGTGGCGGAAAATCACTCATTTTGAAACGAGCGGCGGAAAATCGTGCACCCTACAGCAGATTTCGCTTCCAGGACGTTTCAAAAACCGCCACTCATTCGGAAATGTTCGAAAAGCCGCCACTCATTTGAAGCCAGTCCGCTCTCGAGCGGTGACTATCGACGCAAGGCTCGTCCCTCTAAAGCCATTACGTTTCAAAAACCGCCACTTATCGGCAGATGTCAGCCAAACAGGAGATCTTTCGAGCATCATTCACGTTTTTAAGGCGGCTCTCGCCTTCGTTTTTCAAAACTCTTCGAAATAGGTACCCTGAACCCTAAATCAACAAGTATCCAGATTATTAGCCCCCTTTAATCCTGGTGTTTTGTTAAACCAGCCACAGGGGTTACTCCGCAAAATTAAAATAGGGTACCGAAATCGAATTGTTTTGTATGAGTAGCATTTTTCGAACGGTAATTCTTGCTCAAAACGATCCCAGATATCGCTCGCGAAGCAACACTTGCCTTCCGAAAGCGCGTTAAAGCACGGTAACATGCCGCGGTGCGTTGTGAATAAAATCCGGTACATCGGCCTGGTCGTGTATTATGGGGACCTATGACACGCGAACGTACCGACAAACCGTTTTTGGGGACCCTGCCCGGCCTGATACTGGGCTGTCTGATCAGCTGCGGCCTTTGGGGCTCGGCATATCCTTGCGTAAAAATCGGCTATGAGCTGTTTGGCATTGCCGGAACCGACGTCGCTTCGCGGCTTGTCTTTGCTGGCACGCGCTTCACCATTGCCGGCATTATGGTTGTCGTCGGCGTTAGCATCGCGCAGCGTCGGGCGCTTTTACCCGCCAAGCGCGACCTGGGCGCCATCGGCATCCTTGCGCTATTCCAGACCGTGCTGCAGTACTTCTTCTTCTACGGAGGACTTAGCCATGCCGCTGGCGTTACCAGCTCGATCATCGGAGCGGCCGCCTACTTCTTTGCCATCCTCTTTGCAGCCCTTATCTTCAAGACCGAGAACCTCACCCGCAAGGCGGTCATTGGCTGCACCATCGGCTTTGCCGGCGTCGTCCTTGTAAACCTTGGCGGCAGCGGCGACGCCGCATTCTCATTCGCACTCAACGGAGAGGGCTTCATCCTGCTCAGCAGCATTGCAGGCGCAATCTCCACCTGCTTCATCGCCGTTCTCGGCCGCACTCATGACTCCGTTTTACTCTCGGGCTGGCAATTTGTCACCGGAGGCGTCGTACTGCTTGGCTGCGGCCTTGCCATGGGAGGAAGCCTTTGCCCCGTATCCCCCGGGCCCGCATTCACCCTCATCCTCTATATGGGCTTTATATCGGCCATGGCATATACCCTCTGGTCAAGGCTTCTCGCCGCAAATCCTGTGAGCCGCGTGAGCATCTTTGGGTTCATGACGCCTGTCTTTGGCGCGGCGATGTCTGCGGTGCTCCTGGGAGAGACCGACGCCGTGAACCCCTGGTTTGCCCTGATCGCGCTCGCGCTCGTAAGCGCGGGCATCGTTATCGTCAACAGACCGAATAGCCAATAGGTGTAAGCGCTCCCACCCCTCGTGCTTGCCATATGCATGCAGCAAGGCCCCGAGTCTTTCCCTCATCGGCTCGGAGGTCTTGATTTGTACTGCGCGAAAGCAAAAAAGAATTGAAGCCAAAAGCAGGGTCAACAGGCCGAGGGAACGCGTATGACAAACCGAGCAAGGCATCCTCAAGTCAAAACCATCGCAGCCCGAAACGCTCACGTAACACAAGGCAACTAGGATGCTAAGTCAACAGGTGGCAGGGAGGCTCCGCCGTAACGGCTGCATATGCGTGGCGCACGCCACATCGCAAGTCACCGTTTGAACCGGCGCCCCATCGGCCAAGCCGCTCATCGAGGCAAAGGGGCAAATCCATATGACCCAAATCAAACCGCTTGACGCGGAATTCGAAGAATACCTGCGCGACGAATCGCGCAGCGTCGGATCGGCACAGACCATCTCGTTCCCCACGTGCGAGGACGAGATTCGCTCCGTGTTACGCGAACTGTATCCCACCGGCACGCCCATCACCGTGCAAGGCAGCCGCACCGGTCTTGCCGGTGGCGCCGTGCCCGCCGGCGGACACGTTATGAACCTCTCGCGCGCGTGCTCCTACCTGGGCCTTCGTCGTGACGATGCAGGCGTATTCTATCTGCGCGTACAGCCCGGCGTGGTCCTCTCCGAGCTGCGCAAACATCTTGCCAACAAGTCCATCCCCACGCACGGATGGGACACCGCGGGCCTTTTGGCACTCGACGAGCTCTATGCCGGCCCCGAGCAGTTCTTCCCCACCGATCCAACCGAGGCTTCGGCCTGCTTGGGCGGCATGGCGGCATGCAATGCATCGGGCGCACGCAGCTACGCCTACGGCCCCGTGCGCGGCCATATCTCGGCTTTGCGCGTGGCACTTGCCAACGGTGACGCCTTGTCGCTGCGCCGCGGCGAGGTGCGCAGCCACGCCCGCCGCCTCGCGCTTAAAACCGAGTCGGGTGCGTTGCTCGAACTCGACCTCCCCACCTACCAGATGCCCCATACAAAAAATGCCTCCGGCTACTATGTCGAAGACGATATGGACGCCATCGATCTGTTCATTGGCAGCGACGGCACTTTGGGCGTCATCTGCGAACTGGAGCTCGCCCTCATGCCGGTACCCGCCGTGACTTGGGGAGTCAACTGTTTCTTTGGGACCGAAGATGCCGCAGTAGCCTTTGTCAATGCCGCGCGCCCTGCCCTTGAGCGCGCCGCGGCAATGGAATATTTTGACGCCGCAGCCCTCGATATTTTGCGCCAGCAGCGCGAAGCGAGCACCGCTTTCTCCGCCCTGCCCAAACTCGATGCGCACTATGCCTACTGCGTCTACGTGGAGCTTGAGGCAGACTCGCAAAAAGAGGCCACATCCGAGCTCGCCCGCTTGGGAGAGCTTCTCGAAGCACATGGCGGCAGCCGGTACGACACATGGGTCGCCCGCACGGATATCGACCGCGAGAGCCAGCGCTTCTTCCGTCATGCGATTCCCGAAAGCGTCAACATGCTCATCGACGAGCGCCGCCGCACCTTCCCCACCATCACCAAGCTGGGAAGCGACATGTCCGTGCCCGACGACCGCCTGGCAGACGTCATTGCCCTCTATCGCAGCTCTCTCGCCGAGGCCGGCCTCGAATCTGCCGCATGGGGACACATAGGCAACAACCACCTGCACGTCAACATCCTGCCGCGCAACGACGCGGATTACGCTGCCGGCAAAAAGCTGTTCTTGGAATGGGCCGCAAAGGTCACCGAAATGGGAGGAGCTGTCTCGGCAGAGCACGGTGTGGGCAAGATCAAGCGCGATTTCCTCACAGTCATGTACGGCAAGGAGCACATTGCCCAAATGGCCTCCCTTAAAGCCCAGCTCGACCCCAAGGCGCAGTTGGGCCGCGGCAACCTGTTTGCGCCCGAAACAGCAGACGCTGCCCGTAAGGAGGCTGAGTAGCATGCGCATCATAGCCTGCGTCAAGGCGGTGCCCAGCAGCACCGAGGTAAAAATGGACCCCAAGACCAACACCATCGTGCGCGATGGCAAACAAGCGGTTATCAACCCCTTCGATGCCACGGCCCTGGAATGTGCCCTGCAGGCGCGTGAAGCTCTGGCAAACCAAGGCGCAGACGTCACCGTAACGGCACTTTCTATGGGAATCCCCGCCACGGTAGACCTCCTACGCGACTGCGTGGCACGCGGGGCAGATTCCGGCGTGTTGCTCTCGGACCGCGCTTTTGCCGGCGCCGACACTCTTGCCACCTGCTATGCGCTTACGCTCGGCATCGAACATATTGGAAACCCCGACCTCATCGTTTGCGGAAAGATGGCCGTCGACGGCGATACCGCGCAGATCGGCCCCGAGCTTGCAGGCGTGTTTGATATCCCCTGCATCACCGATGTTTCCGAAATTCGCGAGATCGCAAGCGACCACATCCTCGTGACGCACGTCACCGATGAGGGCCATGACGTCGTAGAGGTCCCCCTGCCAGCCGTCATCACCGTGGGAAAAGACGTGGCACAGCTACGCATGCCCAGCATCGCCGGCGTGCTCGCCGCAGAGGATGCCTCGATTGAGATGCTCAGCGCAACGGATGCCGCCGCGGACCCCGCCCGCTGCGGCCTTGCGGGATCGCCCACGCAGGTTGTGCGTTCATTTGTTCCCGAGCGCGCCCATGACTGCACATATATCGACGGCGATATCGACACCCAGGTGCATGCCCTCGCCGACCTGCTTAAGGAGATGAACTAGATGAGCGGACTTCTGATTGACACCGAGGCTTGCGTCGGCTGCGGCCGCTGCGTGCGCGCCTGCGCCTCGGGCAGCATCGTCGTGGAAGGAGAACGCCCCAATCGTTGCGTGCACGTCACCGACTCGTGCATCCTGTGCGGATCGTGCATCGACGCCTGCCCGGTAGACGCCCTTTCGATTGAGCGCGATCAGACGCAGACAGATATCGACCTGTCCTCCTATCGCGATATCTGGGTTTTTGCCCAAACGGACTCGACGGGAGCCGTACTGCCAGTGGCGTTCGAGTTGCTGGGACGCGCACGCGAACTTGCCGCCCAGCGCGAATGCCGTGTAGTCGCCGTTTTAGGGGAAGCCTCGGATGCCGACGACACTGCAGCGAATGCTTTGGTCGCCCACGGCACCGACGAGGTGCTGCGCTGCCAGGACGACCGCCTGGCCACAAACGACTCGGGCGTCTTCGCTCACTGGATCTGCGCCCTCGCTCGCGAGTATCGCCCTGAGGTAATCCTCTACGGCGCCACCGATTTTGGCCGCGAGCTCGCACCGGGCATCGCTGTGCGTCTGCAAACAGGCCTCACCGCCGACTGCACCGTGCTCGAAATCGATGAGAAAACCGGCCTGCTGCATCAGACGCGCCCCGCCTTTGGCGGCAACCTCATGGCAACCATCATGTGTCCCGCGCATCGTCCCCAAATGGCAACGGTTCGCCCCGGCATTTTCTGCGCGCCGGAAGCCGACGCCAATCGTACGGGCAAAGTGACCGATGTCGAGCTTGACGCAGCTGTTGCCTCACGCGTGCGCGTGGTTGAGCATATCCCCGTCGATAGCCAGGCGTCGATTGCCGAAGCCAAACGTCTGCTTGTGCTGGGCCGCGGCATCGGCTCGAAGAAGAACCTACCGGTGATGCGCCGTCTGGCAGAGCTGTTGGGGGCAGAAATCGGCTGCACGCGCCCCTTGGTCGAAGCCGGTTGGCTCGAGTACCGCCATCAGGTTGGCCAAACAGGCGTCTCCGTTGCGCCCGAGCTGCTCATCAGCCTGGGCGTCTCCGGCGCCATTCAGCACCTGGCAGGTATCAGCGGTGCCCAAACCGTCGTCGCCGTCAACGAAGACGCCGATGCCCCCATCTTCAACGCCGCGCAATATGCCGTCGTCGCTGACTGCGTGGAGGTGGCCCAGCGCCTTATCGCCCAGCTCGAAACCCGATAGACCATCCGCGTAGCGGGGGCGCTGCCCGCACCCTGTTGTCGCCGCCCGCACCCCCGCCATCACTGCCCCGCCGTCGCCATTGCAGCCTGTCGCCACGCAAATGAAGCAGAAAATCCCTTTTAGACCGTGAGACACCTGAGCTAAAAGGGATTTTCTGCTTCATTTAAAAAAAGACACCGCGTGCGCCCGGCACCAGCCAGAGCGCACGCGGCGGCCCGCATTGTGAAAGTGACAACTAGACGAGCTTGCCGGCGCAGTGATCAGCCATGTGCTGAATCATCTGAGCCTCCCAGCCCACAAACTCGCCCTTGCGATGACGGAGCTCGCCATCGACAAACTCGTCGTAGGACAGCTTGATCTTGATGTAACGCGTCACTCGGGAGATGCCCTCGTGCGTCAGGCAGGACTCCTCCACCTTATCGGCGCCCAGACCAAAGAGCACCTTGGGGTTGGCCATCACGCGCACAGCGCCCGACTCGTCCTCGAAGGCGAACAGCGCGCGGGTGACGCCAATCTGGTTCGCGGCCAGGCAACCAGCGTTCTCCAGGCTTGCAAGCGTGTCCGTAAGGTCGGTGGCGACAGCAATGTCCTCAACGGTCGCAGGCTCGCAGGGGGTGCTCAGCAGCGCCTCGTCGGTCACCAATTCCTTGATCATGGGTCAACTCCTCATCTATCGACAAAACTGCATCTAGAGTAGCAGAGCGAACGGCACTCGCCCGCGGCGGATATAAGCCGCTGCGAAACCGTCATCTTGCCTTATCTTGACTCAAAAGAGCAACCGGTTGGAAATATTGCCCACATGCTGTGGATTTATCCAAGCACCATACGGTAGAGTGTAGGACGTTGTAAATCTGCGGAAGCGATCCGCAACAGCGAAAAGGGGATTCATGGAATCGTTCTTTAAGTACGGTGAGCGAGGCTCGTCCTTCGGCACCGAGGTCCGCGCGGGCCTGACCACGTTCCTTGCGATGGCCTACATCATCGCCGTCAACCCGGCGATACTCTCCGGCGCCGGCATCGACGGCGGCGCGCTCGCCTGCGCCACCTGTCTGGGCGCCGGCATCATGACCATCTGCATGGGTATCTTTGCCAACCGCCCGCTCGCCTGCGCCTCGGGCCTGGGCATCAACGCCATGGTCGCCGGCATTACCGCCACCATGTGCGGCGGCGACTGGCACGTCGCCATGGGCGTCATCTTCCTTGAGGGCATCGTCATCTTGCTGCTCGTTTTGTGCGGCCTGCGCGAGGCCATCATGGATGCCATCCCGGTAACCCTGCGCCACGCCATCTCCGTTGGCCTGGGCCTCTTCATCGCCCTCATCGGCCTGGCCGACGCCGGCATCATCGTCGCCGGTAACGGCACCCTCGTGGGCCTGGGCGACGTCACCTCCCCCACCTTCATCGTCGGTATCGTCTCGATTGTCGTGACCGTGGCGCTCGCCTCCCGCAACGTCCCCGGCTCGCTGCTCATCGGCATCATCATCGCCGTGCTCGCTGGCATTCCGCTGGGCGTCACGCAGGCACCGACGGGCATCGTGGCACCGCTCAATCTCTCGACTTTTGGCGCCCCGTTTGCCGCCACCGCCGACGGCACCCTCGCCATCGTGAAGGTCCTCACCGACCCGATGCTGCTCATTGTCGCATTCTCCCTGCTCATGAGCGACTTCTTTGACACCATGGGCACCGCTATGGCCGTAGCCAAGCAGGGCGAGTTCCTCACCGAGGACGGCAATGTCGAGGACATCCGCCCCATTCTGATTGTCGACTCCGTGGCGGCTGCAGCTGGCGGCTTTATGGGCGTTTCGTCCATCACCACCTTTGTCGAGTCCACTTCGGGTGCCGCCGACGGCGGCCGCTCCGGCCTCACCTCCGTCACCACCGGTGTGCTGTTCATCCTCGCCGCGTTCTTCTCGCCGATCGTCACCGTTGTCTCCAGCGCTGCCACCTGCGGCGCTCTGGTCTACGTTGGCTACCTCATGATGACCGAGGTCACCGAGATCGACTGGACCGACGTGTCCCAGGGCTTCCCGGCGTTCATGATCGCCGCCGGCGTGTCCTTCACCTACTCTATCTCCGCCGGCATCGGCCTGGGCTTCATCGCCTATGTCATCGTCGCCGTCTTCACCGGCAAGGCCCGCGAGATCAAGCCGCTCATGTGGATCGCTGCCCTTGCGTTCCTCGTCTACTTCTTCGTAGCGTAAGCGCGCAAGCCATATCAAACCAGCAGAGCGCGGGGCCGCATAAACGGCTCCGCGCTTTTTGATTGTTGGGCGGCAGCTCTGTTCGCTCCTTGGCCATAACCGCTGTCGAGTGGCGAGTTTTCTCTCGTTCCCGGTTTTCGGGTGGCGGGTTTTCTCTCGCTCTCAGTTATTGAGTGGCGGGTTTTCATTCATTTCCAATTGAGTGGCGGTTTCTCGCTCTTTTTTTGCCAAGAAACAGCGCTCATTCGCATGATTATCCGCCACTCATCTCAAAATGTACGATTTGCCGCCATTCATCCCCGCGACAAAAGGCCCATCCCTTGGGCATGGCACAATCGATATGCCCAGCATCACCCTTTGTCGCAAAGGAGCCATACATGGCAGCATGCGAAAAACAGGTCGCCATATACCCCGCACCCAACGCGGGGGCGCCCATCGTGTACCTGCCCGTTGTCGCGGGAATGGGGGACGACGTTCTCCAGTGCTGTCGTGACCTGGGCTGCCTTCCGTTCACGCTTGTGGCTATCGGCGAGCTCGATTGGAACCGCGAGCTCTCTGTTTGGCCTTGCGACGCCATCACGGCGACCAGCGAGCCATTTGCTGGAGAAGCCGCGACCTTCCTGCATGAACTTACGCGCAAAATCATTCCCTCGATCGAAGCACCCCTCGCCGTTCCCCCACGCCTCCGCGCTATCGCCGGTTACTCGCTCGCCGGGCTCTTTGCCCTGTGGGCATGCTGTAAAACCGATCTGTTTAGCCGAGCGGCAAGCATCTCGGGCTCGCTGTGGTTTCCCGGTTTTGCCGAGTACCTCGACGAGAATCTTCCTCAAGGTGCCCTCGACGTCGCCTACCTCTCCTTGGGCAAAAAGGAGCACAAGACCCCCAACCGAATGATGCGCGAGGTGCTCGCCGACACTAAGCGCTGCGAGCAGACCCTGCAAGACCGTGGCGCCAAAACGCTCTTTGAGCGCAATCCCGGCAACCACTTTAGCGAGCCGGCCCTACGAAGTGCGAGGGGCATCGCTTGGATGCTCGCACAATAAGGGTCGTGCGGTTTTCTTTGGACTTCAAGCACTTGGGCTCGCATAAAATTGGCCATATTCGTTCCCAAATGGCACTATCGGCCGCACCCGTTGGCGCGTACGCTCAAAGCAGCGGTGCACACCATATGAGAGATGGGAACAGCCATGACCACGTTCACGACCCCCACCAAGCATAACCGTCCTGCAGGAGCGCACTTTGCCGATCTCCGCCCGCGCCACCGTGCCGTGCTCGCACGCGGGAGCTGGCGCCGCGTGACCCGCCGCATCGTCTGCGGCCTGGCCTGCGCGCTCACGGTGAGCTCGTTGCTCATGCCGAGCATCTCGCTTGCCGCCGAATGGGTCGACGTCGGCGGCACCCAGTACAACGCCGGCACCGCGGCGGGCGACGACGCCGGCACCTGGTCATGGGATGGCGCCGACGATATGAAGCTCAACGACTATGACGGCGGTGCGATCCAGGCCGAGGGCAAGCTCAACGTAAGCTACTCGGGCAATAACACCGTCACTAACGAGAACGGCCGCGGCATCTTGGTTATGGATGGTAATGCCGAGAACGCCGAGCTCAACATTCAAGGTGATGCATCTAGCACGCTCAACGTGACATCTTCTGGCGACGCCATCATGTCCGATGGCGACATCAACATCGACGGTGCTGGCACCGTCAACGCCACGAGTACCGAGCACGACGCTATCGATGCCAAGGGTGATCTCACCATCAAGGGTTCGGGCAACGTCAACGCCACGGGTGATTCGGATGGCATCAGGGCCGACGGCGACATCACGATCGACAATAGCGGAACCGTCACCGCCAAGGCTACCGAGGATCAAGGAATCGATGCCAAGGAAAACCTCACCATCAAGGGCGGCGGCACGGTAGAGGCAAGCTCTGTCGAGGACGTAGCGATTTGGGCTGGCGGCAACATCGAGATTTCGGGCGGCAGCCAGGTCAAGGCAAACTCCAAGGAAGACTATGCCGTTAAGGCCATAAGCGGCCTCACGGTCACAAACGCCTCCCTTAACGCGAATGGTGTTGGATATGGCGTCTATGCCTATAAGGGCATCACGCTCGACCACGCGACCGTGACGGTCCGCGCAGCCGCAGAGCACGACGGTGTCAGCGCCCTCTTCACCGATGAGGACGACATCGTCATCAAGAACGGCTCGATCGTGGATGCGTTCGCAGAAGGCCAGTTCTCGACCGCAATCTCCACTAGAAACTACAACCCTAACGAAGCGGGTGGTCACATCTACATTAGTGACTCCGTTGTCAAGGCTATAGCCCGCTATATCGAGACCGGCGGCGATGGCCCCGCCTGCTACAGTGGAGACCAGGATGGCGAGATCACCCCTGAGCGCAGGGGCGTGAACATCGGCATCTTTGCTCAGACCAGCGAGGGCATCACGCCCGCGACCATCTCCATCGTCCGCAGTACCGTCACGGCCGAGGGAGACACGGCAGCTATCTTCGCCCTTGCCATGAGCGCGGACGGCAAGGCGATCGGCACCATCGAAATCGAAGGCGCCAGCATCCTGACGCCTGAAGGCGGCAAAGTCATTGACTATCGCCACAAAGAAGAGCTCAGTGACAGCACCGTCTACGAGGCAGGCCAAGCCATTGGCACAAGCGACGCCGTGATTGATTCCCCCTACGACGATGCCATCGCCAAGAGAGCCGTCATCGCACCGTCCGAGGAGACCAAGCCTGAGGATTCCAAGCCTGATTCCAAGCCTGAGGGCACAAAGACGACCAAGACCGTTGCGACCGCAACCGTGGGAGCCAAGACCGTCGGCAAGCTCGCAGCAACCGGCGACACCTCGGGCGCAGCCATCGTAGCGACCGCCCTTGCGGGAGCAGCCGCTATCGCCGCGGGTGCCGTGGCGAGCCGTAAGCGCTCGTAGCGCACAACGGGGCGTACGCCCGAAAGGTGCCAAGCATCGTTCCCTCTCCATGTGGAAGCGGCCGCCGGAGTTCCCCCTCCGGCGGCCGCGCTTTCTATCCCGGACTGCGTTATTTTAGATGTGACGCCGCAGCGCCTCGACATACGCCTCGCCATAGCGCGTGGGCTGCGAGTTCTTTCGCGTGATAACGCCTATCTCCATATACTCGTCCACATCGAGCGGCACGGCGACAATACCCTCGCCGTTGAGCTCGGCCGAGATGACACCCGAACAAACGGTGTAGCCGTCCAAGCCGATTACCAGATTGAACAGTGTGGCACGGTCACGCACGCGAATGTTCTTGGCGCGGTCCAAGGTGGAGAGGATCTCCTCGGAGAAGTAAAACGAGTTGTAATCCCCCTGCTCGTAGGAGAGATAGGGGTAGTCCTGCAGGTCGTCGAGGGTGACGCTGCTGCGTCCCGCCAGCGGATGCGATGACGAAAGGAACACGTGCGGCTCGGCACGGAAAAGCGGCGCGAACTCCAGCTCGTTTTGACGCAGCATCTTCTCGATCACCTCGCGATTGCGCGAGCTCAAATACAAGATGCCCAGCTCGCTTTTCATATGCGAAACATCCTCGATAATCTCGTGCGTCTGTTCCTCGCGCAGGGTAAAGTCGTAGCGCGCAGCATCAAACTGACGAATCACGTCGACAAACGCATTGACCGCAAACGAGTAGTGCTGACACGAGACAGAGAAATGCGGCACTTGGCGCGCCTCGCCGCAGTAGCGCTCCTCGAGCAGATCGACCTGCTCGAGCACCTGGCGCGCATACCCTAAAAAGGTCTCGCCCTCCTCGGTCACCACCACGCCCTTGTTAGAGCGCTCAAAGATGGTAACCCCCATCTCGGCCTCGAGCTCACGGATTGAGGCGGTGATGGACGGCTGCGAGACAAACAGGCGACGCGAGGCCTCGGTGATGTTGCCGCACTCGGCAACCTTGACGGCATAGATGAGCTGCTGCAGTTTCATGGGCGCGCCCTTCGTGAGGTTTCTTATGCATATTGGTTTCCTTATCGTACAACGCAACGGCGCAAACCCGCCTCATGGAGTACTATGTATGCCACAGATTCGATGCAGGGGTGCCGCCGCGTGCACGCGAGCAGGCTGAGAGGGCATGCGCCCAACCCTTTGAACCTGTCAGTTAGCGCTGGCGTAGGGAGCATGTCCTCATGGTTTTGGGACACTGTAGCTTTACGTGCAGCATCCCCAAAAGCCTAGGGAGGCATGCATGATCGAAAAGAACCAGATTGAAGCCGCCGTTGCGGCCGCCGCACACAAGGTGCGCGAGACCAACCCCATGGCGGGTTCCATCACCAACACCGTAACCATCGACTTTGTGGCAAACGCCCAGCTCGCCGTTGGCGGCTCGGCAGCCATGGTCTATCTGCCCGACGAGGGCGAGGCCCTCGTGGCAGCCGGCAACGCCGTGTATCTCAACATGGGAACGCTCTTCCCCATTTATGAGCAAACTATCCCCGCAACGGCCAAGGCCGCACACGACGCCGGCAAGGCATGGGTGCTCGACCCGGTAGGCCTGGGCATTGGCGGCCTGCGCACCAAGCTGCTCGAAGAGCTCAAGCCCTACAAGCCCACCATCGTTCGCGGCAACGCCTCCGAGATTATCGCTCTCGCAAGTCTGTGGGAGCTCCTTGGCGCCGAAGACGCCCTCGACCGTCCTCGCGGCGTGGACACCACCGACGGCGTTGACGCCGCACGCGAGGCCGCCGTCGCGCTCG
>OLOM01001764.1_pt1 | contig 14084 bp, 12 predicted proteins | sample 1672531 | NCBI WGS metagenome assembly OLOM01 (sample SAMEA3136696, study PRJEB25190) | human gut metagenome | reverse complement strand
GTACATGCGGCTTCCTTCCTGTTCCGATTTGGTCCAGGATTCCCACCGCAGTCCCCTCGGACCACTTCTTAGTGAACATCAACACCGCCCTATCAGCTCGAACAGGAAGCGGGTCGCGACGTCGTCGACGTCCTCGGTCAGCTGAGTAATCGTCTTTCTCCGTACCGCTCGTAGCGGGGGACGCGGCAATTTTCTTGCACGATCTAGGCGGCCCAATATTTGCGGTACGGAAACGCGCAAATACTCACGGAAAAACGCTAGCATCCCCTATTTGTCGAAAATGAAATCCCGGACGATGTTGATTCTTCTGATGCGAGCCTTATCGAATTCACCAAAAACGGGGGTATCGGGTGCTACGGCATTCTGCTTGATCAGCTAATTCTATTGATTATTGCGCGCTCTAGATAGCACCCGTTTTACGCTTTCCGTATCGCCTTTCATTTCACGGATTCGCCGCCTCCGTAGCTGGTGGAAATGGTTGTTTTTACATTAGTCCTAACAGGCGAGGAGGTCGATCGCCAAGACCAGGCACATGTCCATGGGCAGCGTCTGCGAGGTGTTCGACATCGCGGACGAGCGGGGGACCACGTGGGCCCAGGTCAAGGACCTGGGCGAAGAGCGGGTCTACAGCCTGTTCTACCCGGAAAGGAACGTGCTCGAGAGCGTGTTCGAGGAACCCGACTGGTCGTACGTCCACGCGGAGATGGCCAAGGTCGGGGTCAACCTGCGCCTGCTGCACGACGAGTACAAGGCCCGGTGCGCCCGCGAGCGCAAGGCGGCGATGGGGTACACCAGGTTCTGCGAGCGCTGCGGCGACTACACGGTGGCGAACAACCTGACCAGGCGCATGGGCGGACAGGAAATCCGGTTGTTTATTCAATATTCGACGTACGGTCCTTTCCAGGGAAGCTTTTAAGGGTTTGACGAAGTGCTCGCTCCCTCTTTTCGGCCGATTGTCGGAGATCGTTCAGTTCACTCGCGATTGCCATGAGGTCGGACGAGAAGGCCTCCTTCGCTCCGCTCTTCTTGAGTTTGAGGATGGTTTCTCCATGGCATTTTCTAACGATAAGTCCCGATCCGCACGGGCAGGGGAGGTGTCCGCGGTAGTCGTCGAAACAGACGACCCTAAGCAGCTTCACGATTGTTGGAAAATCCGTTTCCCCGAAAAGCTCCCCGTAGTAACGAAGGATCCCCAGGGCCCCATGGTCCCTGTCTCCGTAAGGGTAATATCCGTATCTATTTCGGAAGAGGTAAGAGTACAGGTAGCTTCGGACCGGCCCATCGAGAAGCGCTACGAGGGACGGATTTTCAAGTTGGGCCAGGAGTAACTCACCGCGAACCCCTAGACAGAAGGTCCCGTCGAGGAAGAGATGCTCGTACCCGGGGTCGATGATGCCAGATGTCTCCCTGACCTTTGGGAGGCTTGCAGGATAGTCGCCTGGAACAACCAGTTGAAGGTCAAAATCCTCCGCCAAGCGAACGCCCATGTAGGTCGCGTCAAGAGCGTAGGGGCCAGCGAGGACGACCTCTCCCTGCTGTCCAGCTTCGCACTTGAATCCAGTGTACGCTTTCAGCAGCTCCGCGATAGCCCTTTCGGGGCTGCTCATCGCTACATCGACCATGGCTTCGAGGGAGTAACAACGCTAGGAACGACGGCCGCCGCTGTAACGGGCATTGCTCTTTTTCCAATCTTGCTCCCGAAGATGGCTTCGGCTGCAGCGCCGCCCTTCGCTTGCGCTCCGCAGCGCAGGCTGCGGAGGCTTCGCTCGATTTCCTCTGCCCATAATGTAAGAAGCGCGAAACTCTCGTCGTCCCATTCTTGGAGCAGATCCTCATCGTAAACCGGATTGGGTAGGCTCCGTGCTGCTGCGAGTGATCTCGCGCATTGGATGAAGCTTTCCAGGAATTCGATCGCCTTTGTGTTGTCGGGCAGGTGATCGGATACCATTCCAATGATGACGGTGACTACACAGGATGCCGGTGCCTTCTCGGACTTACCGCAGCGATGGTAGAACTCGTCCCGAAAACGTTTCAGAACCTGGACCGCTCTCTGCATCTCCGAACGGTCCAGGGAGTCCGGTACCTCTTCGATAGATGCGTAGAGGCTTCGGTTTTCATTCAGGATTCGGGCCTTCCTTTGGGTTCTGTCTAGGGCGGCGAAGCGTTCGTTCTTGTCGATGAACCACTGGCACAGTCCGCGTGGGTTGCTTCCGTGCCACCGTTCGGGATTCTTCCAGGCCATCGAGACCGAACTGTTCGCGTACTCCTGGCGCGTCTTGCGAGTCTTGTCGTCTATGCAGGTGTTCAAATCGAGTCGAAACCCTCCCTCGATTCCGTTGGCTACGTATTCAACGGTGATGCACTCGTCGTATTCTTTCGCCATGTTGCCATACCTGTCGCTTTTGAGGAGGGTATCATCGACGGGGTCCCTGACTTCCCCGGGCGTGCTGTTCGCGCCGTCGAAGCCCGGACGATTCACGAGGACGTCGATGTCGAAATACGCGTCCTCGTTTTCGGAATAGGGCCTCACCACGGTTCCCGTCAAGATGGAACCGCACGGCGATATATCCGCATCGATGCCGTGGTTTCCTAAGAATTCTCCTACAGCCTTGTAATGGGACGTAGCCTCTTCGAACATCGAGGGTGTGATGTCGAGGAGGCTTGCGCCTTTCGACAGAATATCGTTGATTTCGGTATCGTTCATCTCTACTCCGTTCCGCGCATGGCATATTTGCTTCAAGTGTTTCTTATTGCATTCAATCTACCACAATTTGAGATTGAAGCGATGATTTGGTAAGATTCATACCGGTTACAATGTACAAATACATTATTTGAGGATCTAAAATGCTTATCGAGTTCACATTCGAGAATTTCAAGTGTTATCGGGGCGAGACCACTCTGCAGATGGCCGCTGCTCCCATTGGCGAGCATGCCGAGACGCTCATCTCGGGTTCGGGTAAAAAGGAGATCCTTCCGATTGCGGCGATCTACGGTCCGAACGGCGGGGGAAAATCCAGCGTGCTGCAAGCCCTCACGTGCTTAGAGCGACTGATCACCATGCCGTATCTCGTCTTGAGGACGCGCCTCTCGAAGACGCCCCATATCGAGTGCCGGCCATACGCTTTCGAAGCGGAGAGTCGGTCCGAAGCGACGACGTTCTGCGTGATTTTCCAGGTCGGCGATTACACATACCGCTATATCCTCTCGGTGCTCGGTGGAAAGGTGGTCGAGGAGTACCTCCATAGGCGAAAGGCGGGCAGGGGGGCGGAGGCCACGCTGTTCGAGCGCGCTGACGGCACCGTCGAGCTCGGCTCCTCCCTGAGACGCAAGGGGGTGAACACCGACGTCGACTCGATGATGCCCTACTTGTCGTTCTTGGCGATCAACTACGATCTAGAGGCGGTGGAGGAGGCGTTCGGCTGGTTCCTCGGTTGCCAGGTCCTCGACTACTCCGAATCGTCCTTCGAGGACTATTTTATGGAGCCGAGGGGCGAAGACGAGAAGCAGCTGATAGTGCGAATGCTCAACGCCATGGACATTGACATCACGGGAATCCGTTACCAGAAAGACGATGAGGGCCTGGAGATCTACCTTACGCATGAGTCGAGCGACGGCACTGAGCTGGAGCTCGGCGAGGAGTCAAACGGCACGAGGAAACTGCTCAACCTCGTTCCTCCGTTTCTCAGGGCGCTCGAGAACGGCTGCCTTGTTGTTTCCGACGAGCTTGACGCGAAGCTTCATCCGAAGCTCCTCAAGTATCTCATTATGCTGTTCACGAACAGGGATATCAATAAGAACGGCGCGCAGTTGGTGTTCACGTCGCACGATATGACGATCCTCAACAGTTCCGTCTTCCGACGCGACGAGATCTGGTTCGCGGCTAAGACCCCCGAAGGCCCGTCAACGCTGTATTCGCTTTCCGATATCGCCGACATCGACGGAAAGCGCATCCGCACCCAGAATGCGTACGACAGGCAGTACCTCGCGGGGCGTTATGGCGCCGACCCCTACCTCAGGAGCATGTTGGAATGGGGCGGTTGCGATGAGCAATAAGCCACCGAAGCACAGCGAGGTCAAGAAGAAGAGCGCGGCAAAGAGAATGAGGGCGAGCTGGGGGAAGCCGCGCGCCGCTGCTCCCTCAATCAGGATCCGCCCCGAGCGCTTCCTCATCGTAACCGAGGGAACCAAGACTGAGCCCTTTTACTTCGAGGGTTTCAGGAAGCGAATCAACGCAGGGTATCATGGCGAGTACGTGACGCTGCGGGTGTGCGGCGTGGGCGACAACACCGTATCGCTGTTTGAGAGGGCAAGGACGATTGCCCTTGCTGATCCCGATGGGTTCACACAGGTCTGGGTCGTCTATGACAAGGACAGCTTCCCTTCCCGCGACTTCAATGCCGTCGAGGAACGCTGTGCGTCCGCAAGTGGCACAGGCACGGTATACCGCGCAGCGTGGACCAACGAGGCCTTCGAGCTGTGGTACATACTCCACTTCGCCTACGTCGACTCCGCGCTGGACAGAGGTTCTTACGAACCCATTCTCACGCGTTATCTGTGCGCCGAGGGTTTCGGTAGGTACAAAAAGAACCGAACGGACATGTTCGATATCCTCGAAGGGCGCATGCTTGCGGCGATCTCAAATGCGGAGAGGCTTAAGAAGTCCAATAGGGGTCTTGCCCCTGCAGATTCAAATCCGGGCACGACGGTCCATTTGCTTGTCAAGGAGTTGCTGCCCTATCTGAACTCTGGGACGTTAGGTGATCGTGTTGAATAGTGGTGCGAGGATCAACGAGATTCAGAACAGCGAAGAGAGCAAACGACTGTTGGCGGGTCAGCGCCAGACGTATACGGATGCGAAACTGGTGGACCTGGTGAATGCCTGTGTTTGTCTTCTGCTGCCGCTAGGGGTTACCGTTGCACAGATTTTTCTGAACGTGCCTTCGGCGGCCATTATCCTGGTTTGGATTGTGACCATGCTTGCAGGCAGCTGTCTGCCGAAGCGGTCCAAGCACCTTGTCGACGAAGCCGCTGCCATGCAGCAGCGCTTCGATTCGGATGTCTTCGGAATCAAATTCGAGAACGTGAGCCGAGACGACAGGAGAATCGCTTCGCAGGCTGGGCGCTATCGCGAACGTCATGACGACGACGATGGAAAGTTAAGACTTGATAACTGGTATTCAATCGACAACGAGGATGCAAAGCCGGGTGACGCAATCGCCAGATGCCAACTTCAAAATACCGAATGGACGAAGCGCCTGCTCAAACGAAGTATACGCATCGAGATTTGCGGCGCAGTTATTATCGCTGCTGCGCTGTCAGTTTTGATTTTGTGCCTAGGAATCGATCCCTTCAACCTCTTTTTCCTCTTCTCGATAATAGAGTGGATGTATCAGCGATTCGTTGAATGCCACAATGCTATCGCTAGGGTTGAGGAACTTGCGAATTCTTTGTCATCGTTCAGGTTATCTTCGAAAGAGAATATTCTGCAAGTTCAGGAAAGGATTTTCGAGTACAGAAAGACTCCTTATCTCGTTCCTGATTGGCTGTACGCTCTTTTCAAGAAGATAGACGAAGCGGCAACGGTGAACTGACAAATCGAATGATGTCTCTTAGTTTATGCTTTCTACCAGCGCTGGGATCACCCGGTCCAGGGCCAGGACCATCAAGGCGCACGGCTTCAAGGTGCTGCCGCACGGCAGGACCGGCTCCAAGGCCGCGACCACGGTGCTCGCACCTTGCGTCTGTTGACAGCCGAGTACGCCGGCCAGGTCCAGCGTGCTCGTCGTGGCCGACAACCCCGTTGCCGGCGGGAAGGCGGCGAGGCATGCGCTAGAATGACGGCATTCTAGGCGACTTTCGGTTCCTTGGCAGCCTGCGGCTACCCTCGAGAACCGAGCCCTACACAAACACACGACACTACCGTACGTGTCGGTGGCAATTGGGGGCAACCGCTTCGTTAACGAAGCGGTGAATAGAAGGGTTTAGATGCTGTAGCGATAACAGGACTCCGGATCTTTCGGATAAAGGACCGGTTGAGGCTCGAGTCGTTTGTTCGCTGGGTCTCGACGCTTGCCACTCTGGTGGTTGTGGTCGCCATCTTTCTTTTGACCCTGCAATCGGTCAAGGACACCGTCGCGCTTTCCACTTCTGCATCCGATGCCATCGTGAGCACCGCCGAATCGGCTTCCCACGCGCTGGTGGATGATGAGGCATCGTTTTTGAAGTTCAACCCTGGAGCAGTCGTTATCCAGCCGTTGCGTTTGGAGATACGGTACAGGCAGCTTGCGTACGCGGGCGAATACCTGGTGCTGGGATTCGCGGCTGCTTCTACCGCGATGCTATGGCTGCGCCGGTTCGAGAGGGCAAGGCCGGCGCCTCCGGGGAACACGATTGGTCGGAGCTGAAGAAGATGCCCAGGAAGATGATCGAATCCAGCCCGGAGCTTGTCGTCAACGTAGAGACTGCCTAGGATATCAACTGATTTCAAATCCTGGACGCAGGGGCCGTAAGGGCCGTTACACCAACCTTCCCGACGTTATCACAGTGTGCTGGCGGTGCTTGTTCAAGCTTCGGACAATAGAGCTTAGAAGGCAAGGATACGAAGTTAGAATCGTTGTCGTCATTAATCTAGTGCGGTTATTCGATAGAGACGTCTGCTGCCTTCGGTAAGAACAAGCTCAAAGCCAGGAGTATTTTCATTTATGTTGTGAATACCCTTCCAGTCGTCCCTTTCGTAAAAATCAAAGTACTTTGTTCCGCTTTCTCCATTGAAATCGTAATCGAGGACGAGGACGTACTTCGCGTTTATTGATTTGACGGCATCCTTGACTTGGTCATCGAATGAAATGTCGGCTAATCTTGTTCGAATTAAATCCGAAGTATCGTTGTTTTGCGGTGCGAAGAACCGTCTGTAGTAGGTATTGATGTTGTCTAGTCCGTAGGCATAAACGCTTCCATCATTGGGATCGTTAATCACAAGGTTGTGAGTTCCCGTAATTGCTTCAACATTTTTAAGGAACTCCGAGTCTCCAATAGTTAGGGAGGCGGTAGGGCTTGTAAGGGTGTATTGGTATTTAATCGTTGAGGTTAGGAAATCAAAAGAGCCTGCATTTTTGTTTAGTAAGGGGATAAAGGTGTTATGTCCATAGCAGATAACACAAAATAAAGCAATTGATAGCACTTGGATTAATGAGTCGACATGTATTTCCTTGGTACCTATTCCCATTTTGGTAAGTGCGCATTTAATTGCGTTATGAATTAATTCTAGTCCATAAGATACGAGGGGAATTAGGCACAATCCATACATGCACGCGATTCGATAGAAGTCGTTGTACCAAAATCCCGAGAGATATGTTCTTAATAATCCACTGCTTGAAATGCAGATGATATATGAAATAGCAAAATAAAGCGGTGAAAAGAGTAAGCATCGATTCCGACGTAACGAAACAAGTCGAATAATGCCCAAGAGTACACAGGCGACCACAATCCATTGAGGTGGGTTATTGTTATAAATTAGGGACAATTCGAGTATGCAGCGTGTGGCGCTTTTAGCATCTAGGATGGGGTCCCAGTTGAAATTTGCGACTCCAGAGAAAACTGGGCTGTTGCGACAGATGACCCAAAATAACAGAATGGCAATGGATGCCGCGCATGCCAAGAACGCCGCTGGCAACCCTCTTTCTTTTGATGTTTTATATATGCTGCGGATTAAAAATGGAGCCAATATTACGCCCATGGTCATGATGCAATTTGGCTGAGCGAGTGCAATAGCGAAGCATCCGGTAATGAATAATGCTGCTAGGTTAACGCGTTTACCATGTTTTCCGTCGAGAAGTGATATAAAACAGCTAGATGTATTTGATATAAAGACAAGACCTAAGAGGTTGGCATAGAGAGGCCCCCAAATTACAAATTTCCAAGGGCACGCACAAACCGAGAGCGTCGTAATGGATCCGGCAATGTGAAGGTTGCGATTGGTCGAATCAATCGATACTAAAAATGAATAAAGACCTAGCGGAAAAACAACGGCTATAAGTGCTGTATTGAGTGCATTAATACAAATAGTCGGTTCAATATTAAGTGTCTGCATGCAAAGGGCGGCAAGTATATGCCATTCGGCAGGATAAAAACCTGCGCCAACAGTGGCGCTGGTGCTGTGTTCAAAAAGGCTAGCAGACAGACAAGACATATCGCCGCTTTGTGCAAAGCTTCGTACGGCGTTGAGGTGATAATAATTGTCTGTTCCGTCTTGGAAGAAAGCGGTAGCCCCATCGAGATTGGCTACAAACACTGCAGTGGTAACTAAAATGCCGACAAAGATATAGATAAGGGGAATGTGAAAGTCTATAAATAGTAGATCCTGGAGTAAATTGCGTTTGTCTTTCAGCCTAATGAAAATACCAACAGCGAGAAAAAGAGAAGTCCAAGGAAAGATGATTGTCAGTGGTGAGGACTTAAGTCCTAGACAATAGAGCACAATGCCGCTTAACGAATAGGAGAAGGCCGTTATCGCGGGGGCCATCGAAATGGATATGCGTTGATCAATCTGTAGCGCGGAGAGAAAATAATAAGTTGGTATAAACAGAACTGCTATGTATAGAAAAAAAGCGATGCTGAATTCGAACCACATATGTAAACCTTCTTAAGACAGAGGTTGGTTTCCGCTATAGAACGTTTGTCCGATAGAGGGATAAACTGCCGGAGAATCATGGACGGGAAGATACGCAGGTTGATTGCTGCTATTACCTGAAGTCCAACTGGATTCAGCCGGATGTGCCGTTGAGGGGAAGGAATAAAGCAATCGAAATATGTCTTCAGACCAGAATGCCAAGGTTGCACAAGAAAAAGATGGAGTGCTATTTTTAAGGCTTCCGCTGTAACTCATGTGTCCAAAGTGGCCTCGCATCATGAATCTTTGACTCTACGCGTTCATTAAGGGAGTCTTGCGTTTATCGGCAAATGGAGGATAGGCCCCTTTTGAGCGCCGAAGTGAGTCCCTCTTCCTTAAGGTAGTAAGAAAAGACTGCCATCTTGCCTTTTTCATGAGCTAAATCGAGCTCGGATTTGCATTCCCTGCTGTCGCGAACCTCGTTTACGTACGCCTTGGGATCCGCAACAATGCTCTTGAGCCTCTTGAGCTCGTCGGGCCAAAATAGCTTTTCATCAATCTCGTTATTGTCAAAAGCCTGTTTGTATTCGGCAGAATACCTTTCCAGGAACGGAAGCTGGAACTCATCGGCGAGCCTGCTAAAAGCAAACTCGCAGTTGTGCGTCTTTTTGTACTCAAAGATGCCAATAAACTTCTGGCACAGCTCAGGGTTGCTCCTCAGCCAATTCTCAATCCACTGGTATTCATCGAGCATGACAAACACTTTATTGGACTGGTTGATCGAAGAAGCGGCGTTGTCCTGGCGATAGCAATAGAACGCCTCATCCAAAACGGCGATCTTGGTAGCGCAGCAATAGGACTGGAACCAAAAACCATTGTCCTGGAAGCCTGCTCCGGGGCTTTCGTTGAACTTGATGTCGTGCTCTGCGAGCCAGGAGCGCTTATAGATGCCTGTCCAGTTTTCCATGCGAATGTTGAACAGATCGACGTTGGTCTGCGGATTGAGGACCTTGTTGTAATAGGAACTCTTGTTGCAAATGGGTTCCTTCTCAAGATGGTCGACACCTTTCTCATCGGTGGTGAGGCGATAATAGTCGGAGCGAACAAAGTCGAGGTCGTCCTGAATTGCCCGGTTATAGAGCTTCTCGAACATCTCGGGCTTAAGGTAGTCGTCCGGCTCGAGAATGCCCACGTATTCGCCGGTAGCATTGCTTATGCCCACATTCATGGCGTTGCCGTAGCCGCCGTTGGGCTTATCGATAACTTTAATTCGAGCGTCGTTTGAGGCATAGCGCTGCATGGTTTCGAGGGAGGTATCCTTCGAGCCATCGTTTACACATACGATCTCGAGATCGATAAGCGTTTGTGCCAAGACGCTGTCAAGCGCCTGCTCTAGATAGGGTTCGGCGTTATATATGGGCATTACGACCGAGACTTTTGGCGTTGCGTTGCTCATGTATCAATCTCCTAAGATACGAGAGGATGTATTCTCAGCTGCAGTTTTGCCAGTAAGGGCAAAGTCCGACCCTCGAGTTATATGGGAGCTCGGCTGCGAAACCGCCCGTTTTAGGAGCTTTCGCTTGAACCAACCAAGGCTCTTACGTAGAGTGCGGAGTAAGCCGTCGTACTGGATTCCTTCGAGGAATTTTATCAAACGCGGGATGATGCGGTGGCGCTTTTGCTGTTTTGTGCTACTCGCGGTTTGTCCATCGTTGCCAATTGCTTCGTTCAGGAGGGCGCAATACCTTGCGTAGACGGTGGGTTCCAGGCCAAAGAACGCGGGGGAGTGGAGTCCGACTTCAAGCTCCGGGAACTCGTCGTTCGCAAGAGCCTTTAGCTGGGCCCGGCGTCCGGTTTCGTCGTCCATGGTCTCGATATTCCACACCAAGTATCCGATGGCCCAATTGAGAAAGCCCCAAGAGGTTTTCTCGTAAAGGTCCGGGTGCTTTTTAAGCTGTGCTTTTAACAAGCAGGTGCTCTCGTAGAAAGCAAGTGGGTCTTTTGCGCGGGAGCCAGAAACCGATCCCGAACGGTTGGCCCTGTGGCTGATGAGCGGGGTGTCGACAACCGAGATTTTAGGGGCAAGTGCGAGGGAGAGGAAGACAAAATACAGGTCTTCGCTATTGGAGAGTTTTGGATATCGAATGGCATTGACCTCGATAAACGAGCGGCGGTACAGCTTGTCCCAAGGCCAGCCAATGAATGCTGTGAAGATGAAGTCGCGCATGTCTGCGGCATTGAAAACTGGCTTATTTGGAATCTGGGCGATGTTGATAGTCCACCATGAATCGACGGGAGTTCCGGTGGAGTCGTCAAATTGCGAGGACCTGCATACAACAACATCGCTCTCGTGTGCCGTCGCGCTTGCATAGAGCTCTTCCAGAAGAGTCGGCTCGTAAATGTCGTCGGCGTCGAGCATGATGACGTATGTTCCCGTTGCCGCATCGAGACCGGTGTTACGCGCTGCGCCTGGACCAGAGTTCTCTTGCGTAAGGACGTGAAACCTCGTATCTTCCCGGGAAAATTCTTCAAGAATACTGAGGCTGTTGTCGATCGAGCCATCGTTTACGCACAGGACTTCGAAGTCTGAGTGCGTTTGCGACTGTATGCTTTTTAAGGTTGTTTCCAGGTAGCTCTCTCCGTTATAGACGGGAAGAACAATGGAAATGCTCGGTGCCGTGGGGTTATTGTTCAAGTAAATCGATCTCTTTCGTTCAACGGACTGTCTTGTGTCTTTTTATCGCCTGGTAATGTCTTTTACCTTGCTCAGAGGCTTAAGCAAGGTATTTCCTAGCTTGTAGGAATGGGACGCATATATATCTGCAAGCCTCTTCTCGCTTTCGTTTCGCCAGGAGTCAAACTGCTGCCGCTCCGCCTCAAGTGTATGCGCTAGCTCCTCTCGCTCGCAGATTGCGTTATCGCGCTCTCTCAGTGTGGTAATGGCACAGGAGATGGCCTTTGCCCTGTTAGCATCCAGCAGCTCCATGAGTCTGCTCTCATATGGATCCAGGCGAAGTTTAGTGTTGCGGGGTATAGCGCGGATGATGGGCTCGACCTCGCGAAGATAGGCGTCTGCCTCGTTATCGGGCAAGCTTTCGATGGTCCAGATCGAGTAGTTGAGGATCCAGCTGTAATAAGAGTTCAAGCAGGCCGTGCCCTTCTCAGATTCGTTCAACAGATTCCCGATGGCGCGGATAGCGCACAGTGCGTTATTCCAGCTCTTTGCACGAGAGCCTTCCAACGAGTTCTTGTTGTTGGTCCGATGATGGAACAACACGGAGTCCAGGCACACGATGCTTTTTGCCAGCGCCAGGGCGCAAAAGACAAAGAGGGCATCGTTGGTGGTTCTGAGCGGCTGGAACGTCAGCTTGGTCTGGTCGATGAAGTCCTTGCGGAAGAGCTTGTCCCAGGGCCATCCAATAAAGCTTTGGAATAGCTTTCCGCAATACTCGGCATGCTCGACGGGGCAATCAAAATCCATGCCGTTGAGCGCACCGCCGATGGGCCAGGTGTTGCCCGTTTCGTTGTCGAAGCCTTCCGATCTGGCGATGGCGATATCTGCATGGTTTTTTTCAATGGCATCGACAAGCTCTTCGAGAGCTGTTTTTTCGATATAGTCATCTGCATCGAGAAAGTAGAGGTACGTGCCCCGAGCTTTGGCCATGCCGTTATTGCGTGCCACTCCGGCAAACTGGTTTGCCTGCTCAATGAGTGTGACGCGCGAATCTTTGCGAGCAAACTCCGCTGCAACGTCGCGTGTGCTATCGGTCGATCCGTCGTCCACGACGATGACCTCGATATCGCTGAGCGTCTGGGCAAGGACGCTCTCCAGCGTTTGCGCAATATACTCCGCCGCGTTGTAGCTGGGGATGATTACGGAGACGATAGGCATGTCTTGTCCTTTGGCTTGAGAGTAATGGTACGGGATGCCGCTGGCGTAGGCCGAGGCAGCTTGCGGCGGTGCTAGTCTTTGTGCCACAGGTCACGCGTGTAGACTTTGGCGGCTATGTCCAAAAGTTCATCGTTAAAACGATTGGCGATAATCAAGTCACAAGACTCTTTGAACTGCGCCAGGTCGTGCGTTACCGGGATGCCGTGGAACTGCTTGGCATCGAGTGTCGGCTCGTAAATAACGAGCCCAACATCGCGTTTGTGCAGCTCGTCGATAATATCGACAATCGAGCTTTGGCGGAAATTGTCCGATCCTGCCTTCATGGCAAGGCGATAGGCGCCAATCATCTTTGGCTGCTTGGCCAAGATGCGCTCTACTATGAAGGCCTTGCGCGTGGCATTCGAGTCGACGATGGCACGCATGAGGTCTTGTGGGATATCCTCGTAGTTTGCCAAAAGCTGTTTGGAGTCTTTTGGCAGGCAGTAGCCGCCATAGCCAAAAGACGGGTTGTTGTAGTGGTTGCCAATACGGGGGTCTAGGCACACGCCATCGAGTATCTGCTTGGTGTCGAGTCCCTTGCTCTCCGCATAGGTATCCAGCTCATTGAAGTACGAAATACGTAGAGCTAGATAGGTGTTGGCAAATAATTTGATGGCTTCCGCCTCGGTAGCGCCCGTCACCAATACGGGGGTGTCGTCGTCTTCCGACCCGTCGGCAAGCAGGCGGGCAAAAAGCTCGGCGTCATTTTTGCATGCGGGGTCTGGCGTGCCAACGACAATGCGCGAAGGGTGCAGATTGTCGCCCAGAGCATGTCCCTCGCGCAGGAACTCGGGGGAGAACAGGATGCGAAGCTGTGGGTATTGCGTTGCAATCTGCTCGGTATAGCCAACGGGAATCGTCGACTTTATGACCACAAGCGCATCGGGGTTGAGGGCGGCGGCAAGATCGAGGACGCTTTCGATGCTCGTGGTATCAAAGCTGTGCGTCGTGTCGTCGTAGTTGGTGGGCGTGGCGATAATCACGATGTCGGTATCAGCGTATGCCGCATGGGAGTCGGTCGTTGCCGTGAGAGTTGCGGGGCGGCTTGCGAGATATGCCTCGATCAGCTCATCGCGGATGGGCGAGATTCCTGCATTGATGGGTTCGACGCGGTGGGCGTCGATATCGATGGCGGTGACATCGTGATGTTTGGAAAGCAGGCATGCGAGCGAGAGGCCCACATATCCAACGCCCGCTACGGTAATCTTCATATCCGATCCTTAGCGCTTGAGGAGTGTTCTAGGGATAGCGGTAATTGCTCTCCCTATTTTAAAGGAGATGCTACTCTCAAATTTTGCTTTAGTGACGTTTTCTGCATCGTGGTAAGCTGCGTTGCGTGCTGCCTGCAGTTCCGATTCTCGATTTCTCGTGTATCGCGCTCGTTGTTCAACGAGTTCATAAAATAAAATTTGCTCTTCGGGCGCATAGAGGGCTAGTAGCTCGGATATTTCGCTCGCGTCTAACGCACTGTAATAATCAGAGGCTGAAGAGGGACTGCGGTGGGAATCCTGGACCAAATCGGAACAGGAAGGAAGCCGCATGTAC
>OLOM01001755.1_pt1 | contig 14116 bp, 6 predicted proteins | sample 1672531 | NCBI WGS metagenome assembly OLOM01 (sample SAMEA3136696, study PRJEB25190) | human gut metagenome | reverse complement strand
TTACTGGTTAGATAATGTAAGCTAGACACATTTGTCTATATTTAAACACAAATAACAATTATTTCATAAGGAGGAATATTTATGCAAGATGAAAATGCACAGGTAGCTCAGGAAGGTATAAATGCCGGAAAGAAGCTTCTGCAGGGGTTAGAGAAAAATAAAAAAGAACTAGAAAACACAGCGAAAAATGTTACAAGACCAGTTGCCAACAAAGCAAAAAATAAAGCTGTAAGTGCAGCAAAAGAAACCAAAGCTGGTAAGGCTGTTGAAAAAACTGTTCAAAATGTAACTGGAAGTGCAAAAAAAGCTGTAAAAAAAATGATGAAAAAAATGACAGCTGAAACCAAGAAAATGGCAAAAAACGCTGGAGTCGAGGCAAAGGCCGCAACAGAAAAGGCAATGGTTGATGCAGGAAACACAGTGGGGAGCACTGCTGGAATCGCTACTCTTGGCGTTGGAACAGCCGCTTCGCAAGGAGCTGCCGCAGCAAAGAAAGCTTCTATTGACGCAAAGAAACAAAGCGAAAAAGCAAAGAACCAGGCAGAAGCAACCCGAGAAGGAAACAGCGGTAATGGATCTGTCATAAAAGCACCAAAAGTGACTGACATCGGGAAAAAGCTAATGAAAACAGCCGATAAAGGAAATGACAATGTAATGGCTCTTGCAAAAGGGGCAGTGCAAAAGGCTCAGGAAACGCAGCAGTCAAGAGATTAATCCTGCTGTGTTCTGAAAATCTGAATTTAAAGAAGAACCATTTTGGATAGGAACCCAAAGCGGTTCTTTTTTTAAAAACAGCACAAAAAAAATGGCAGGTATGTTCGTGCAAAAGAAAAATTCTGACATATAAATAAATAGTACGGGCTCGCAAATTGAGCACTCGCTACAGGCAAAGTCAAGGATTTGGGAAACATTATTTCTTTAAAAAAGGAGGATGGCGATTTCCTCCCGTGTTTTAAACGGGGTTTCCGTCGCTTAGATTAAGAATGAGTAAAGATTATAAAAAATACTTGCAGAAATATGCAACGTTCGGCCTTGCAGCAATGTTAATTTCCTCTCCTTTAAGCCAGGCTTCCATTGTCTACGCAGAAGGAGAACAAGCTGAATCTACGGATGAACCAGTTCAAGCTACAGCACCGAGCGAAACATCACAAACTGAAACCGAGAAAACGAATTCTATGGCCGAAGAACTGAAAAACCAAACAGCAACAATTTCTGATGATGCAGTATTACAGGTCCGCATCGGTTATGAATTTGACGATGGTTCTTTTGATGAATGGGCAAGAGGAAGCGGATTTTTAATTGGAGATAAATATCTGGTAACCAGCCAGACTCTTGCTGATGTTTCTGTTAATAGTTCCTTGTATTCAAAAATTGTGGACGTCAAAAAGGATGCGTACAAGAAAGTGGGAATTACTCTTACAGATGCAGAAACAACAGAAAAACATATCAAAATCTATATAACAAATGCAAGCGGTGATAAATTAGAATATAAAAACACAATCACAAAGAATGGAATGGGCGTAATCATTCTAAAAAAAGCTGTCACAACTCCTGCTTGTGTCTTTGCATCAGAAAGTAAACTTTCTTTTGCTGCAGATGATGCAGTTAATTTAAAATACGCAGGTAAGGATGATTCAAAAGCTGTTATTCAAACATCAGAAGGAAAAATATTTACTCCAGAAGATTCTGAATCTGCAAAAGCTGGTTTTTATTTTAAAGCAGACACGACAACAGGCAATGCACTAGGTGCTCCTGTATATAATGGTAACGGAAACGTCACGGGGATGGTGTCAGCTATTTCTAGCCAAGATGATGCCTCTATTACGGCGCTGGATCAAACGGCAATTCAAACATTCCTGTCTTCTAACAATATTGATTACAAGACTTTAGCACAGGTCCAAGAAGAACAGAAAGCAGCTGAAGAAAAACAAGCTAAAAAAGACGCAGAGGCAGCGCAAGGTGCTGTTACAAAACCAAAGAAGCTCAAAGAAGCACTTAAAAACGCTGAGGAAGTAGAAAGAAAACTTTATACGGCAGAATCATTAAAAGACATGGACGATGCGGTAAAGGAAGGCCAAAAGATTTTAAGCTCAAGAGCAAAGACTCAGGCTCAAGTAGATGCTGCAGCGAAGAATATTGACAAGGCCATGGATAAATTGGTTCGAAAAAACATCTTCCAAAGAATGTTAAGCGGGGATATTACAGTATTAGCATGCGTTGGCGGAGGAATCGCGGCTATCGTAGCTGTTATTGTTACCATTGTTTTGAAAAAGAAGAAGAGAAAAGTGAAGGTGGATAAAAAAGGGTCTTCAGCTCCTGCAGAGGATGACGAAAAATACGGATACAGCGAAGACTTAAGACGTATGGAAGAAACCAATCTAAAAGAACAACGTCATGCAAACAAGAATGCTGAAAACATCAAAAAAGCAAAAGAAGAAAAAGAACGTGAAGAAGTGGAAGCTCGTCGTGCGGCGCAAGAAAGAAACGCAGCTTCAAGAAAAACAGTTACCCCGGAACGCGACATCTATTCTGATTTTGAAGATAATGATTTTGACGATTTCGATAAAGATATCGACGTAACAACAAGAGTTAAGCCTAAAGCAGACAGGGTTCCTGGTAATGCAACACAAAACGGTATCATCTACGCAGAAGGAGCCGACGACGATGGGGTTTCAATCTTAGACGACGATGATGGAAGTGAAGATACAACTGTTTTAGGAAAGAATAGACTTCCTAAAGGTTATTTGATTCGTATGGATAATGGAAGACGCATCGATATCACAAAAGACAACTTCCTCATTGGTAAAGAACGTAAAAAGGTAGATTACTGCATTGGCGGGGACTCATCTGTCAGTCGTATTCATGCAATGATCCGTATTATCCAAGGTGGCTTCTACATTGAGGATCAGGATTCTACAAACTACACATTTGTAAATAACAACCAAATTCCAGCATACAAAGCGGTCTACATTCAAGACGGTTCTATCATTCGTATCTCTGACGTTGAATTCGAGTTCCACGAAAATTAGGCTGGTGTACGACAATTTAATGAAAAGGAGAAAACTATGTTGGTAGTAGCACATACAGACATTGGGATCAAGAAACTAGTAAATCAAGACTCTCTTATCGTTAGAGAAGCTAAGCTTCAAGATGGCAGCAGCGTAATGTTTGCTGCTGTCTGCGATGGGATGGGCGGACTTTCAAATGGGGAGATTGCAAGCAAAGAAACAGTCGACACAATAACAAGGTGGTTCGATGAAAAACTTCCAGGTTTATTGCAGGATGGACTTACAAACAACAACCTTCGTGAAAGTTTAAACGAGTACATCTTGGAAGTCGATGAAAAATTGAATACATTCAGTGACGAGGAAGGAGCCTGCGGCACAACGCTTGCGGGCTTGTTTCTATTTAACGGGCGATATGCATGTGTAAACATTGGAGACTCTCGCGTATACCACCTTCATGGAGATGAAATCTCTCAGATAACCCGCGATCAGACAGTGACACAAAAAGAAATAGATGCAGGAAGAATGACCGAAGCACAGGCTGCAAAAGACAGGAGGCGAAGCATCTTACTCCAATGCATTGGAGCAGGAGGCGACGTTGTCCCAGTATATAAATTCGGAATCTATGCAAAAGGAGATGTATTCCTGATCTGCAGTGATGGTTTCAGACATAAATTAAAATCGGAAGAAATAGCAAAAATGTTCCGCCCGGATTCAATGACTGATGAAGAAATTATGAAATCAGTCGCTGTAGAAGCTGTTGAAATCAATAAAGAACGTAAAGAACGTGATAATATCTCTGTTATTGCAATTAAGGTCTAACTGGAGAATAGCGATATGGGATTAGAAAAGAAAAAGAGAAACAAAAAAGAAGGGGAATCAAATGCTTAAAATCGGATCAGTGATTGATGGTAAATATAAAGTTTTACACCAAATCGGTAAAGGTGGAATGAGTATCGTTTACCTTTGTATCAACGAAAAAGCAAATAAACAGTGGGCAGTAAAAGAGGTCAGAAAAAACGGGAACGCATCGAGCGAGGTGATCCGCCAGAATCTTCTGACCGAAACGTCTATTTTAAAAAAACTTCACCACCCGCATTTGCCAAGTATTATCGATGTTATTGACCAGGATGATACTTACTTAATTTTAATGGACTACGTAGAAGGTAGAACGTTAAAAGCGATTCTTGACGAAAGGGGTGCTTTGCCACAGGAAAAAGTAGTTGACTGGGCAATTCAATTGTCGTCTACGCTTATGTATCTGCACAGACAGGATCCACCTATTATCTATCGAGATATGAAGCCTGCAAATGTTATGCTAAAACCAGACGGTAATGTCGTTTTGATTGACTTTGGCACAGCAAGAGAATATAAAGACGATAGCGACGGAGATACAACATGTCTTGGAACAAAAGGATATGCAGCTCCAGAGCAGTACGGGGGGAAGGGGCAAACAGATGCCCGCACAGACGTTTACAACTTAGGAGCAACAATGTATCAGCTCGTAACAGGTAAAAATCCTACGAAACCACCTTATGAAATTCGCCCAATTCGTCAGTGGAATCCGGCATTATCTTCCGGATTGGAATCTATTATTGTAAAATGTACAAAATCAGATCCGGATGAACGTTATCAGTCTGTTGCAGAGCTTAAATTTGCGCTAGAACATTACAAGGAATTTGAAACAGAATATATTAGCAAGAAAAAGAAGTCTGTGAAATTGTTCGCCGTGATGTGCGTACTTTCTGGAGTGATGTTTGCAGGAAGTCTTGGGACGCACCTGTACTCTAAAGCATTAGTAAGTGGCACATACGACGAAAAAATCCGTCAAGCGCAGATAACTGCAGACACAGAAGAAAAAATCAAAAATTATGAATATGCCATCAAACTTGCTCCAAGACGTGAAACAGCATATATGGAACTGCTGCAAGATGTATTTTTAGAAGATGGTTCTTTTACACAGAAAGAAGCTGACGAAATGACCCGAGTTCTTGGATACACGGATACTTCTGAAACAAGAACAGCGGAAGAAAAATTTAGCGGGAACCCGGAAGGATACGATGAATTTTGTTACCAAATGGGTCTGGCATATTTCTACTATTATGACAAAACAGGAAATAAACCACTTAGCAAACCATGGTTTGCAGTTGCAAAAGATAGTAGCACACTTTCGAAAGAAAAAGTAGAAAGAGCTAAGAAGTTCTATAGAATTGCAGATTATTATACGCAGCTGGGCGTTTATAATAAAGCGGGCGACAATACAGTGTCTTATAAAGATTACTGGAATGACTTGGTAATGATTTCTGCTGGTGATATTGTTAAAGATGACAATATTCGTACAGCGCTTGTTGTCTATAAAGAGCTTACTTATCAGATCAGTGCTCATACAATGGAATTTAAAAACTCTGGAGTTAGAAAAAAAGATATGCAGGATGAGCTTGATATGGTATCTGGAGAAATCAATAGCTTAGTTGAATCGAAAAATTATGACAAAGAAAACGACGGCAGGATTGTAGATGAAATTCGTTCAAATATCGAAGCGGCGGAGAATGCTTTTGCTACGGTGTTCGCAGATACGTCAAATCGTGAAGAAGGAGGTAGAAAATAATGACGGGACAGTTAGAATTATTTAATACCTTAACAATAATCTTTTTAATTGGCGGAATTCTTTGTGCTGTGGCTGCGTTATTTATTTTTATGCGTTCCGGTATACGCGAGTATTTTGCGTTGAGACATCATGATGTAAATAAAGACATCGAAAAAGAAACGAACGGTATATTGGAAGATATAGAGTCGGAGCCAGAAGATCATTCTGTTGTAAACCCTTCTGAAATTCTTGGAAAGCCAGCTAAAGTTTCTAATGATGAAAAACAAGAAAGTTCTAAAGGACAGCTCGATGACGGTTCTGAAAATGAAGATGGAGCCGGAGAAACAGCAGCAGAAAATACAGGAAAAGCGCAAACTGAGGCAACTTCAACGCATGATGAAAAAGTTGAGGATGGTTCAGAGGAGACAACTGCTATAGGCGATGGATCGGAAGAGACAACAGCTATAAATAGAGACCAGGAAGAAGCAGCAATGGCAGGAGAGGGAACTGGACATACAGAAGACCTCGGGAAGCCAAGCGCTATTAGAGAAGATCAAAAAGGAATCAAACAGGAAGAAGATAACGAAGAAGATGCTCTAACTGGGGTCCTTGACAATGATACAGCGGAAACAGCGGTATTGGATTCAGGAGCAGATGGTACTTCTGTATTAAACGCTAAACGTGCAAAACGCATGAGAGAAAATACGATCAGAGACAATACTCTTTGGGGAGCTCCTATGACAGACAATAAAATGACAGATTTACATAATATTGTTATAGTTAATACAGATCGGACAGTTAATTCTACAAAGAGAGAAGAAGAAAAAGAGAATTAAAGAAGAAAATCTGACATATATAAAGCAAATAATTGCCAGATATTAGATTTTGCAAAAAACGAGGATTAAGGAACATAACAAATCTTTCAGGAAGGAGAATGGCGATTTCCTCCCATGTCAAAAGACATGAGTTTCCATCGCCTAAAAATTAAGATGAAGAAAAACACAAATAAAGTCATTAACGCGTCTTTAGGCGTGGTAATGGCTGTATCTGGGGCTGCGTCTTCTGTCGCCCCGGTATCTGTATATGCAGAAACAGTTGAAACTCCTGAAAAAGGGTTCGCAATTACAGATTCCAGAACCGGAAGCCCGGTTGCACTAGGCGAGGATACCGTTATCAAGGTATACGCAGATAGTTCTAAAAACAAAGAACTTGATGGAGCTGCAAAAATAGAAGGAAATAGAATCGTTTTTACGCCTGCCGGAGCACTCGATGACACTTCGGAGTTTTATTTCTCTATCGAGGTGCCAGGATATGAAGAAGCGTTTGGAGGACCATTCACATTTGCTACAGGTGATGTTGATGTAACGATTAAGAAGATCACTCCGGAAAACATTACATTTACAATTGCAGATGGGACAGCAATCACAGATAACGACATCGTTTTTAAAAAAGATGGTCAAACTATTCAGGTCCCATATACAAATGGAGCTTTTGACTTTAGTTCGTATGCTGCTGGAGACACAATTGAATACACAGTTAATAAGACAGGATATATTACAGCTGACAGCAGCTTCGTTCTTGAAAATGGAGATGCTGCGATTTCTGTAAATACTTCGAAAAAAACAGAATTAGATGTCACTGCCGATACAATTACAAAGACATATGGAGATAGTGAATTCAACGTGTTATCAGATATAACTGTACCTGATGGATATGATGGAGGATTCACATATACAGTCAAAGAAGGATCTGATGTTGTAGATGTTAAAGAAGATGGTACTGTTACAATTAAAAAAGCTGGTACTGCTGTAATTACAATGAGTTCAAACGAAACAGCTCAATATAACCCAGCAGAAAAAGATGTTACGATAACTGTTAATAAAAAGGATCTTGGAACACTGGACGCAAGCATGTTTACATGGCCAGAGATTGCAAAGACTTTTGATGGAACAAAAGAATTTTCTTCAACCGGTTCATTAAAGAGCGGAAATGGTCTTGTAGGAGAAGATAAACTTGAAGTAGCAGTCGATTTAGAATCAGATTCTGTAGACGTTGGGGAACGTGCAACAAAGATTACAAAAGCTGATTTTACTGGAAATACAGAAAATTATTCTTATCAGTTTAGTCAATTTAGTGGCCCTGCAGCTAAGATCAACGCAAAAGAACTTAATGTTTCATTAAGTGATTATTCAACTGTATACGGAAGCAAAGAATGGAAAGCTCTTAAGAAAGGAACTCTGTTAGCTGGTACTGATATTAAAAGCTTGGTAACAATTAATGGAGATTTAAACGAAATCGATACAAAAGCAATCGAAAAGTTTGATTATGAAAATCTCTTTGCTGTGGCCCCAGATGCAAAAGCATACTTGGTTGGAACAGCTGAAGACAAACTTACACTTTCGTTAAAGAAAGCTACAGTTGGTAATTACCGCCTTGCTATTGAAGACGAAAAAGCAAACATTATTGTTTCTGCAGGAGATTCGTCTGATGCTGACGCGTGGAACAAAGTTGCTGTAGATGAGAAAAACAGTAGCTATATTTCCAAATCTGGAAATACGACATATGCAAGACCTGGCGGAAGAATTGCGTTCAAGACAAATGATCCCGATAATCTTTATGACACAGTAAACATTAAACAGATTGCTCCAAGTGCAGCGGCAAAATTCTCTAACACATTGGAAATTTCTGAGAATGCGGCAAGTGGAGATGTACAGGCATCTTTCTTCTTAAGCAATTCCGGAAATACAAATACCCGTATTCCGGATAAAGCAATGCCTGCTGGAACAATTAAAATTGATGCGGAATATCCAGAACTTACTTTTGAAGACGGTACTGGAAAACATTCTGTCACAAAATCAGGAGAAACTCCTGTATTGAATACGCTTGCCTTTGATCATGCAGTGCGCGAAGAGGGATATACACTTAAAGTTGCAACAAGTGATGCCATGAGTGGAGTAGCCTCTACAGAATATGCAATTATCAGTGTTGCTAACGAAGAAGCTGCAGATGAAGCAATTAAAGCTGCATGTACAGCAGACACAACAAAATGGACAAAACTTCCAGAAAATGGAGAAGTGAAAGTAGATGGAACGACAAGCGGATATTATATCGTGCTTGTTAAAACATCTGATAAGGTTGGCAATGAGGCTGTATATGCTTCCAATGGTACAGTTGTAGATACAACGGCGCCAACACTTACAATTAACGGCATCAACAGTGCGAAAGTGTATGGAGATGATGTCCATTATTCAATTACAATCGGGGATCCAGCAGACGAAAACGGAGTCTATTCCGGTATCGAAAGCGTATCTGTTGTCGTTTCTCACGATGGTTCAACTGTGGCAGAAACAGGTGTAAACGGCACAGACACTTATAAATTGTTTGCAGAAGATATTTACGGTGAGGGTTCTAATGCATATACTTTTGCTGGATTTGACGCTTCTTCAAAAGAAACGACTATTAATGGTGTTATTACTGCAGCAAAGAACAACAGCAATAATGTAAAAATCAAGGTTACTGTATATGATAAATCCGGCAACAGCTATACAGAGACTAAAACACTTATGATCGATACGGATAAACCTACAATTACTGCTTCTTACGATAACAATGATGTAAGGAATGGAAAATATTTCAACAAAGACCGTAAAATGACAGTATCTGTTACAGAGCGTAACTTTGATGAAAAAGATCTTGTAATTGCAGCGGCTGTTGACGGGGTAGAAGGGACATATTCAATTGAACAGATCCGAAATGAGGAAGTTGATGGAATTTACCTTGCAGAGGACCGCATTGATTCTGAAAAAGGCGGCAATGTTTCCACATACACTAATGCTCGTAAAAACACATACGTAATCGGATTTGGCGGAAATGGAACACCTGTAGATCATGATTATAAGGTGAATGTTTCTTATAAGGACGCTGCCGGAAACAGTTCTCCAGTGGATTTTGGAAGCAGTAAGGCCGCAACAGAATTTACTGTAGATGAAATTGCTCCAATTCTTTCTATGACATATTTAAACGGAAATGGTACAGAAACTCTTGCAGGTGAAGACGCAGCAAACCCTTACTACGACACAAAATCTGTCAAAGTAAATGTAAACGTCGACGAAAGAAACTTCAATAAAAAGAATATTGCTTTAGCTGTAACTTCCAAGGATTCCAGTGGAAAGACCGTAGACGCATATTCTCAAATTGACGTAGAAGCTGCTCAGACGGGAAACTGGAAAACAAACGGAAACACGCATTCCTATGAGATGAAAGACTTCACAAATGATGCAAACTACGCAGTATCTGGTACTTATATGGATCTTGCAGGTAACCAGGCCGTTGCTTATACGCCTCATTATTTTACAGTGGATAAAACAGCTCCTGCGGGCAAACTTTACGTGACAGGCAGCAATGGAGAAAAGAAAGAATATTCTCGTGAAGAAGCAAAAGACGGGGGAGCCCTCGAATTTATCTTCAACCTGTTTGATAATAACTCGGTTAAAATCGAAAATGAGGCATCAGATGCAACTTCCGGTTTAAAGAGTGTAAAATACTGCATCGTAGATGTAAATGCAGATGCTGCGGCTAAATTTACGATCAATACTGACTTCGAAAGCCTCGATTGGAAAGACTGGACCGGAGAATTGAAAGTAAATTCAGATAAGACAGCAGTTGTTTTTGCCCGTCTTGAAGACAAAGCGGGAAATCTGACATATGTGTCTTCCGATGGCGGTATCATTGTAGACAGGAAAGAAGCAGAAGCTCCTTCGATTACTGTAGAAGGCGGAAACTCTGATTATTACAGGGATGATTTTACTGTTGATGTTGCAGCTCAGGATCCGGATAACGGAGGAAGAGGTATCTTCTCTGGTATGAAGAAAATCACATATCAGCTGATCGATGATAACACTGGAAAGAAATCCAAAGTGACAGAACTTGTATCAAGCGATACTCCTAGAGAAAGAAAATTAACAGGAAAGATCCAAATTGATGCATCAGCATGGGACACAAACAACCTCAGACTCCATGTTATTGCTGAGGATTTTGCCGGAAATACGGTAGAAAAAGATGAAACTTATAGTGTTGACGCTACAGCTCCGGTTGTAACAACATCTATGGATACCAGTGATGTAAAAAATGGTAAGTATTACAATACAACGAAAACCATTACTGCCAAGTTCCAGGAAAGAAATTATGACGACGCAAAAGCTTTCATGAAAGTTACAGTGGATGGAACTAAGAAAGTTTATTCTATGAAGCAGCTTCTTGATGGCGAAGGAGCTAAAGATGGCATCATTATTACTTCAGTAGATGATACGCAGAAAGACTTAGCAGAAAATAAACGTACAGACGATCGTAAAGTAACTTACCAAGTAGCAGTAGGTAATGAAACAGATGCAGATCATATCTACAAAGACGTTTCCTTTGAATGTAAAGACTATGCAGGCAATGAAGGTTCCGCTTCTCTTGGAAAAGAAATCGTTGTTGATAAGATTGCCCCTGTTATGCATATTACTTACAGTGATGGTAGTGATATCACAAAATACGTGACAACAAATGCAAATTCTCCTTATTTTGGAAACAGAGATATTGTTGCAACGATTTCTGTAGATGAAAAACACTTCGCAGAATCAGGATTAGAGCTGAAGCTCAGCCAGAAGAATAATTCTGGTGAAGATGTATCAGCATACAAAGGAAGCTTAAGCCCAACGGGATGGGACTCTAGCGGGAATAAGCATACAGTTTCTATGCAGGCATTCTCTGGAGATGCTATTTATGGTCTTTCAGGTGAATTTACAGACCTTGCAGGTAATAAAGCTGTTGTTTATGACACACATTACTTCTGCGTGGATAAAACAGCTCCGGAAGGTTCTGTCACAATTAATACGAAAACAGGTGCGATTACTTCAACAGAACTTCACGAAAACGTACAATTTGGCGTAATTGAAGGAAATTCTGTAGATGTATCAAGGGCAGCATATGATGCAACATCTGGCGTTGCGTCTATCCAGTATTACAAATACGTACCAGACACAGAAGCCCGTGGAACATTTAAAGCTTTAACAAAAGCTCAGCTTGCTTCTCTTGACTGGAAAGACTGGGCTGGCAATCTTAGTGTGGATCCAGATTCCCAAGCTGTTCTTTATGCGAAAATTACAGATAAAGCTGGCAATATCACATATATTAACAGCAAGGGTGGAATTATCGCCGACAGAACAAACCCATCTGCTCCAGAAATCAATATTGATGCAAAAGCAAACAAGGGAGTTTTCAAAGGAGATGTTCCTGTATCATTCTCTGTAGAAGACGTATTAAACGGCGGAACATACGCTGGATTAAAAACAGTCAAGGTCCAGGTATTGAAAAATGGAGAAGTCACTCAGGAAAAAGATTATGATTATTCACCAAAAGAAGATCGTAAACATTCTATGGATGGCTCTATCACAGTCGACGCAGGAAAGAATAACTCCAATAATGTTGTAATCCGCGTAACGGCTGTAGATTATGCAGGCAACCAGTCATCCAGTGAAAAGAAAATTGCAATCGATATCACAGCACCAAGGATCGAGGTCATTTATGATGATAACAGCCATTTAAATGGAAAATATTACAACAATGTTCGTACGGCAACTGTAAAGGTGTATGAACGTAACTTTGACCCGGATGGAATCTCGATGAACATTACCGGTACAAACGGAGCCAAACCTACAATTAGTGGATGGTCTGTCGGTAATAAATCGGGAGTATCTGATGACAACGTCAATATTTGCACAATCACTTACTCTGCAGATGCGGATTATACTTTCACAATGTCAGCAACAGACCTTGCTGGCAACAAGACAAGCTATGAAAAGACAGATGAATTTGTAATCGACCGCACAAAACCAGTTATTTCCGTAGGTTTTGACAACAACAACGGAAAAGGCAAGTACTACAACGCATCTCGTACAGCCACAATTACCGTTAAGGAACATAACTTTGATGCAAAAGGATTTACTTCTGCAATCAAAGTATATTTAGAAGGCAAAGGAATTGCCGCTCCTTCAGTAAGCGGGTGGTCAAATAACGGAGATACTCATACTGCGACAATCCGTTTTGCAAATGATGGAGATTATTCATTCATCCTTGATTTTGTGGATCTAGCTGGCAATAAAGCGGAAACTTACACGCAAGGCGAATTTACAATTGACCTTACAAAACCAAAAATCACTTTTGGTGGAGTAGGAGACAAATCCGCAAACAGAGGAGATGTAGCCCCTACGGTTACGTTCTCAGATGTAAATTTCCAAAAAGACTCAGTCTCTGTTACTCTTGCCGGTTTGAAACATGCTAAGAAAAATGTAACAGGTAGCTTCACAGCATCTGCAAACGGAGGAACAGTCACACTTTCTGATTTCAAACATGTACAGAGTGAAGATGATATCTACACTCTTACAGCAACAACAACAGATGCAGCTGGCAATGTGACGACGGAATCCATCACGTTCTCTGTTAACCGCTTTGGTTCCAACTATTACTTCTCAAAGGATTCTGAGAAATTCTTAAACTCTCGTTACCACAAGAAGGGTCAGGATATCACGATCTACGAAGTAAACGTTGACGAATTAAAAGAGCATGGAATTACTGTCAACCATAATGGAACAGCAACTAAGCTTACAAAAGACATGTATACTGTGGAGGATGTTACAGGTAACGGCGAATGGAAAACATACAAATACGTTATCAAGGCAGAATGCTTCAAGGACGAAGGAATGTATGAAATTACTGTTGACTCTACAGATGCAGCTGGAAACAGACAGGATAACAAACTGAAAAAATCTCCAATTGGATTTGTAATTGACCAGACTCCACCTAGTATCGTTATTACTGGGGTAGAAGATGATGCTGTATATGATCAGACATCTCGTAAAATTACATTTAAGGTATCTGACGACCAGGCTGTTGGAGAACTTACAATTTACGTCGATGGAAAAGAAGTTGCCAAATATAGTGCTAAACAGCTTATCAAAATGGACGGCAAAGTAGAATATGAATTAAAAGAAGCCGGAAAGTGGCAGACAGTAACAGCAAAAGTTACAGATGCTGCAGGCAACAAGGGAAAAGAAGACTCTGTAAGAGTTCTTGTAACTACAAACTCTCTGCTTCGCATGTTTAATAACATTGCTTTCCGAGCAGGAGCCGGAATCCTTGGTGCAGCCTTACTTGGAGGATTATTCGTATTCTTCAAGAAGAAGAAAAAGAAAGCCCCATTCTCAGATGAAACGTCAGGTGATGGCAATGATCACAGCGATAATCTTTCAGAGCCAGGAAATACCGCCGATACAACGGACGGAACAGCACACACAGAAGAAACTGATAAATAAGTCAGCAATAGCCGCTTACTCTTTTAAAATAGGGTAGGCGGTTTTCTTATAAAGCAAGACCTCGCGTAAGCCCCGTATTAGCCGTTTTAAGCGCCAAAACGTTTTAAAGCAACAATTTATCATACGGCTTATAAAAGCTCCGTAGAAAGCACGTAAGAGGCTACAGAGGG
>OLOM01001752.1_pt1 | contig 14136 bp, 16 predicted proteins | sample 1672531 | NCBI WGS metagenome assembly OLOM01 (sample SAMEA3136696, study PRJEB25190) | human gut metagenome | reverse complement strand
TGAACATTTTCTGATGGAATTGTAAGAATAGACTTGCAACAATATGCTATAATTTTCCCAGAAACCGTACTTTTGGCAGAAAAGGCTTAAAATCAAGGCTTTTAGGGAATGTGGATGGGATTTGTACCCCCATTGTACTCCTATTTTGTAAAACAGTAGGATCATCAACCGGACTTCCCTCGATAAAAAAGAATATGATTTGTGGCGAAAGAAGTTCCTTCGGGGACTTCTTTTCACTTACATAAAAATGTCGGTTTGAATGTCGGTTAAGTGTCGGTTTGTTTATGATATTTGACTGCAATACATATTATGTGGTTGTACTTTTAATAATAATCGTATACCTTACCTAAATATGCATAGAAACCAGGTCGATTATAAAGAAATAACATAAAATATTGAAAAGTAACATAAAATATGTTATTATGAATGAAATTATGTTACAAGGAGATGTCATATGCAAAAGCAATTAGAGCAGTATTTCTGCTGCAAAGTAAAAATAGCAGAATACAAGAATAAATTACCATTGCCGATTTTTATGACTATGCGTGAGATTACGATGGTTGAAATATATGGTGTTAACTTTGCCATAATAGATGTTATGAAGGAAACGGAACTAAGTGTTGCTGCAATGAAAAAGCAGAAAGCAAAGTATGAGGAAGCATTGCAGTGCCCGGTAGCATATGAAGTAGCGTTAAACAGCGTATCCATGAGAAATGCTCTGGTAAAAAGCGGAGTTCCGTTTGTGGATCTGCCGGGAAATGTATTTTTACCATTTATGGGAATTGTATTGCAGGATGTGTATCGCAAGCAGCTTGTCAAGGCAGATAAGATGATGCCTGCAACACAGATGGTGTTCCTTGAATTGTTATATATGGATGATGAGGAATCTGTGTTAAAAAGTGAAGTTGCGAACAAGTTGAATCTTACCAAGACGTCCATTACAAGAGCAACAGCCCAATTAGAGGGAATGGGACTCATCCGCCAGATGAAATCCAGAACAGAGATTGCTATTAAGAGAAATCACTCACGCAAAGAGTATTATGAAAATGCAAAAGCATATTTGATTAATCCGGTCCAGAAAGAGATTACAATTATGCGATGTGAAGCAACCTTTGAATCATTTAGCGCAGGAGAAACTGCTCTTAGTCAGGAGTCAGAATTGAATCCGCCTAGAATTGAGGAACGGGCAATCTATAAGGGCGAGGAAGTTGTTGACCAATTGGAAATTGTGGATGCCAGATTGGAAGACATGGACGACTGCTTGAAGGTACAATTATGGAAATACAATCCTTCTTATTTTGCAAGAGAAGGATGTGTTGATCCTGTTTCGCTTGCATGTACATTCAAAGGTAACGAAGACGAAAGAATAGAAATGAGTATTGAGAAACTGTTGGAGGAATTATAAATGGTACCAGGGCTAGACTCTTTTAGAGAAAAATTTAAAAATTATACGGATTATTACACTATTATCGGCGGAACTGCCTGCGATATTCTACTCTCAGAGGCAGACTTGCCGTTTCGAGCGACAAAAGATATTGATATGATCCTGATTATGGAGGACAACTTCCCAGAATTTGCGAGCATATTCTGGGAATACATAAAAGAAGGCGGCTATAAGTGCGGATGGAAGAATGAACAGAATATGCACTTTTACCGCTTCACAGAAGGCAAATTCGGTTATCCTACTATGATTGAGTTGTTTTCAAGAAAGCCGGGATATCTTCTTGAAATTGAAGAGGGAATTATACCGATTCATATTGATGATGATACTTCCAGTTTATCAGCGATTCTTCTGAACGATGACTATTATAAATTTATGATGTCCGGACGTAGAGTGGTTGATGGTATTGGTGTTCTGGGAGCAGAGCATCTGATTCCATTCAAAATGTATGCGTGGATTAATCTTTTAGAACGAAAGAGAGCCGGCGAGCATGTCAATGAAAAGGATTTAAAGAAGCATAAGTATGATGTATTCCGCTTGCTGCAGATTGTCACAGCTGGAACAAAAGTTGAATCAGAAGGGCTGGTGACAGAGAGTATACATAGATATATCGAGGAAATCAGTGTACTAGATGAATTGGAAGTAAGACTTTTGCAGATGGGAATGCCTTTTGATAGAGATAGGGGTGTGGAGTTGCTGAAGGAGATTTATTTGTAAGCAAAACTGTTTTACATCCAACCTGTTCTGCTAATTTTCGGATAAGTGAGATCCTTTTGCATATGGAATAATTATAGTGAAACTAAAAATAAAAACGGAAAATCCGTAGACAAATTCAGAATGTGGTAGTATATCGTGCGAAAAACCAAAATAAAAACGGAAAATCTGTTTATGATTTTGCAGCATGAATGAGACAGGCCCAGGTGAGTTATGCATATTGATCGCTGATGCCGTAAAAAAATACGGAATAAGTTGAAATTTTCTACAGATCTTCTACCGGAACCAGATCAGTGGCTCTGTTTTATTATTGGTATATCCGTATGGAGAAAGCATCCTTTGTATTCATAGATGAATTTGATGCATTTTACCATTTTGAATTATTGGAATCGGTGCAGAGGCATCTGAAACAGATATCCAGTGTTCAGATATTTACAACGACTCATAATACAGATTTGATGAGCAATGATCTTCTCAGACCGGACAGCTACTTCTTACTTGAAAATAATAGAATCCAAGATATTTCTGAATTAACAGAGAAGGAACTGCGACAGGCACACAATCTTCAGAAAATGTACAAGGCAGGTGCATTTAATGGCAGATAAAGACTATAAAGTGTTTATAGTCGAAGGAGAGGTCAGAGAATCACAAATCATTGATAATATTTCAAAATTTTCTCTCATGGGTTCACGTTTCTGACCGGAGAATTTGCAAGTTTTATGGAGAATCTTGTAAAATACAAAAATATAGTAGAATTGGAAAAACTAGGAAAAATGAGACATTTTTATTTGTAGCGATTGGCAATAAGGAATATAATTAAAATACATAATCTAAGAAAGGCTAAAAAATGAGCAGTAGTGTAGCAAAGCCAATTATTAAGCAAATTAAAGATAGACAAGATGCATTAGATTTCTTTGAACACGTGTCTTTGCCCAAGGAGGATGAGAAGACGCAGGAAATCATTATGAATTTTCCGACGGTGTATATTCACAATTGGCAGGAATCTGGAGACTTTGAAGTATATGTTGGTGAGTCAAATGACATATTCAAGAGAACACGTCAGCATTACGATGCTGCTTCAGATAATTCAAAATGGCAAAGCAAGTTGCTAGAAAAAGATGCAAGTCTTTTTATTATAGGACATGAACATTTTAATAAATCTTTGACACTTGATATAGAGAATCGATTAATGCATTACATGATGAGTGTAGATCGTGTGAAGCATGTGCATAATCTAAGAGATAATCCTCAGACAAGTTATTATCCAATGGAAGAATTGGATGAAATTTTTAGCAAGATTTGGAGAGGACTTAGAAAAGAAAATAAGGAGTTATTTCCAACTGAAAGTGTAATAAAGGATTCGGCAATATATAAAGCATCGCCACTTCATAAGCTTACTAAAGAGCAGGAAAAAGCAAGAGAATTAATTATCCAAAAGGTTTCGGATGCACTTGAAAATGGGGAGACAAAGCAACTCATTTTTATAGATGGAGAAGCCGGAACTGGAAAGACTGTTCTAAATAGTAGCACTTTTTATGAATTGTATTGTCAGGCGGAAGAAAATAACAAAGAAATAAAATGTCATTTGCTTGTTAATCACGATGAGCAGATCACTGTATATGAGCAGATAGCAGAGAAGCTTGGATTGACTGAAAAATATGGAAAGGTTGTTAGTAAACCTACGACTTTTATCAATAATCATTCAGAGAGTGATCCTGTTGATGTGGCATTTGTTGATGAAGCGCATTTGCTTCTTACACAAGGAAAACAATCTTATCAAGGTGAGAATCAGCTAAAGGATATCATAGATCGAGCGCGAGTGACTGTAGTAATGTTTGATGAGAATCAAATTCTAACCACGGAACAGTTTTGGGAGTCTCAAATTCTTGAGAAGTATAGAAATCAAGCTAAGGCAACGAATAATTATATTGTGTTAGATAAACAACTTCGCATGCAGGCTGATGCGGCAACTATGGATTGGATTGATTCTTTTACAAAAAAAGGTCAATTGAAAAAATTACCTAATACATTTGGGGGATATAGTATCAAGATATTTGACAATCCAGAATTACTTGATATGGAAATTCAAAAAAGAGCAAAAGAGAGTGATTCTGCTTTGTCGAGAGTGATAGCAACCTATGATTGGGAATATAGTTCAACGCGAAAACCCATGGCACAGGATCATTTAGTGAAGTATTGGGAAGTTCTTATTGGAAAATGGCACAAACCTTGGAATCGAGAGCTTGAGTCCGAACTTACAAGAAAAGAAAAACGAGATATAAAAGGCTTGGCATGGGCAGAGCAACCTAAAACAATTAATGAGGTTGGATCAACATTCACGATTCAGGGATTTGATCTTAATTACGTGGGTGTAATACTCGGTCCATCGGTGAAATATCGTGACGGAAAGATCATATTTGATCCGTCGGCAAGTCATAATGAGAAGGCTGTACGAAACAGAACATTATCAGATGGAACGAAGAAGAAGTTTGGAGAGACATTGATTCAACATGAAGTTAGAGTACTTATGACACGTGGAGTCAATGGAATGTACATATATGCATGTGATCCGGAACTTCGAGCAGCGCTTTTAGCGGCAGCAAAATAAAGGAGCAATTATGAAACAGGAAACGATAGATAGAATCAGAAAGTTTACAGAAGACAGAGATTGGGACCAGTTCCATTCACCGGCAAATCTTGCAAAATCAATTGTGATTGAAGCAGCAGAGCTTTTGGAGTGTTTTCAGTGGAATGATGAAGAGTATGATATACAGCATGTTAAAGAGGAACTAGCTGATGTCATAGTTTATTGCCAAAATCTGATGGATAAATTGGAAATTGATGCAAATGAAATCATCAATATGAAGATGTCGCAGAATGAAGCAAAGTACCCAGTGGAAAAGGCAAAAGGAAGTGCTGCAAAGTACGATCAGCTGTAGAAAAGATAGGCGAACATGAATAATGGAGTATATATAAAAGAATAATTACATCATTAATTATCAGAATATTCAGGGCAATGGTATGACTGGGAATTTGGCATTACCTTCATTTATAGCATTGTGCTTTATTGCTTTGGAAAGAACGGTACAAAGTTCATTGACTGTTATGGGAGAATTAGTATAAGCGGAAAGATGATCAAAGTGGATGAATTAGGCAATCCCTACAAGTGTGTTTAGAAAGTTTTGATTCTGACGGTTTCAATGATGGATTTTGCCACAGTACCAGCAGATTTGATGAGTGCCTTTCAGTTGATTCCGTAGCAGAGTGCAGAAGATATAGTGTTTAAGGCATTAGGAGTTGAATAAAGAATAAAGGAGAAGATGTATATGAGTAAACAGGTTTATATTAGCGCAGATTATGCTACAGATGCCAAACATCACGCCTCATGTGTGTCGCCATACCTATTGCTCCAATATGGCGAAAGCCGGGATGAATCCGAAAACACTCCAGTACCTCATGGGGCGGACATAGGTGTGACCATGAACACATATACGCATCTGGGACTGGAGGATGCCAAAGACGAGATGATCCGTATGGAAGAATTAAACGTAGCCAAGCGAGAACTGGAAAAGACAACTGGAGAAAAACCGACTACTCAAAAGATGTTTCGGGTGGTGTGATATGGAGGAAAATGAAAAACGCTCTGCTGACTGTGATGGTCGGCAGGGTGTTTTTTCTGTGGAGAATCATTGGCTTGCGTGCTATAATAATATATAGATTATTGTATTTTCTGTTATTGAATAAAATGTATTAAGGCGGGTGAATATTGATGAAACAGATTGAAATTTCGGAAGAAGATAGATTACAACTAGTAGAACAATTAGAAGCACTTACTGGTAAAAGGCCCTTGTTTTATTTGAAATTTTGCGCATGTGAAAAGTTTGCAAACGATGTGTGTGCTGGTAACTTATATGCTAACACCCCAAAGTATTTTAGAGAACAGGAAATTAAAAGCAGTGTGAGAGGACAAGGAGATAAATTTGAACTGATTTCAACTATTGAAACTAAAAAAATAATAATGTGTGATGCAGAAACAGGAGAGATATTTCTTACTGCACCAAAAGGTACTATGAGAATTCAATTTAAAGATGACGATGTGATACCTTTGGTGTCTTTTGTGGGAATTCCTCTTTCAGACATGAAACTAGTATATGCAGATGATAAACGTGCCGATTTTGTGTTCCCGTTTTCAGAAGAGGAATATGTTTCTATGGCGAAAAATTTTGGAGCATATTGTGTGATTATTAATGGTCGAGAGATTGAGTCTCATATAAGAAAATATGCAGATGCCTCTGATTGCGAATATCTTTTTGATAAGATAGAGTATTGCAGTCAGCAGCGTATTGATAGAATACAGGCATTTAATAAAAGGACTAAAGAGCGTTTTTTATATAAAAATAGTGACTTAGCGTATCAGAGAGAATACAGGCTTGCTTTTGGACATGAAATACCCGATGATCATTTTATTAGAATAGGAACACTAGTAAATACAAAGATTCTTAAATCAGAAAAATTGAAAGATATGTGTTTTTCAATTGAGTATACATCCCATTTAAAGTCGGATGAGTAATATAAAGTGGTAGTAACACAGCCTTGGTTTTACTACCATTTTACTACTACAGCTTGCCGGGGCTTGCACTATTTTGCCTCATTTCGGTATTTCTGTGGCAGAGTAAACAGGGATACACTCAAAAATTAAGACGGTAAAACGGAGCAAATCAAGGCAAAATATAGCATTTTAGGAGGAATTACATTTTGATTAAGGTACTTTTTATCTGCCACGGCACTACCTTAGCAAAATTCTGAAAAACCTTGATTTTACAGTATATTTTTGAACCAGTAGGGATGTTTTACTAAGTTTTTACTAAAGAGGAATCCCTAGCACGAATTTAGAAAAGTAACATATAGTATGACCTTATTAATTGGTAGAACAATTGGTAAGGTCCTTTTTTATTTCAAGGAGGTTCAAAATGAAAAGTACAGCGTTAGGAGCAGAAAACATTATTTTTATCAGTGATGCACATGAAAAATTCTACTATGAAAAATTACAAGAAGTACGGTATCAGGATGTGTACCATAAGGCATTGTGTTATTGTCTGGGTATTAATGGAGATACCAGAAAAAATGCTGACAGAATTTATAATTTTAAAACGGGGTCTGTTAAAACGAAATGTTTACATGAAGGATGGCAGACAAGCGGTAGCTTAAAAGTGGTAAGGATGGCATTTAATCTGTACTGTAACAGCACGCCAAGCGTTTGGGATTATGAAGATGCAGAGGAACAGGTAAACGAGTGCAGACAGTATACAGTAGAGGATATCTTCTGCTGTGTATATGCACCATATTTTTGGCAGGCAATACAGATCCGTTATTCGGAATATGTAGTGTACAATCAAAAGTTACATGCCATGCTTGGAGGAATAGATTAATGCTGAAAGTGAGACTGATGGGAACAAAAAATGATATTGCATGGTTTCAGAAAATCCTGCAGCGTCATCCTAAAATTGAAGTTATGGAATTATCGGAACTTTATTCCAATAAAGGGACGAGCAAATATTATAGAGCTTATGCTGAAATTGAAAAAAGTAATGTAAATAAAAAATAGTAGAAAAACAGGAGAATTATATCATGTGCAAAATAATCGCAATCGCAAATCAAAAAGGTGGAGTAGCAAAGACTACAACCACTATTAATCTTGGAGTAGGACTGTCTAAGGTTGGAAAACGTGTAATGCTGATAGATGCTGATCCACAGGGACATTTGACAATGGGACTTGGTTTTCCAAAGAACTTAAGGGTAACATTGAAAACAATGATGGAAAATATCATTATGGGATTAGAATTTGATCCCAGGGAAGCAATTTTACACCATGAGGAAGGAATAGATGTAATTCCATCTAATAAACTTCTTTCGGGAATGGACATGTCATTATTTACGGTAGAGGACAGAGAAAAAGTCTTAAAAGAATATCTGGAACTTTTGGAAAATGATTATGACTATATCCTGATTGATTGTATGCCCTCGTTGGGAATGATGACAATTAATGCGTTAAGTGCAGCTGATAGCGTTTTGATTCCGGTGCAGCCTCAATACTATGCGGCAGATGGCCTCATGGAATTACTGAAAGTTGTGAAAGGCATTCATCAGAGATTTAATCCTGATTTACAGATTGAAGGGATTCTGTTTACAATGGACAGCAGTCATTATAATAATTCAAAGAGAAATAAGCAGGCAGTACGAGATGCTTATGGAGCAGAGATTATAATTTTTGATCAGACAATTCCAAGAACAGAAGCTCTTGCCGAAACTGCATCAGAAGGTGTCAGTATTTTTTCTTACGATGCAAAAGGAAAAGGTGCGTACAGTTATCAAGCACTTGTCCAGGAGGTGCTGAATCATGCGTAAACCTAAGAAAGAAATTCAGCTTACTTCTTATGATGAATTGCTTGGAATCAATGAAGCTGAACAGAATACTCTTAATCAGATTGTTGAAGTGCCATTAAATGAGTTACATCCTTTTAGAAATCATCCATTTCATGTAAATGATGATGAAAAAATGGCTGAAACAGTAGAAAGTATCAAGAATTATGGCATCTTAAATCCTGCATTGGTACGTCCTCGCGCAGAGGGAGGATATGAACTGATTGCTGGTCACAGGAGAAAACGTGGTTGCGAACTGGCTGGAAAAAGTAAAATGCCAGTACTCATACGGAACTATACCGATGATGAAGCCGTAATCGTTATGGTGGATTCTAATATACAGAGAGAAAATTTGCTTCCAAGCGAAAAGGCATATGCTTATAAGATGAAGATGGATGCAGTAAAACATCAGGGCATAAAAGACGAAAACGCAGCTTCTGTTGACAGTGCAGATCTGGTTGGACAGGCTGCCGGTGACAGTGGAAGAACCGTTCAGCGTTACATACGCTTGACCTGTCTTATTCCGGAATTGCTGAAATTGTTGGATGAAGGAAAGATTAATTTTACAGTAGGTGTTTCATTAACCTATTTATCAGAAACGGAGCAGATTTGGGTGAAAGACTGCATAGTGTCTGGAGCAAGCTCTGTTACAGGTTCAATGGCGACAAAACTGAAGCAATACAGCGATGAAGGTAATCTGACAGAATTAGCGGTACAGCTTATTCTGAATGAAAAGAAAACAGAGACAGGAAAAGTTACTTTAACTGAAAAGAAAATACGAAAGTATTTTCCAAAGGAATATAACAGAGAACAGATTGAACAGGTTATCTATGAACTGCTTGATAACTGGAAGAAAAGCCAATAACGAGGGAAGGAGGGAAAGCAAAATGGCAAAATCCGAAAGCACAAAAATAGAGTTTGGTTATTTTCACGATTATGAATCGGAACAGTTTGCTTTTTACCGTATTCCCAAAGTATTATTCACAGATGAATATTTCCGTAATCTGTCCAGCGATGCAAAGGTTCTTTATGGGCTGATGCTGGACAGAATGGCTTTATCTATCAGACATCAATGGTTTGATGAAGAGGGTAAGGTTTATATTATTTTTACTGTTGAACAGGTTATTCAGTATATGAATTGTGGAAGAGATAAAGCAATGAAAACGCTTGCAGAACTGGATACCAAAAAGGGAATCGGATTAATTGAAAGAGTCAAACAAGGATTTGGTAAACCGGATATTATTTATGTAAAGAACTTTATTTTAAGGACATCAAAAGATGTTAAAAACAATGATGAATCCGAAGAGAGTATTCAACAAAATCGAGAGGTCGAAGAAGTCGACTTATCGGAGTCGGAAAAATCGACTTATCGTGGTCGGAAAAATCGACTTCAAGGGGTCGGAAAAACCGACTTCAAGAGGTCGGAAAATACGACTTATCGTGGTCGAAAAATCAGAACTACAGAGGTCGGAAAAATCGACCCAATTAATACTAAATATAATTATACTGATATTAGTAATACGGACAGGAATAATACTGATCTTATCAATCTTTCAGATTCTTCCGAACAGCAGTCAATGGATTTGATGGAAGAGATGGAGTTATTCCAGATGAATACTGCACTTGTAAAAAGAAATATTGAATATGACTGTCTTGTACAACGATGCAGACTAGGGGAACAGCAACAGTTGGATGAAATTGTGGCACTAATTGTGGAAACAATCAGCATAGAACGGGAGAATATTACGATCAGTGGAGTGAAATACCCATATCAGTTCGTAAAAAGCAGATTATTGTTGCTGGAAGAAAGCCACATAGAGTATGTACTTGATTGTCTGCATGAGAATACCAGGGAAGTAAAGAACATAAAAGCGTACTTGCTTACCTGTCTTATGAATTCAATAACGACAATAGGCAATTATTACCAGGCAAAAGTAAATCATGATATGTACGGAGGTGGCATATGAGAGGAAAAGAAATTATAACAAAATTGATAATTCCTGGTGCAATAGCTATGATTATCTGCTTAATTGTTCACCCTATGTGCATGAATGGTGAAATATTAGACTGGAGAAAATTATTGCTTTTTGTGGGAATACCTTTCGGAATCCAGAAAATGTTTTTGCTGGTCGTTCCAAGAAATGTGGGGACAGGGGAAATGCTTGGTTTGGTGGTACTTAAACTGATGGTAGGAAGTTTGATTGGAATAGGGGTTCTTGCCTGGAGATTATTAGCTGTAGCAGGCATTTTGCTAAAAAACGGCATTTCTGGAATTATATGGATCATAAAAAGACTGAAAGAAATGGTGATCAAAAATGAGCGAAAAGCAACTGGAAAAATTGTATTATAGCATTTATCCAATGAATCAATGTGAGACACAAAGTAAAAGTTATGAAGAGACAAAGGAACTGTGTGAAACATTAGAAAAGGAAATGATAAGTCTAATGAGTCCGGATCTGCAGGCAATGTTTGAGGATTACAAGGAATATACTTTAAATCTTAAACAAACAGAACAGAGAGACGCTTACATAGATGGATTAGCGTTTGGGATTCGCACAATTTCGGAAGCCTTTTTACATGAGAACAAAAATAGAATATGGTGATTGAAAAAGCAGTCTGTCAAGGCTGCTTTTTCTGTACCGCTTACATAGGAGGATGAGATGTGATTGATTTGATAATTATTATTATGGCAGGAATAGTGCTTTTGTTTTTGCTGTCTTGTTGCTTTATGGTTGCAAGGCTATTGGATGAGGAAATATCTATGTATGGATATGAAGGAAAAGAAAACAGGGAAAGGGAACAACTTCCCGACAAATTGTCGAGAAGTTCAACAGATGAAAGACATGGAGATAAATGAAAAGATTCGTTATTTTCGGAAACAGAGAGGGCTATCGCAGGAGCTGCTTGCAGAACGAACAGGAATTAATGTGAATACAATTCGGAAGTATGAAATAGGCATACGAAAGCCGAAAGTAGAACAATTAAAGAAAATTGCGGATGGACTTGAAATTAGTGTAATAGAATTTTTGGATATTGAAATAGAAAATGAAGCGGACTTGATTGCTATGCTGAAAAAAATCAGTCCGTTTTTTAAATGGGACGGATTGCTTCATGTATTGGTGGGGGAAAAGTTTTTATGATTGGTGTTGGAAGTGCATTGGTATCACTGTTGCTGATCTTTGTTTGTTATTCACTGACACTGACAGCGAAAAGAGCAGATGAAAATTTATTGATGATTTGTGAAAAGAATCAGAAAAATGAAGAAGAGAGAGGAAACCGAGAAATGGAATCACAGAGAGACATTTTAAGAGTAATTGAAAAAGAAATCAAAAAAGGAAGTGCGCCAGTTGCATTTGCAGGTTTGGGGGTTTCCGAGGAATGTTATCATTTGGTAGATAGTCAGGCTAAGATGAACCAACTTTTAGATTATTTTTTTCGCAATGAAGAATACGCAGCTTTGGCAGAGCGGCAGGTGAAAAGTAATATCTATGCAGAAATGGGCAAAAGGCTGAATTTCCGTAGTGCCAGATCTGATCGAGACAGAAAGAATATGGAGGTAGCGGCAAAACGATGGATTAAGAAAAAGCATCCAACATTTGATGGTGATGTATATGTCGAAAATATCCGATGTTTTCTGGACATTTCCCAAGAAGAGTTAGAAAAACGTAAATGTACAGTCAATGAACAGGATACGACAGCACTTATTTTCAGCCAGAAACATCTTGAAGCATTATACTTGCAATGTCTTATGCACAGACGAAATGCGATGCAAGAGATTCCGGAATTAAAAGGTTTGTCAGAAACGTGCAACAGGATTTATAAATTGCAGGATGTAGATGTATTATTCCAATGCCTGCTGATGGATCAGATGGATTGGGAAGAAGAAAAGTTATATGTGCAGTTCAGCACAATTTATTTATTGAAGCAGACAGTGGAAAATTAAAACCCATGACTTCTCGACAATTTGTCGGGAAGTGGAAAGGAGTCAAATTCCAATGAAAATATATCTCCCCCATCTGTAAGTACCACCGTAATTTGCGGATCAGAATCGAAAGGAGGCGTGCAAATTGCAGGAAGAAGTTACACAGAAAACAATCGCATTGTCGGTTAAAACTGCAAGAGTGACTGCCGACGTGTTAAAAAATATGCTGCGGAAGTATCTGTCAGGACAGAAGCAAAAGGGAAAGAATCCTTACAAGGTTGGAAAACAGTCATACAAAGAACTGAAAAGCCAGGGTTCTGGTTTATCCAATATTGAAATCACAGATGGAAATATCAAGTCTTTTGAGCGTGTGGCGAAGAAATACCGCTTAGATTTTGCCTTGAAAAAAGACAGTTCGACCAAGCCACCGACTTACTATGTGTTCTTTAAAGGGCAGGATACAGAAATGATGAATCTGGCATTTAAGAAATATTTGGGTGTACAGATGAATAAAAAGGATAAACCATCTATTATGAAAAAACTTATGCACTTTAAGGATGCTGTGTCTAAAGGAAAGAACAGAGAACGAGCAAGAGAACAGCAGAAAGACAGAGGGCAGAGTTTATGACGGAGAAAAAACAGCAGCATAAGAAGAAAAGAGGAAAAGTTCAGCATATCAGAGGCTCTCCGAAAAAGAGAAAAATATCTGGAAAAGCTTTTTTTTCTTCAGAGAGTATCCCAGGAAAAATTCTTGCGGATGTGAAAAATCAGATTACGGATAAGGCAAGTGAATTGAAGAGGGCAGATCAGAAAAAGCTGTTTTTAGCTAATTTCCCCTATCTGATGTTTGCTTATTTTTTCAATAAGATTGCCTGGCTGTATCGGGTAAACACCGGAGCAACTTCCTGGGATAAATTTATGAACACTATTACTTATTTTGAACTGGCATTTCGGAATCTCTGGCCAAGCTTGAATCATATGGATCTGTTTTGGGGAATTACAGGAGGCGTGGCTGTAAAGTTTATTATTATTTACCGCACGAAAAATGCCAGGAAATATCGGCTGGGTGTGGAGTATGGTTCTGCCAGATGGGGAACAGAAAAAGATATACGACCATATGCTGATCCTGAATTTGAAAATAATATTATTCTCACAGAAACAGAGAGTCTTACTATGTCAAGCAGACCAAAGAATCCGAAATACGCCAGGAATAAAAACATTCTGGTAATTGGCGGTTCCGGTTCTGGAAAAACCAGATTTTTTGTAAAGCCTAACATTATGCAGATGCACAGCTCTTATGTGATTACTGATCCAAAGGGAACTGTGCTTCTGGAAGTTGGCAGTATGCTGGCAAAAGGCAGTCCAATGACGGATGAGAATGGAAAAATCATGCGGGACAAAGAGGGAAAAGTTATATATGAACCGTATAAAATCAAAGTTTTGAATACAATTAACTTCAAAAAATCCATGCACTATAATCCATTTGTATATATCCGCAGTGAAAAAGATATTCTAAAACTGGTAACAACCATTATTGCTAATACCAAAGGTGAAGGGCAGCAATCAGGTGAGGATTTTTGGGTAAGTGCGACTCGTTCGCAGACGGTAAAAAGTCTGCGCACGAGCAACGGTTTTCCGT
>OLOM01001745.1_pt1 | contig 14170 bp, 12 predicted proteins | sample 1672531 | NCBI WGS metagenome assembly OLOM01 (sample SAMEA3136696, study PRJEB25190) | human gut metagenome | reverse complement strand
CGCCCACACAAGCCATAACTGCGTCAGGCAGTTTACCTTCCATTTCAAGAAGTTGTTTTCTTGTTTCTTTGCTTATTACACTCTGAAAATGCTTTACAATAAGCGGATAAGGGTGTGGACCTACCGCTGAACCCAATACATAAAATGTATCTTCGGCATTTGCTGTCCAAGCACGCATAGCTTCGTTTGTAGCATCTTTTAGTGTTCCTGTTCCCGATGTAATAGGATGAACCGTAGCACCAAGCAAATTCATACGAAATACATTAAGTGCCTGTCTTTTTGTATCTTCCTCACCCATATATACATCACATTCAAGTCCCAAAACAGCCGCAAATGTCGCAGTTGCAACACCGTGCTGTCCCGCACCTGTTTCGGCAATGACTTTTTTCTTGCCCATCCTCTTCGCGAGCAAGCATTGACCTATTACGTTATTAATTTTATGTGCACCTGTATGGTTTAAATCTTCACGTTTCAAATAAATCTTCGCACCGCCAAGATCCTTTGTCATTTTTTCGGCATAATACAAAATTGACGGTCTGCCCGTATATTGCTTGTGATAATAATTAAGCTCACGGTTAAAATCCTCGTCATCTTTGTATTTGTTAAATGCCTCCTCCAAATTAATAAGTGCATTCATAAGAGTTTCAGCGGCATACTGTCCGCCGAATTCTCCGTATCTACCCTTCTTTTCCACTATTCTATTCTCCTCTCGTCAATCTATGTATAACACATTATAACAAATTTTTTGCATTTGCACAAGAGTTTTTATAATATTTTTTCATAATATTTCATTCGTCCACGGTTTATTGACTAAAAATATTGCGTATGCTATAATAAATATTAGAAGAATTCAATCAAAGGAGATTTTTACAAATGAATAAAATTACAACAAGAAAATTAGCAATAGCAGGCGTACTTATAGCTGTAGGCGTTGTATGCTCGCCGTTAAACTTTCCTGTCGGCGCGTCAAAATGTTTTCCGGTGCAACATCTTATAAACATAATTGCGTCAGTATTTTTAGGACCGTTTTACGGAGTGATTATGGCATTTATCACATCACTTCTTCGTCTTGCAACGGGTATGGGTACACTTCTTGCATTTCCGGGAAGTATGTGCGGTGCACTTATCGGCGGATTGTGCTATAAATTTTCAAAGAAATTGCCGCTTGCCTATATCGGTGAATTGTTCGGAACGGGTATAATCGGTGCACTTGCCGCTTATCCTATCGCCGTTTACGTTATGGGTAAAGAGGCTGCACTTTTCGCATATGTACTTCCGTTTATAATAAGTTCGGCAGGCGGTACTGTTATAGCAATTTTCCTTGTTACCGCATTAAAGCAAACACACGCACTTGATAAATTTTTCGGAGATGAACAATGATAAAAGACATTGTACAAAATGTTTATTCAAAACATCCACTTGTTCATAACATAACCAACTACGTTGCCGCAACGGATTGTGCAAATATAACATTGACAATCGGTGCGTCACCGATTATGGCTGATGAGCCTAAGGAAGTCGGTGAAGTAACACAAATTGCCGACGGACTTGTTTTAAACTGTGGAACAATTTCCGAAAGTCGATTAAACGCTATGCTTATATCCGGTAAAACAGCAAAGTCAAGAGAAATACCTATCGTTCTTGACCCTGTCGGAGTAGGCATTTCCAAATTCAGAACAAGTGCCGTTCATAAAATAATTACGGAAGTAAAACCCGATATTATAAGACTTAATGCATCGGAACTTAAAAGCATTTGTCTTAACATTAAAAATATGTCGGGTGTGGACGCCGTTAATATTGACAGTTTTGACGATACTGTTGAGCTTGCAAAAAAACTTTCGCTTAAGACCAACGCGATTATAGGTGTAAGCGGTATATCGGATATTGTTACAGACGGCAAAAATATCGCCGTTATTTCAGGCGGACACGCAATGATGAAAAAAATTACAGGCTCCGGCTGTATGCTTTCATCTGTTATCGGTGCATTTGCCGCCGCAAATCCGAATAATCTTTTTTATGCGGTATCTGTTGCATTCGGTTTATATGCAAGTTGCGGAAGAAACGCATACAAAGAAAATATAGGTATCGCAACATATAAAAACAACTTTTTTGATGAAATGACAAATCCTGATTTGGAGGGGATTGAAATTGAATATAGATAAAAAAACACTAAGACTTTATGCTGTTACGGACAGAACATGGCTCGACGGCAGAACGCTTTATGATGACGTTGAAAAAGCCTTAAAAGGCGGCGTTACACTGCTTCAGCTACGCGAAAAAAATATGTCAACCGACGATTTTATAAATTCTGCAAAAGAAATAAAATCATTGTGCGAAAAATATAATGTACCGCTTATTATAAACGACAACGTGGACGTGGCAAAAGCGGTTAATGCAGACGGTGTGCATATCGGTCAAAACGATATGCCCGCTCACGAGGCAAGAAAAATCTTGGGTAAAAACAAAATAATCGGCGTCACCGCAAAAACTGTCGAGCAAGCACAAAAAGCCGAAAAAGACGGTGCTGACTATCTTGGCAGCGGTGCAATATTCGGTACAACAACAAAAGGTGACGCAAAGAAAATGGATATGCAGACTTTGAAAAGCATAACAAGCTCTGTTAATATACCCGTTGTCGCAATCGGCGGAATTGACGGTGATAATGTACTTCAATTAAAAGGTACAGGCATAGTCGGTGCGGCGGTTGTTTCGGGTATTTTTGCACAAGATGATATTGAGACGGCGACAAAAGATTTATATAACAAGATTGGAGAAATGATATGAAAACAGCTTTAACTATTGCAGGCTCTGATTCAAGCGGCGGTGCGGGAATACAAGCGGATTTAAAATCATTTGCCGCTAACGGTGTTTTCGGAATGAGCGTTATAAATTCCGTAACTTCACAAAACACAACAGGCGTTTTCGGTGTATATGATATTCCCTGTGATGTTGTTGCATCACAAATTGACGCGGTATTTAAAGATATTTTCCCTGACGCGGTAAAAATCGGTATGGTATCTTCGGCAGAAATTATAAACACCATTGCAGACAGATTAAAGTATTACAATACAAAAAATATTGTACTTGATACGGTTATGGTTTCAACAAGCGGTTGTAAACTGCTTCGCGACGACGCAATAGACGCACTCACTTCCGTATTGTTCCCCATTGCCGATATTATCACGCCTAATCTTCACGAGGCACAAATTTTATGCGGTTTTGATATAAGAAGTGAAAGCGATATGGTGCGTGCGGCAGACGTGATTTATAATAAGTATAACGTAACCGTTCTGCTTAAAGGCGGTCACCTTGCAAATACAAGCAACGACTTACTGTATGACGGAAACGAAACTTGGTTTGAGGCTGTCAGAATTGATAACCCAAATACTCACGGCACAGGCTGTACTCTGTCATCAGCCATTGCCGCTAATCTTGCAAAAGGTATGGATATGAAAACCGCCGTAAAATCGGCCAAGGATTATATCACCGGTGCTCTATCCGATATGCTCGACTTAGGCAAAGGCAGCGGTCCTTTAAATCATATGTATAAATTTTATCCGAATAAAAGGTAACATAAAAAGCGGTTCAATTGAACCGCTTTTTTTATTTCGTATCTTCTCTTCTGTTATACAAAAACATCGCTACCGACACGGAGCATATTATTACATAGCCGATAATACTGAATTTATCGGGAATATCGCCGAATGCTATAAACCCCATAAGTGCCGCAAATATTATTTGCGTATAATCGAACACTGATATTTCTCTTGCCGGTGCATATGAATATGCGGCAGTAATCGAAAATTGTCCGCCTGCCGCCGCTATTCCGGCACATATAAGTATTACAAGCTGTGCTATCGTCATAGGTGAATAGTCAACTATCAAATACGGCAATGTCACAACACACGAAAATGCCGAGAAAAAGAATACTATAAACGGACCTCTTTCGCCTTTCTGACTTAATTTTCTGACCATTGTGTACGCCACACCTGCTCCGAATCCTCCGAGCATTCCCACAAAGCTTGGCAAGCTTGCCGATATTGACTGTGGCTTTATTATAAACAACGCACCAATAAATGCCACGATTACAGCTAAAGCCTGGAACGGCTTTACCTTTTCTTTAAGCACAAAATACGAGCATATAACCGCAAAAAACGGTGACAGCTTATTAAGCATTGACGCGTCCGACAAGACAAGGTGGTCTATCGCATAGAAGTTACACAAAATTCCCATTGTACCGAATATTGACCTAAGCAATAATTCAGGCAAATTCTTTTTATTGAACTTAAATTTTTCGTCTGTTCTTATCAGCACAATGAACGCTATAATAAGTGCTATAAAATTTCTGAAAAAGCTTTTTTGTATTGACGGCAAATCTCCTGCCATTCTTACGAACATATTCATCAACGCAAAGCAAAACGCCGATGAAATTATACACATTATTCCTTTTACTTTATTACTGCTCATTTTTACCCCTACCGTTATTAATTGCTACCATTTCCGCTGTTTTTATTCCGTCAACCGCGGCGGACATAATACCGCCTGCATATCCCGCACCCTCACCGCAAGGATACAGGCCTTTTATGTTTGACTGCATTGTTTTCTTGTCACGAATTATCCTTACAGGTGATGATGACCTCGTTTCAGGACCTGTTATAACCGCACCGTTGTCGGCAAATCCGTGAAGTTTGTTATCCATAAGCACTATTCCCTCACGCATTGAATCGGTTATGAATTTAGGAAACACTTCATCAAGATTTACCCACGTCACATTAGGCTTATATGTCGGCTCGACCGTATATTCACTGTTACTTTCCGTTCCGAGAAAGTCACCGACTCTTTGACACGGTGCATTATAATTCTTGCCGCCGACTTCAAATGCTCTCTGCTCAATTTCACGCTGAAAATACATTCCCGCAAGCGGATCGTCAGTTTTAAAATCGCTCGGTGTTACATTTACAAGCAATGCGCTGTTTGCGTTTTTTCCGTCACGTGCAAAATAGCTCATACCGTTTGTCACAACACCGCCGTCCTCCGACGCAGACGCAACAACTCTGCCTCCCGGACACATACAGAATGTATACACACCTCTGCCGCTTTCAAGATGTACCGCCATTTTATAATCCGCCGCCGGAAGTTTTTTATACGCTTTACCGTACTGGCTTTTATTTATCATTTCTTGAGAATGTTCTATTCTCGCACCGACTGAAAAACTCTTTTGCTCCATTGCTATATTGCGATTTTGGAGCATAAGAAAAGTATCTCTTGCACTGTGACCGATTGCAAGCACAATATTATTTGTTTCAATCACATATTCACCGCTGTCACTTTCAACAACCGCACCGCATATTTCACCGTTGTCGGTTTTTACATTGATAAGTTTATTGGAAAATCTGACTTCACCGCCGAGTTTACGAATTTCACTTCTGATTGACGCAACCATTTTAGAAAGATTATCGGTTCCGACGTGCGGTTTTGAATAATATAATATTTCTTTCGGTGCACCGTGCTTATGAAATTCTTCAAGCACCTTTCTTATACGAAAATCTTTTATACCCGTTGTAAGTTTTCCGTCAGAAAAAGTTCCCGCACCGCCTTCGCCGAACTGTACATTTGATTCGGGATTTAAAAAGCCTGCCTCCCAAAATGCCTCAACGTCTTTCATTCTTTCTTCTACGCACTTTCCGCGTTCAAGAAGTATTACCTTATATCCGTTTTGTGCCAAAGTAAGTCCGCACATAAGTCCCGCAGGTCCTGTGCCTACTATCACGACAGGCTTGTCAATTTTACCGCACTTCGGAAATTCATAAGTTTTCTTCTTTACAATTTGTGAGTTTTTTATTTTCTTCGCATAATATTCTTCGTTATCGGTTTCAACATCGACCGAATATACATAATGTATATCAGGCTTTTTTCGTGCGTCTATTGACTTTTTTGATATTTCAAAAGATTTAACATCCTTCACGCCCAAAAGTTTTAAAACTTTCTTTCTTAAATCTGATTCTGTATCATCTGTTCCTAATTTTATATCTGATATTCTTAGCATTTATTTCACCTTATGACAATATTTCTTTAATTTTATCCGCAAACGCATTTGCAAGTTTCTTATGTTCCTCCGGAACCATATGTATTCCGTCAATGTCGGACGCTTTCGCATAATCCGCCGCATTCATAAAATATGTATCTTCTTCATCTGCAAGTTTTGATATATATTCCGAAAAGTGCGTTGATTTTTCGATTGATTTTTCACTGTACAAATCCTTGAATATAGGATGTGCCAAACAATTATCATTTATCAAAATCGGCGATACAAGCAATATTTTCGGCTTGTCCTTACCGAATTTTGCTCTGCATTCTTCTACATATATTTTAAGCACATCGGCGGTCTTTTGGTTTGAAAAATCTATATTATTCAGCACATCGTTCGTACCGAGCATTATTATAATCAAATCAAAATCATTTTCAACGCTTAAATATCTTTCTCTGAAATCTTTTAAACCGTTTGTTTTATCTTCATTTTCCAAATAATGAGTTGTTGCTCTGCCACATACTCCGTCAGATACTATTTCATATTCAGGTACAATATCCTTTAACCAAACTGTCCACGGTTTCTCAAGCTGTAAACAGTCTACGGGGTTATGTCCCCATGTATTGGAATCACCGAAACATAATATTTTCTTCACTTTATTTTCCCTCTTTTCTTTCTTTATTTAATTGTATCAATTCACTTTGTAAAAGTCAATAAAAAAAGCCGAATGTAACTCTACATTCGACTTTTTGTAAATTATTTCAAATCTTTTGTTTCAATGAAGTCCATATCGTCAAATTCTTGATTTTCACCGCACATTGCCCAAATGAATGAGTAATTCTTTGTACCGACACCTGTATGTATCGACCAACTCGGCGAAATAACTGCCTCTTCATTGTGCATAATGATGTGACGTGTTTCATCAGGCTCACCCATCATATGAAATACTGCGTCATTTTCATCCATATCAAGATACAAATAAACCTCCATACGTCTGTCATGTGTATGACACGGCATTGTGTTCCAGTTTGAACCGACATCAAGCATTGTAAGTCCCATTGCCAGCTGACAGCTCTGCATAACTTCAGGGTGAATATATTGGTTTATCACTCGCTTATTGCAATCCTCTTTACTTCCGCAAGGAACTTTCTTAGCCTTTGTAATATCAATTTTCACAACAGGATACGATGTATGTGCCGGACACGACGAAACATAAAACTTAGGCGGATTTTCAATATCAACGCACTTAAACGAAATATCTTTATTGCCCATACCGATATAAATACCGTCACGCGGATTCATTTCATACTCCGTTCCGTCAACGGTAATTATACCTTTTCCGCCGATATTAATGCAACCCATTTCACGTCTTTGAAGGAAATAATCCGCCGCAAGCTCCTTGCCTGCCTCAAGTTTCAATTCACTGTAAACAGGCATAATTCCCGCGGTGATAATTCTGTCTATATGGCTGTATACCATTCTGATATTGTCTTTTGTGAAAAGTTTTGCAATATGAAATTCTTCTCTTAAACGTTCGGTTGTGTAATTTTTTACATCTTTCGGATTTGAGGCACTTCTTATTTCAATTTTGCTCAAATCTTCCTTTATGTATCTGCCGTACACCTCAATTTGCGACAATGCCGCCCAAGAAAGCGGGAATACCGCTTGTATGAAATTTGTAAGGTGAATTGTTCTTGTAATTTTTTTCTTTTTTAATACAACTTCCTGACCATCTGCAACACCCTCGAAGTTTGCGGTAACGATTTCACCGTCCGAAAATTCTATATCAATATTTTTCCAATATGTATCGTGCGGAAAATCAGCTCTTAAATAAAATACTAATTTTTCAACTTCAACTTCTGTACCGAAATCAACATAATACTCCAAATCATCTCTTGCACCGCCTGCCCAAGAATGATACGGAAAATTTCCGTGGCCCTTATTTTCAAGTACGCCGTCAATCGCATTTCTTTCAAAAAAGCAAGGCTCACCGCGTGTTACATAATTCGCATATGCGTGCGGATAACATCTTTTTTGACCTTGCAAGTCATATGGATTAAGTGAAATATTCCTCTCGCCGTACGCTTCTTCGTCAGTAGCCTCCGATACACGTATTCTGTGCTCCGTTCCAGCAAAAGCACCTTCTTCATATATACGTTCCAACACTTCTGTCGGAATTCGATATTCAAAACTACCCGACGGAGCATATACAACCGTTTCTTTTAATGCACTGTCAAGCTGTATTTTGAAGAAATAACAGTTATTTGCCGAAATATAAATTTTATCTCCTGCAGAATATTCACTCTCATATGTACAGTCAATTTTCAAGCCTTGTTTTACAAACAATTCATTATTATTTTTGTCTAAAATTCTTAATTTCATATTCATCTTCCTTTATATGTTTTTTTCACATACATTAGTTTTTCATAAATATCCCTTGTGTATAACTTATCACATTTATTTCTTGTTGTCAATCGGTTTTATTTTTGATTTATACCGTATTGACATCACCGAATTTCTGTTATATTATGTACTCGTTATAACAGATAAGGAGCGGTCACATATGGCAAATGGATATAATCCCTTAAACGATTGGTTTTACCTCAATCGTCAAACACGAAAAAAGGGTGACAGGCAATCTAATTTGCACTATCACCATTCATATGAAATATTTATCATTTTGAGAGGTTCTACAACATTGCTTGCCGATGACAAACTTATTTCAGTATCAAAAAACGAAATTGTTCTGTTAAAGCCGGATGATCTCCACAAAAACAACGGCGGTACGGAACACGAAAGATATGCTCTTCATTTTACCGAACATTATCTTTCACAATATATGTTGCCTGATGCATACCAAAACTTGCTCAATATGTTTAACAATCAGAAAATACATTTGGATTCCGCACAATTCAGTTCTGTAATAGAAATAATACAACGTATGGAACAAAATCCGAATTACTCATATATTCACATTTGCGAACTGCTCACCATTCTTTCAAGCTATAAAAATACGGAAAAGAAAAAAGTTTCAGAAAAACACAGAACTATAGATTTAATTCTCGAATACATAAACAAGAATTATCAGACAGTTCAAAACCTTGACGATATTTCAGACGCCGTTCATATTTCAAAACCGCATTTGTGTAAGCTGTTTAAACAAGAAATGAACATAACCGTTTCGGATTATCTGAATACAGTGCGTATAAACAATGCCTGCGAACTTCTTAGAAACAGTAGACACAGCATAACAGATATAGCTACCGCATGTGGTTATAATTCATCAACATATTTTTGTAAAACATTTCGACATATCGTACATATGAGTCCTAATGAATACAGAAAACATATAGATACAAACTAAAAAATGAGTTCACATGGAACTCATTTTTTTTACATTCCCGTACTTCCGAAACCGCCGTTTCTTTCGTCGGTAACATCATCATCAAAAGTAATTCCGTATTCTACAAATATCCCCTGACAAAATCCTGTACCTTTATTTACAGAAACGGTTTTATCTTCGTTTGTGTCGTTTGTGATTTTGCAGAATATATGTCCCTCATTATCGCTGTTATAATAATCACTGTCGATAATTCCGACGGTATTGTTCATCTGCACTCTGAACTTAAATCCCAAACCGCTTCTCGGATAAAGTTTCAGTACCCAGCCGTCATTGATTTTAACTCTGATACCTGTCGGTATTTTTATAGTTTCTCCAGGCTTTAATTCAAAAGCCATCGGTGCATAAAAATCATAACCTGCCGAACCTGCCGTTGCTCTTTTCGGAAGCTTTATATCTTCGTATATCTTTTCTATACCATCTGTCACATAAAATGTGTCTGCCCAGTCTTTTTTGAATTGTTCAAAGCTGACTTTTTCAAATTTAGCTACTCTCTGCATAAATTAACTCCTTTACTTAACCGCAAGAACAACCTTATCTATTTCAAGGCTTTTCTGTACGTCTATAACTTTTTGGTTTGTACTTCCCCGCCACAAAAGCTTATTATCTTTCAGACCGTCCACAAATTCGCCGTCCACCATTACGTCAACATATTTCATACACGGCAAATCTTTTACGTCCTGCCAATCATAACCGCTGTAAATCCAAATGGTTTTATTCGGAAATTTTTCTTTAATTTCTTCAATAAGTGCTCCAACGTCTTTTCGATTTTGTGTATGAAGAGGATCTCCGCCGCTGAATGTTATACCGGAAACATAATTTTTTTCAAGTTCATCAAAAATCTCTTTCTTTGCAGCCTCATCAAATTCCAAACCGCCGTTTATATCCCACGTTACGGGATTTTGACAATTCGGACAATGATGTTCGCAACCGGCAACCCACAGTACAACACGAAGTCCGTCACCGTTAAGCATATCATCTTTTGTTATATTATGATAACGCATTACATACTTTTCCTTTCTGCGATTTCTGCCATTTTTGCATTGTTAAGTCTTGTATCGCCCTTAACTCTCGAATATGACAAGTAACCGTTCATTCTTTCGATTTTAGTAAGATTTTTACTTCCGCACTTCGGGCACACGTCCATTTCAAGTTCTTCATATCCGCAGTCGTCACAATACGCAAGCGACAAGTTTACACCCTCATAAAATCCCATATCCATTGCACGTCTTACAAGAGTTTTTATAGCCTCTCTGTTGTAGCTTATAGGGTATTTTACATACTGAATTTTACCGCCGTTTGAAAGCTCCCAGAAACGTTTTTCAAGGTCTTGTTTTTGAATCGGAGTAATATCCTCCGTAACGTGACAATGGAAACTGTTTGAGACATATTCTCTGTCGGATACGTTTTCGATTACGCCGTACTTCTTTCTGAATTGTGTAACCTGAAGTCCGCAAAGTGACTCGGCTGGTGTACCGTATATGGCATAAAGTTTTCCGTCCTCAGCCTTGAATTGATTTACTTTTTCATTAATATGCTCAAGTGTTCTGATTGCAAATTCACCGTCTTCGACAAGTGAACGCTTATTATAAAGCTGTTGCAATTCATTAAGCGCCGTAATACCGAATGACGCTGTTGCAGTCTTTAAAATAGGCTTTATTTTATCATGTATTCCAAGATGACCGCCGTAGAAACCGCCCTCACAATATGCAAGCGGATTTGTAGACGCACGCATTTCGCCAAGATAGTCATATGTACGCAAGTGAAGTTGTCTGATTAGGTTTAAGTAATAATCAAGCACGTCAAAAAACGGTTTATTTTCCTGTTGAGCCTTTGCCAAAATCATAGGTAAATGAAGCGACACAGCACCGATATTAAATCTTCCGACAAATACAGGCACATCATTTTCATCAGCCGGTTTCATACCGCCCTTTTCATACCAAGGTGACAAAAATGCACGACAACCCATAGGCGAAACGATTTTACCGTATTTTTTATACATTGACGCAATATATCCCTCACCCGAAAGGCTAAGCCAATCAGGGTACATTGTCTTTGAAGAACAGTCTATTCCCGCCTCAAAAACATCTTCCAAAGGACCGCCCTCACCGTGAAGTTTTTCGTCATACAAGAACACTACTTTAGGGAACAAAACAGGCTTTTTGTGTCCTTTTTTGCCTTGTCCGTTCTTTCTGACTTCAAGCATAGTCTTTGACGCCATCTTTGCGAAACGTCCGGTACCCGTACCGATAGTAACGGTTATAAACGGATAATCGCCGCGGCTCGACGATACCGAATTGAATTTATATTCCCAACCTTGGAAACCCTGTTCAAAATCTCTTTGAATATCCTGCATTGCTATTTCTTTTGATTTTTCTTCGTCAAGTCCGATATTCTTATATTTTTCTATATAATACTTATATGACTTTTCCGCATACGGCTCTAAAATAAGGTCTGCCGACGGAACTGTAAAGCCTCCGTACTGCTGACTTGCCGCAGACAAAACAATATCGCCTATAACATCAAATGCAACGTCAAGAGTTTTCGGCTCGTTATACCAAAGATTACCCATTTCAAAACCGCCCTGCAAAACGCTTTGCACGTCAAAAAGACAGCAGTTCATTGTATCACGTCTTGCCGACATATCGTGTATGTAAATATATCCGTCACGACACGCCTGAAGTTCTTCTGTTGTAAGAAAAAACTTCTTGTAAAGCTCTTTGTTAAGCTGATTGAATATAAGACTTCTCTTTGTCGAAACAAGCGCACTGTCAGTATTTGAATTTTCCTTATCACCGATGTACATAATCGACTGACTTTTTTTATAAACCTCATCAAGCATTTGTACGAAGTCCTGCTTGTAGTTTCTGTAATCACGATAACTTTTCGCAACTTTAGGATTAACTCTTTCAAGCGCACCCTCTACAATGTTGTGCATTTCGGAAATTTCGATTTCTTCCTTGCCCATTTTTCTCGCCTCGTCCTGAACGAAACGACATATAAAGTCAATCTCCTCATCCGTAAATTTTACCAATGCACGAAAGGCTGATTTATTTACCGCAACAACGACCTTTTGCACGTTAAAAGGCTCTTTTGTATTGTCCTTTTTTACTACTTTCATAACTAAATTACTCCCTCAAATATCGTATCCCATTCATTTCAAACCACAATATATTGTGTTTGACTAACTGATTTCTAATTATAGCACCCTATATCTATTTTTTCAATTACACGTCCATTACCGCTTTATTACAGTAATATTACAAGCATTTACCTTTTGATAGGTAAGCCAATTTCTGTACTTCAACGCAAATATTACATGGTTAACTTATTTAATTTTGAAAATACTATAACTATTAACTTCGGGAGGTATTATATGAAAATACTGTTTAATTCAATACATCTTTTCCTTTTTTCCCTGTATGTTGATTTTTATAAATACCGTTTTGATTGCGCCGTCAAAAAACGTCTGAAAAACGGAAAAGATATTTCCACAAAAAAGCTTACTCAAATGTCCGATAAATGCTATTATCTGTTTAACAGTTTTATCAAAAAAGAAAAAAGACTTCACAGTGAGATGACCAAAGCATAAAAAATGCTTTGGTTTTTTATTTTAAAATCTATATACTCCCCTGTTTTTAGAAAAATATTCATATTTAACACAAAATATTGTGTTCCGCCCTTGATTTTGAGTTTCAAAAGTGATATTATATATATACGTATATATAACTAATACACATTAAAGGGAGTTTTCTCTCTTTAATAAGAGAAAAAAGAGGAGGAATTAATTCCGATGGCTAGAAAAATGAAAACCATGGATGGTAACAACGCAGCAGCTTACGCATCATATGCGTTTACAGATGTTGCCGCTATCTATCCTATCACACCATCATCTACAATGGCAGAAGTAACCGACAAATGGTCAGCTGCCGGACAGAAAAACATTTTCGGACGTACTGTAAGAGTGGTTGAAATGCAGTCTGAGGCCGGTGCCGCAGGTGCAGTTCACGGTTCACTTACAGCAGGTGCTCTTACAACAACTTATACAGCATCACAAGGTCTTTTACTTATGATTCCTAATATGTACAAGATTGCAGGTGAACAACTTCCTTGCGTATTTAACGTATCGGCAAGAGCTTTGGCATCACATGCACTTTCAATATTCGGCGATCATCAGGACGTTATGGCTTGTCGTCAGACAGGTTTTGCTATGCTTGCGTCAACTAATCCGCAAGAAGCAATGGACCTTGGTGCAGTTGCTCACCTATCAACAATAAAGGGTAAAATTCCGTTCATTCATTTCTTTGACGGTTTCAGAACTTCTCACGAATATCAAAAGGTGGCTTGTTGGGATTATTCAGATCTTGCAGATATGCTTGATTGGGATGCACTAAACGACTTCAGACGTAAGTCACTAAATCCTGAACATCCTGCTCAGAGAGGTACAGCTCAAAACCCTGACGTATTCTTCCAGGCTAAAGAGGCTTCTAACAAAGCTTACGATGCAATTCCTGAAGTTGTTGAAGAATACATGAATAAAGTAAACGAAAAAATCGGCAGTGATTATAAGCTATTCAACTACTACGGTGCAGAAGACGCTGATGAAGTTATTATCGCTATGGGCAGTGTCTGTGATACAATCTCGGAAACTGTTGATTACCTAAACGCAAACGGCCGCAAGGTTGGTCTTGTTAAGGTTAGACTTTACAGACCTTTCAGTGTTAAGCACTTGGTTGCAGCTA
>OLOM01001744.1_pt1 | contig 14170 bp, 9 predicted proteins | sample 1672531 | NCBI WGS metagenome assembly OLOM01 (sample SAMEA3136696, study PRJEB25190) | human gut metagenome | reverse complement strand
TTCCGAAAAACCTCCATTTTGCCCCTTGCAAATCTACCTTTTCCACTCTTATTTTTGCTTTTCTGAGGGGTAGAAAAATGCCTTCTGGGCCTCATTTATGCCCTCAAAACCACTTTTCCGTTAAATAACGTGATAAAATTTGGTAGTTAGCCAGGTTTTTAATAACTTTGCTTTTGCGAATGCTGAGAGGTAAGCCCCCTTTGCACGAACTTAAATAAAATTTCAATTGTTTAAATGATAATGTGTATGTGTAACAGATTGATACTCAATGCTTTAGGGGGGGGGTAATTTTGGCTCATCAAAATTAACCTCAAATCATCGTGTACTTATAAAAGGACGAATAGCAGCGTGGATTCAGGCGCTGGTATTCGTCCTTTTTGCGTTTTCATTTTCCGCTTGTTCGAGCGATGAAAATGCAGAAAATTCGGGGGAAATCGACTACAAAACCCAAATTTCAGCCCACGAATGGGCGATTTCCGAGGCTTATCAGCGTGTGGGAAACCTTACTTTAGACGTAGATGCGGGGGCTGTCTATTGCCGGTTCACCGCCGATAGCGTATATTTCAACGTGGAGAAAACGGTAACAGAGATTGATGAGGAGGGCAAAATCCTGCACACCTCTACCCAGCTTTCTCCCTACGGAAACTATGCCTATATCATCAAGAATGATCAGATAACCATCGACGATCAGACTTTCAAAATGACCAGTAAAGACCAGTCCATTCTCCTCGAAAACGAGAAGTGGAGACTCGTGCTTATCGATAAATAACTGGGTCTTTATATATAAATAATGTGTAAAATCCTATAGACAAAGATAAAAATGGCAAAGAAACAAGATACCATCAGCATTGGTTTTGAAGAGAAAATTTGGAAGGCTGCCGATATTCTGAGAGGCAACCTCAGCGCTTCGCAATACGAGGGCGTGGTGCTCGGACTCATCTTTCTGAAATACATCAGCGACCGCTTCGAACAGAAGTTCCAGGAGCTGCAGGGCGACGAATACGCCGACCCGGAAGATAAGGACGAATACACCGCCGAGAACATCTTCTTCGTGCCTGCTGAAGCCCGATGGAGCAAGATTAGTGCTGCTGCCCACACACCGGAAATAGGCGTGGTAATAGATGAAGCGCTTACTGCCATTGAGCGTGAAAACGAAAGACTGAAGGGCATTCTGCCTAAGAATTTCGCCCGTCCGGAGCTGGACAAGCGCCGTCTGGGTGATGTGGTAGATCTCTTTACGAATATTGAAATGCACGATGCTGGCGAGGAGAAAGACCTGCTGGGTAGAACCTACGAATACTGTCTGCAGCAGTTTGCCAGCCTGGAGGGCAAGAATGGTGGCGAGTTCTATACGCCTTCCTGCATTGTCCGCACGCTGGTAGAGATACTGGAGCCTTATGAGGGCAGAGTCTATGACCCTTGCTGCGGAAGCGGTGGTATGTTTGTACAGAGCGCCAAGTTTATCGAGCGCCACAAGGGAAACCTGCGCAAAATCAGCATCTACGGTCAGGAGGCAAACCCCGATACGTGGAAGATGGCGCACATGAACCTTGCCATCCGTGGCTTGGATGCAAATCTGGGCAATGTCTTTGCCGACACTTTCTATGATGACCAGCACCCTACGCTGAAGGCAGATTACATTCTTGCCAATCCTCCTTTCAATCTCAGCGATTGGGGACAGAGTGCGCTTCAGGAAGATGTGCGCTGGCAGTATGGTTTGCCACCAGCTGGCAACGCCAACTTTGCGTGGATGCAGCACATGATTCACCATCTGGCACCTAACGGAAAGATTGGTTTGGTGCTGGCGAATGGTGCGCTTTCGAGTCAGAGTGGCGGCGAGGGACAGATTCGCCAAGCCATCATCGAAGCCGACCTGGTAGAAGGAATCGTGGCTTTGCCTTCGCAGCTGTTCTACAGTACGGGTATTCCTGTAAGCCTTTGGTTTATCAGCCGCAACAAGGCGCAGAAGGGCAAGACCGTGTTTATCGACGCCCGTAATCTGGGCACGATGGTTACCCGCAAGCTTCGTGAGCTGATGCCTGATACGGATATTAAAAAAATCTCTGACACCTTCCATGCTTTCCAGCAGGGAACCCTGGAGGATGAAAAGGGCTTCTGTGCCGTATGCACAACCGAGCAGATTGCCGCTCAGGACTTCATCCTGACTCCTGGCAGATACGTAGGAATCGCAGAAGACGAAGGCGACGGAGTGCCTTTCGAGGAAAAAATGACGAATCTTACCGGTGAGCTGAAGCAGCTGTTTGAGGAAAGCAAGAAGCAGGAAGAAGAGATCAGATTGCAGTTGAAGAAAATTGGATGGGAGGTGTAAGAGTATGGAGTTTTTAAATGAATATTCTGGGCTTTTCTCTTTGTTGGCTGTAGTGGCGTCTGTGGTTGCTATAGTTGTTTCGGTTGTGATTTTCAACAAACAGAAGAAAGAGCAAGAGAAATACTACTACAAGCAGAAAAAAGATCAAGAATACTTCTATCTGAAGCAGCAACAAGATCATCTTCAAGACTTGCAGGATGAGTATGAGGCTATAGAAAGCACCTCTATGTTTCCGATGAGTCTTGCTGAAAGGGAGTATTATGGCCGGAAGAATTATTTGAAGAATAAATTAGGGAGGTAATACGATGGAGTGGAAAGAAGTAAGACTGGGGGATGTGTGCGAGATTTATGGCCGCATAGGTTTTAGGGGGTATACGACTAATGATTTAGTCGATACTCCTAAAGAAGGAGCAATATCTCTAAGTCCTAAGAATATTATCAATGGCGAATTGAACTTAGATCAATGCACATATATAAAATGGGATAAATACTACGAATCTCCTGAGATAATGATTAATCCTAATGAGATTATTATTACTAAAACAGGATCTTCGGTTGGTAGAACTACTTTTGTAAGAAGAGTAGATCATCCAATGACATTGAATCCTCAGCTAGTAGTGTTGAAAAATATTTCAGAGAATGCGGAGTTTTTGTCATATTATATTAAGTCAGCTCTTTTCCAATCTGTGCTGAAATCGATTGTAGTTGGTAGCGCAATTCCGACTCTATCTCAAAAGAATTTGGCTAACTTAAAGATAAATGTGCCAAAAGAAGTTGACGACCAGCGCCGCATTGCTTCCATCCTTTCTTCTCTCGACCGGAAGATAGAGTTGAACAACAAGATCAATGCTGATTTGGAGGAGATGGCGCAGGCTATTTTCAAGAATTGGTTCGTTGACTTTGAGCCTTTCAAGGATAGTAAGTTCGTGGATAGTGAATTGGGAATGATTCCGGAAGGATGGAAAGTAGGAACTCTAGGAGATATTACGAAGAATAAATCTGCAAAAGTAAAGGAAAGAAACGATGTAAAGGTTCTCTCGCCGGTAACAACTGGTGAACTTGTATTGTCGGAAGAATACTTTACCAAGCAGGTTTTTAGTTCAAGCATAGCTAAATATAAGATAGTAAACAAAGGAGATTTCGCATACAATCCTGCACGAGTTAATATCGGTTCGCTAGGAAGAAACGATTTTGATTTTGACGGATGTGTAAGTCCTGTTTATGTGGTATTTTCTGTACTAGATGGCTATGAGAATTACTTCGATTTGTTTAGAAAGACAGATTTCTTTAAAGATTCTGTTGCTTCTTTAGCTATTGGAGGTGTAAGGCAATCGCTCAGTTATGATGACTTGAGTTCGATTGAAGTTATCATTCCTAGCGAAAATGCCGTTGAGGAGTTTAATAATCTCTACAATCAGATGAAGAAAACTATCAAAGCGAATAAGCTAGAATCCTCCCGGCTCTCCCTTCTCCGTGACACCCTTCTCCCTCGCTTAATGTCATGCGAGCTGGAAGTCCCGGAATAAGAAGAGCAACGAAAGAAAATAACGAGAAAGAAAATATAAAATATTAACAATATGGCAGACGACAAGAAATTCACCGAAGACGCATACGAGCAAACGCTCATTGCCCTGTTCCGCGACGAACTCGGCTATGCGTACGAATGTGGCTACGAGGTGGAGCGCAACTATAAGGAGCCCTTCTATCGTGCCGATTTGGTCGCCTCGATGCGACGGCTTAATCCTCAACTGCCAGCCGATGCAATGGATGAAGGAATCAAGCAAATCACCAACATCAGCATCGGTACTTTAGAACAGAACAACGAGCAGTTTACACTCTGGATGCAAAACGGTCTGGAGGTGGGATTTCTGCAGAATGGCGAAGAACGAACAGCCCTGATGAGGCTCATCGACTTCGACCATCCCGAAAGAAACCTCTTCAAGGTGGTGAACCAGTGGCGAGTAGAAGAGTATAAGAACAAGCGCTGCGATATGGTGGTGATGGTCAACGGATTGCCCCTCGTGGTGGTGGAGCTGAAAAGCGCCATCTCTGAAGACGCAACCATCGACGACGCCTACAAGCAGATCAAGAACTATCAGCAGGACGTTCCAAGCCTCTTCAGCTACAACGCCTTCAACGTAATCAGCGACATGAGTGAGACCCGTGCCGGAACCATCACCGCCAAGCAAGACCGCTACATGGAATGGAAGACCGTGGACGGCTCATACGAGTCAACCCTCTTTGCCGACTATCGCACCTTCTTCCTCGGCATGTTCCAGCAGCAGCGACTGCTCGACATCCTGCAGAACTTCATCTGCTTCGACAAGAACCAGGGCAAATACGCCAAGATTCTTACTGCCTACCACCAGTACTACGCCGTGGGCAAAGCCCTGCAGCGCACCCGTACGGCAGTGGAAGGCAACGGAAAAATCGGCGTGTTCTGGCACACGCAGGGTTCGGGCAAGAGCCTCTCCATGGTGTTCTACGCCCACCAGCTGGTGCAAAGGTTGCCCGAAGTGACCATCGTGGTGGTAACCGACCGCAAGGACCTCGACAACCAGCTCTTCGGTCAGTTCTGCCGCTGCCAGGACTTCCTTCGTCAGGAACCACAGAACGCCCAGAGCCGTGAAGACCTGGGCAATCTGCTGCGTAACCGAAAGAGTGGGGGAATCATCTTCACCACCATTCAGAAGTTTGAAGAAGGCGACTCGGCACTCTCCACCCGCCGCAACATCATCGTGATGACCGATGAGGCGCACCGCTCGCAATACGGCGAAGAGCACTGGGACAACAAGAGTCTGACGATGAAGAAGGGATTCAGCCAGAAGATGAGAGAAGCCCTGCCAGGCGCCTCATTTATCGGCTTCACCGGAACGCCTATCAGCGACCGCGACAGAGACACGGAGGAAGTGTTCGGCAACTACATCGACGTTTACGACATGAGTCAGGCGGTGGATGATGGAGCCACCCGTCCGGTCTATTACGAGAGCAGGGTGGTGAACCTGAACCTCGACGAAGACACGATGAAGCTGCTGAACGATGAGTTCGACAACCTAGCCGATGAGGGAGCCACCGAGGAGCAGATCAGGCAGGCGAAGCAGGAGCACAGCCGGCTGGAAGTACTCCTGGGCGAAGACGCCACCATCGACACGCTGGTAAGGGACATCATCCAGCACTACGAGAAGAACCGTGCGCAGGAACTCACCGGCAAGGCAATGATCGTGGCGCTGACCCGAACCATCGCCATCAAAATCTACCGCAAGATGCTGGAGCTTCGCCCCCAGTGGACGGAGAAGGTAAAGGTGGTGATGAGCGGTTCGAACCAGGACCCCGAAGACTGGCAGCCGATTATCGGCAATGAAGCCTACAAGAAGGAACTGGCAAGAAAATTCAAGGACAACGACGATGAGATGAAAATCGCCATAGTAAGAGACATGTGGCTCACGGGCTTCGATGTTCCGTCGCTCGCCACCATGTACGTATATAAGCCGATGAGCGGTCATAATCTGATGCAGGCTATAGCCCGAGTGAACCGTGTGTTCCCGGGCAAGGAAGGCGGACTGATAGTGGATTACGTAGGCATTGCGCAGGCGCTGAAGAGTGCCATGCAGCAGTACACCAACCGTGACCGCCGCCGCTTCGGAGACCCCGACATCGCCAAGACCGCCCTGGTGAAATGGAAGGAAGAGATGGAAATCTGCCGTGATCAGCTTCATGGTTTCGACTATTCCGGCTTCTTCGAACAGGACAATACGAAGCGTGCCTTCGCCATTACGAGCGGAGCCAACTTCCTGAGTTCTCCAGCCATGATTCAGCGCAAGAAGAATTTCATGGAGCACAGCAATCTGCTTCACAACGCCACCACGCTCTGCCGTTCGCTTCTGAATGAGCAGCAGAAGGCGGAGGTGTGCTATATGGATGCGTTGCGCGTGATGATGCTCAAACTCTCGCAGAAGGGCAAAATCACCCGACATGAAATCAACGAGCGCATCGGTGAGCTGCTCCGTCAGAGCGTGAAGACCGACGGAGTCATCAATCTCTTCGGCGACCGCCAGATAGAGTTCTCGCTCTTCGACGACGCCTTCATCCAGGAGGTGAAGAGCATGAAGGAGCGCAACCTGGCGGTGGAACTGCTCACCAAACTGCTGAAGGAGCGCATCCGGCAGCAGCAGAAGACCAACATCACCCAGAGCGACCTCTTCTCCGACATGCTCAGCCAGAGTCTCTCCAACTATCTGAAGGGCTTGCTCACCAACGAGGAAGTGATAGAGGAGCTGTTGAAGATGGCTCAGCAGATGAAGCAGGCAGAGGCAGAGGGCAACGACCTGGGACTTTCACCCGAGGAGAAGGCATTCTATGATGCGCTCTCCACGCCCGAAGGAGTGCGCCAGGCTTACTCCGACGAGGAGTTTGTGGCACTGACCCGGGAACTGACGGAAGTACTGCACCGCAACCGCACCATCGACTGGAACCGGAAGGAATCGGCGAGGGCGAAGATGCGAGTGATGGTGAAGCGGCTGCTCAAAAAGTATAAGTATCCACCAGAGGGTGCAGAAAAGGCGCTGGAAACCGTGATGCGCCAATGCGACCACTGGGCGGATGATGAAGAAAACGTAGTATAAACCCTTTAAAATTTGAAGTAAGAAACAGAAAGTAAAAAGATAATAATCATAATAAGATAGACGCTGATTATCTGACACTTCTACGGTATTCAGAACCTGCAAATTCAGAAATTCGACAAGAAGACGGTGACAGCAAGGCGTCCACTCCTCTACGGCGTGGGCTGTACTTGTTTGTACCTTGCCGAAGGTTCTTGCAGGTACCTGAATACCGGTGCTTACAGGGAACACCCACGCCGCTTTTTCATAAACAACTACATTTTTAACAACATAAACAAAATGGAATCTGAGGAATTACCCACAACCGATAATCGTTACGGGGTTCGTCTGAAAATCAAATCAGAAGAAGACCTGTTTGTTATAGATGAGGCTACAGGAGCCAAGAAATACACTCCTATAACCATGGAAGATGTTGTCCAGTTTAAAAGAGAGGCTGAACATTTATGTAAGGAGATTCAATATGCTATAGAAGACTTCCGATGGAATGTAGGAAAGCATAAGGGTCTTACTCATTATTATCGTATTTACCAAGACCTTGCCGAGCAATTGACAGATTTTCTTAAATATATTCATAAGCTCCATAAGAAAGTCTATATTACCATATATAAGAGCTATGATAATGAACTGATGGCTATCTATACGGAAATCTTAGAGAAGGTTCTGAATGACATTAAGAACATCGCCCGAAAGCATGCAGACTATCTGCTGGATGTGGAGGATTATGGTCAGATGCCCTGCGCTGAGGATATTTTCAAGCGGTGGGAGAAGCAGGAGGCTCCGGCTGGTGCTGACCTCTCGAACTACGAGTCTCACTACAAGAACTTTATCTCTTCCGGATTGAAGTTGGCTTTGGAGAAGACCGTCGCCACGGTTACCTGTATTTACAATGACTTTACCGACCTGTATAGAACCCGGGTTTTCCGCACCGACCAGGAGGCTGTGATTATTTATCATTACGTGAAGCGAGACTTTGATGAGCATACGCTACCTGCTCATCTGGAGCATGTAGCCAAGGTGCAGAAGCGTCATCTGAAAGAGAGAAGAATAGAGATTACCACTTTGAGCTTACAGAAAGTGATGAGTGAAGTAGAGGGGAAATACAACAATTATACGCTGTGTTCAGTCTGGTTCAATAATGTGGAGGATGAGGAGAATGAGGAGGAGCTTGTCCACATGCTTGTAAGAGAGGAGGCTTCGCCCGGGGATTTTGAAACGCTGTTTAAGTTTCAGGGAGAGCATAATATGTTGGCGGTAGAAATAGCCAGGGCTGATGAGTATGAGCGACATGGCGATTCGTTCTTTGCCAACTGGGTGGATCCAGCCAAGCTGAAGGAGAAGCTGGAGTTCTGGCTAAAGGGCAACATCACGAAGCAGCAGGACTGGTACATTGTGTGGTGTCTGATGAAATATACGTTCCATATGGTGAAGGAGGATAAGGACAAGTCAGCCTTTGCCGCCCGCATGAACCTGATGTTTCCGGAAGTAGAAAAGAGGTGCGTGGTGGAGTCGTTCCGCAAGCAGGAAACGCAGATGAACCACAACCGCCCCTTTGATGAATGGCTTGCAGATTCCGATCCCGATTATCATACCGCCCAGGATCTGTATTATAAGCTGGAGAAAAGAGAGGATTTTATGAGAAGTTTTTGAGGAGGAGATTGGAGGGAAGTTAAGAGGAAGATTTAGAGATAATTATCGTCCCTGGGTATAAAACAAGGACAATACAGGTAATATTCTACGGCGTTTTTGAAAATATTCCGTAGAATATTGCCGCTTTTCAAAAAATATTTGAGTAACTTGCAGAGGTTAATGAAAAGTATGGACTGGAACGTGGCGATGACAGCACCATAACGTTTGCGACAAGCAACTCGAATAGTAAAGCTCAAGTTCGGACGAAAAATAAAGCGATAGATTTGCAGCCTCAATGGAAAGTATAGACTTCCATTGAGGTCATAATTTGTTAGAATGTTGCCATCACAAAATCAACAATAAGCTCTTTTCTTTTGTCAATTTTAGCCTTGTCCCAAAGATGATCCTGTTCCGTCATGTTACGGATTTCCTGTTGCTGGAGTAACTGGGTATAGGTGTTTCGTTTAGCTTCAAAAGTAATGTTTCCGATAGATTCGTTATGATGGCCAGAAAGCAGCAAGTAGTTTCCGAGGCAATTTAGATACGACTCTCTAAATTCATCATCGTATGGGCAATAGCCATTATTGGCTTCTTGATTTTCTGTATTTGGAGCAATATGCTCACACTGAGATTTCTCCACTGCATCATAACGCTTTAGTCCATAGCCAGACTTGCCCTTTTCTATGAGGTGATTCTCATAAAGCCAAAGGATGATTTTGGCAATGCCATGCCCTCCATCGAAATTGCCTTCAAGCATACGATTGAACTCCACGTTGTTCCAATAATCCCACCATCCGTCAGTTGTAGTCTTCATCCATTCTATATGATTGACAACAGCATGAACGTCACCTTCAAATTTCTTGAAGACATCATTCAATCTCCATGTGAGAACAGCGCGTGTACCAATAACTCTGTGACGCAAGAATATAGAGGTTAGAGCCTTGGCTAATAATCTGAAATCGTCATCAGAAACGCCATTGCTATAAGCCTTGATTACAAATGGAAAAATAATAGCAGGCTGGCCGATAATCCACAGTGTGTGTGCCATAATATCCGTTTGCTCGTTGTGGAAGAAAACGGTCATTTGTTCAAAACTATCAGCAAGCGAATGGGTGAAACTGCGAATGAAATTGATGCGTGAATCATCTTTCCCTAATTCCTCATCCACTTTTTGCAAGGCATTGCTTGCATCCAGGCTATTGAAGTACACACGCAAAGTGTATGTGAGAATATCATCCTCATCGATATTGCCTTCTATCTTTGATATTGATTTGTAGATGTGTTCAAAGCGATTCTTTACCTCACTTATCAACTCTGTTTTCTCATCCTCAGATGCGCAATAAAGATGAATGTTGTACAGAAATTGTGCTTTGATTATTTCAAGGTTGGACGGTTTTTTGCCACGGTTGTTCTGGAAGATGAACATTTGGATGGCTTCAGCCTCGTCCTTTACTGTATGCGTGGTGCAAGTGGCATTTACGACTGCGTCTAATATATCGTGCAATGACTCCTCGTCATAGGTGTTCAGTTGACTCACAAAGTAGTCGTAAGCCGCAACAATACGTTTTTGTGATTCTGTCTCCAACCCATTACGGTCAGTTTTTACTTTATTGATGACATAGTCACGGAACAATTGATTGTCGTAATCAACAGTAGAGAATCTGTAGGTTTGTCCGACTTTCACAAGAGTGCCATAAAGAAAAACGTCATCCTCAGACAAAGCCCCTGCCAACTCTTCCAATCTTCTGTAGATGGCGGAGATGAATATAGTTATAGTGGTCAGACGCTGTTGACCGTCAATGATGGCAAAATTGCGACTGCCTTTATCCTCGAACAGAAAATGTCCGAAATAATAACTTGATGCCGTATGGCTCTCTACATAATCCTGCAAGTCCACAAGAAACTGCTTTGTCTGCTTGTCTTCCCAAGAATATGCTCTTTGATAAGTCGGGACATAGATTTTGTTGCCCGACAGCATTTGATTTATGGTTGTTGAAGCGTCCATAATGAATACATTTGTTTTATGCCAATGGCTACCATGTTGGCGTGTTTTACAAAAGGATAGTATATATACATAAAAATGTGGAGCCTGTTTTGTCACTCGTTCCACGCAGTAAAGGCTCTGGCATCGCCCAAGTTGTCGAAACGAGCAACGCCGAATGCCCCACGCCTGTGTACGTATATAGAAAGCACTCTTGACAACGAACGACAAATCGCTCGAAGCCAATGAGGGCTGTATACAACACACCTCATGAGGCGTTCCCGTTGCTTTGTTCTTGACAAATTTGCTCGAACTGCCAGATTCTTACTGTGTCAAAACCAAAGCGTACAGTTACGCCTTATATATATGTCTGCCCAACCTCTGCCCATCGGGGCTTCCGGTATGTGAATAGACGTTACAAAGATAACACTTTTATCTTGAAAACCACTTTGTTTGGCTAACAAAGTATGATTTTAAGGCTTGATTTAACATTATTAAATATAAATATGTCAAAGAATTCCATTTTTGCGTAATTTTTCTTGCCGAAAAGTTTGTATTATCAATGATTATTCGTATCTTTGCAACAACAGAATCCGCCACGCTTCCCATTTGAACAGCGAACCAGGGCGGGTCTTTTGCTTTTATGGGAACATTAAGATTATACACTAAACAGGCTCTTTCTATTTCCGAACAAATAGAACTACTAAAAAGTAGAGGCTTAAATATTGCTGATTCATCCAAGGCTGCAAAATTTCTTGGTGAGGTCAGCTATTTTCGTTTTGTTCAATACCTTCGTCCTATGGAGGCAGACAAGACTACACATCAATTTAAGCCTAATAGTAGATTTGAAGATGCCGTAGCTCTCTATAACTTTGATATAGAGTTGAGAGATTTGATGTTCAAGGCTGTTCAACGATTAGAGATTGCTTTGCGCACAAAGATTATACAAGAGTTCTCTTTGGCTCATGGACCGTTTTGGTTCTTTGATACAAGTCTTGCTGACGATGAACACAAGTTTATTGAGAATATGAACTCCATAGATAGAGAACTTCAACGTAGCAAGGAGGACTTTATCAAAGAGCATAGGCGCAACTATGACAAGCCGATATTCCCTCCAGCATGGAAAACGCTTGAACTTGCATCTTTCGGCACGCTTTCAAAACTCTATTACAATTTCAGTGACAAGAAGTTGAAGAAGCGTGTAGCTCGTCAATTCAATCTTCCACAGCATGAGGTGTTGGAAAGCTGGATGCGTAGTGTAACTGTCCTGAGAAACTGTTGCGCTCACCACTCACGACTTTGGAATCGTTATCTTTCCAACGCTCCACAAATGAATGCCTCTTTACGTGGTGCGTGGGTGGACATTGATGGTGTTGATGCGAACAAAGTATATGCTATAGCCTGTTGTATTGCATATTGGCTTGATTCGATGGGGTATGGATTGGACTTCAAGAATGAACTCAAATCCTTACTCGTTTCTTATCCACAGGTAGATCCGGCAGCAATGGGATTCCCTGAAAATTGGATTTCGGAGCCTCTATGGAGATAACTTTATAGATAAAATACAGATAAGCCTGTCGGTAGTGAAAATTCTTCATTACCGACAGGCTTCCTTCTTGATATATGAACTATTTGATGAAAATGAAAGTTAAATACGTTAAAAAATATCCATTTCGTATCAATATAGAACCTATATTGTCACTTTTCTTCCGTTTAGAGCGTATGATACTGATAATCAACCAATAATAGATACTATGGTTGTTTTTGTAATCTCATCGCCTTGCAGGGGATTATTCTTAATGCTTAAAAGTAAATCCTTATAGTCTTGTTTAAAACTTGGATATTTCTTAGCGAGACGTTTTGCTTCTTTTGCAAAGTCGTCAGAAACCGATATTGTAATATTACAACTCATCGAGCAAACTTTCAGCAGATTGAAGTTTACGCTTTCCGGCAATGGCTTCTTTTACCTCCGTCAAAGCGTTTCTGAGTTCTTTCATCAAGTCGCGCGGTGCGTCAATGGTATTGCTTCCGTCATCGGGGAAGATGCGGAAATTGCCAGCACGCGATTTTAGGACTACGTGCTCTCCTGCTTTTGCCAAATTCAGATACTTTGTCTGATTAGTGCGAAAGTCTCTTGTGCTAACTACAACCATCATTCAATATAAATATATTTGTTTATGATGCAAAGATTATGCAAACGAGCGCAATGAAAACTTGTTTTCAGATTGCCGAGTGCAGCTTTATCTTTTGCAAAGATACACTTTTTTATTGAAACAACAATTAATTGGTAGCCAATTAACATTATTTGGTAACCAAACTGGCAGGAAGTCCTGTTAGATGTTCTGAAAACAGATACAGAAATCACTCGTTAAATTTTTAATACAAAGCTCTTATATTCAACGTTTTAAGTTCTGTGTAAAACTGTGACATCTGCGTGACTTTTCTGAGTGTATAGGATTTGACTTATGACTCACCCAATGGTTCAGTGTCATTTTGGTCAAACTCGACTTTTGATGACCTTTCGCAAGAGTGGCGAATGAATCAAGAGTGGCGAATAAATAATGTCAACTGCTGTATCATTACCTTAATACTTTGCCGACAGCTTTGTCAGCAAAGTATAATTATTTTAAACTTTGCTGACACGTTTGGCATTTGCCTGCGACAGAACTGGCAACAAAAGGACTGCATCGTGAACTGGCACGTATCTTGCACTATCCATCCGTGAAAGCGGAAAGCTACAAGACGATGACAATCAATGAGTTGGCTGAGTCTTGAGACTCGAGGCAATCAAACAAAAGTGAATAATAAACAAAAGTATAACAAATAGAAATCCCGACGGAGTCGCAAGACACCGAGAGGACGAGTAAAAGAAAATTGGAGGTTTTAATTATGTTATTAGCTCGTAGAAATAATGATTCTAATTGGTTGAGTAATTGGTTTGATGACACTTTCTTTGATACCGACTTGATGCCACGCATGAATGTCGCTACAGCTCCTGCCACCAATATCAAGATGAACGATAAAGCCTACACCATGGAGGTTGCTGCTCCTGGCTTGAAGAAAGAATGGGTTCGCGTCAATCTCGACAATGACGGCAATCTCTGCATCGCCATTGAGAACAAGATGGAACATAAGGATGAAGACAAGCACGAGCACTATCTGCGTCGTGAGTTCTCTTACAGCAACTACCAGCAGTGTTACACCTTGCCTGAGGATGCCGACCGTGAGCATATTTCAGCAAAGGTAACTGACGGTGTTCTTGAGGTTGAGATTCCAAAGCTTACTCCTAAAGAAGAGGCTAAGACAACCAAGAAGATCGAAGTAAAGTAATGTGAATTTTCATAAGTTGATGATTTTACATAAATGATGAGGGCAGATTCCAAGTGGGTTTGGAGTCTGCCCTTTTTGCATTAGATAAGATGACACATTCTCCTAATTTATTCTAATAAAATATTACATATTGTTAGCATCACGAATTATTTTTGTACTTTTGTAAAGCGAAAAGCTTGTGGGCATTAGTGCTCACACTATAAGTATCTTACGCATTTAAAAAGACAAAAATGAAGAAAACAATTCCAGTAATAGGCATGGCTTGCAGCGTATGCTCTGCCAATG
>OLOM01001741.1_pt1 | contig 14176 bp, 18 predicted proteins | sample 1672531 | NCBI WGS metagenome assembly OLOM01 (sample SAMEA3136696, study PRJEB25190) | human gut metagenome | reverse complement strand
ATGTACTTTTTTTATTCTTATAGGCTGTTGCACTTATTATGATAATTTATCCATAGCAAAAACTAGTGTATGGTATTCCGTTTAAATCAAGAACATGTAAATTATTTGGTTTCAATTTGCCACATACCATTTTAGCGCTATTAAAAAGTATAAATTTTACCAAGTCTATCGGTGTATAATAAACACCTCTTGCTTTTCTAATATCTTCCCGTTCATTAATATTTGATAACACTTCTTGCACTGCTTCGTATGAATATATTTCCTTGCTAATATTTAAATTGTTTTCTGCTTTATGCAGAATAATATTAACTTCATCATTAATTACTTTGAGTTCACTTTTGCTATAGTTTTGTGTAAGATAACTATCAACAATTGATAATGCATTTAACAACATTCTACTCGCCATTTTATAACCGCCTTGTTTCAATTTTACTACTTATATTTTTAGCCAAATTTCACAGAAGAAAATTCAACTCTTTTCTATTTTTTATACCATCTCTATTTTTAATACAATTTTTCCTATAAGAGATATAACTAAGATCCATCACTTTCTAAAAAAGGTAAACATACTCTTTGCTTTCATCGAACGGTCTGATTTGTATTGCATGTTGAACATTATAAAACTTATCATTTTTCTTATAATGCTGACCGTAAACTATAAAGGTAATGAAACCCCCGTCATTAAAAATATCTACTCCGTTTTTTGCATCGACATATTTCACCATTTCAAAACAGTCATGTAAACTGCATGGTTTAATTGTAGTTTCAGAATCCGCATCATTCATGTCAGTTCTTTTAAATAATGCAGCACACTCGTAATCAGGTAAGTCGAACAATTTTTCTATAAACTCATTGTTTTCTTGATTGTGAACTTCTTCTTCAATTTCATCGCAATCAAGAATACTTTTACTATTTATCAATTTCATAGGCATTACTTTCTTACTATTTCAACAATATCATCGAATGTACAATCTAATTCTTGGCATATACGCACCAAAACATCCATTGAAACATATTCGTTTTTTGACAGCTTTGCCATAGTAGGCGAACTTAAACTGCACATTCTTGCCAAGTCGCTTTTCTTAAGTCCTTTATCTATCAACAATTTGAACAAATTGTTATAGCAAACCTTACCGCTCATATTTACACTCCTCTTTATATGCATATTAGCATCTATTAGATATTTAACGGGTATAATGATATCATATTTAAAAAGCAAAATATATACTTACATTAGCATTCGCTAATGATTAGTAGACTTTCGTTTACTGTTTTAGTATTTTTATACAGAGGTGTATTGCTAATATTTTATCCACAAACCCCGACAGAGACCAACGACCATTATCGATTCTCTGTCTTTTTTTATGTTTTTTTCTTTCGGGAGGCGAAAAATCAGCGATTTCGCCGCCTATATAGTGAAGGGGGATCTTAGATCCTTCCAATTGTTCTTTGAAAACTAGATCACACCTATTAGAACAAATCCTTTATGACGAGCTGATTACTGATGCGCCATGACCTATACTTTTATATTTAGCGAGCGATAAACAGCAGATTAATAAAAATGTCTGGCAAACATTAGCGATGATAGCATAAAGGGATAATGATACACTTGTACTGCAATTGCGCGAGCTACCGCGCGAGGGTGAAATTCCCGTGATGAACGCTTTGCTGCCGTTCGTCTAATAGGATCCCATCTTTCCGGGGTTACAGGGTTAAATAGGAAATACGATGAATACTTTTGACAAGCCGGGAGACCCCTCCCCGGCTTTTTACATACAGAAAGGACGATTTTATGACAAACAAAGTAAAACGCGGAGATCTTTATCTGGCAGATCTTAGTTTTGCGGTTGGATCAGAACAGACGGGTGTAAGACCGGTATTGATCATTCAAAACAACAAGGGAAACAAATACAGCCCTACAACGATCATTGTCTGTCTTTCTTCCAAGATCCACTCTAAAGCAAAGATCCCGACACATTATCTATTGCCGGAATTAAACGGACTCAAATATCCGTCCATGGTCTTATGCGAACAGATTAAAGTAATCGACAAAGACCGTTTGATTAAAAAGATCGGCAAGATCAACAAACGGGATATGCACTACATCGATTCTAAAATCCGCATCAGCCTGGAACTCAAAGGCAAGAAACGAAAACACAGATGTACAAAGCCCAATTTTGCACAATAGATTCATCAATTAATAATGAATAAGCTTTAGTCGGAGGTCGATAGAGATGAATGAAGAGAAAAGATTTTTAGATGTTCATGATGTAATGGAAATTACGGGACTGTCATCGTCATCCTCGTATATCGTGATCAAACAGCTTAATGAAGAATTACGGAAGAAAGGATATCTGACGATCCGGGCAAAAGTGATCAGCACTTACTTTTATGAACGCTTCTTCGGAAAGGAAGTCCACAGTAATGCCCGTATACAGAGATAAGAAAAAAGGAACATGGTTTGTTGTTCTGCGCTATACCGATTTTACAGGGACTCTCAGGCAGACAACCAAACGCGGTTTCAGGACAAAAAGCGATGGCAAAGATTATGAACGACGCTTCCTACTTCAAAAAAGCCACGATCTGACGATGAATTTCGAAGACTTCTACTACCTTTACATGTCCAGCATGGAAACAAGGCTTCGCGAAAGCACTCTGTGCATGAAAAAAGCCGTTATTGAAACAAGGATCCTGCCCTATTTCAAAAACAAACGGATGTGTGACATCACGCCGACCGATATCATTGAATGGCAGAACACCCTTCTAAGAGCCGAAAACAAGGAACATGAAAGATATTCGCAAAACTATCTGAAGACGATCCACAATCAGCTCAGCGCCATGTTCAACTACGCCGTTCGCTTCTATGGTTTAAAATCCAATCCTGCAAGGATTGCCGGAAATATCGGTAAAGAAAAGAAACTTGAAATGAATTTCTGGACGATGGATGAATATAAGCAGTTCGCAAGAGCCGTTATGAAAAAGGATGGTGTCTATCAGGCATTTGAGATGCTTTACTGGTGTGGGTTAAGACTTGGTGAGCTTTTGGCCTTAACACCATCTAACTTTGATTTTAAAAAGAAAACCGTCCGCATATCCAAATCGTATCAAAGGATCCACTGCGAAGATATAATCACGGATCCCAAGACCGAAAAAGGAAAACGAACAGTTCAGATGCCGGATTCCTTATGCGAAGAGATGAAGGACTATATCTCAAGACTATATGCCCTGAGGCCAAATGACAGGATCTTTAACATCACCAAATCCGGTCTGCATCATGAAATGGATCGCGGATGCAAGGAAGCAGGTGTTAAAAGAATACGGATCCACGATCTTCGTCACTCGCATGTCTCGATGTTAATCGACATGGGATTCAGCGCTGTGGATATCGCTGAACGTGTCGGACATGAAAGTGTCAAGATCACTTACCGTTATACCCATATGTTTCCTAACCGCGATACTGATATCGCCAATAAACTGAACTCTCTTAGAGGAGGAGCCTTCAAATGAGAGCAAAGAACTTAGATCAAAAAGGGAGACTTCGAAGTAAGATTATTTCATTTCGAATGTCACCGGAAGAAAACAAACTATTGGACCGCAAAGTCCTCCTGTCTGGTTATACCAAACAAGATTACATAATCAGCTGCATCTTAAAAAAAGAGATCGTTGTTTATGGGAACCCTTATGTCTTTCGAAGCCTGCACGATGAATTGATTCACTTCATCAATTTATACGGTACGGCCATTTCCGAAGACGATGAGGAAATGATGGTATGGGTGCTGCAGATGATCTTGGCAATACATGCCAAAGAAAAGTCATCTGTTCGTCCAAAACCTGACATACAAGCCATTTTTAAGAAGTAAACACCTGAAAGCCACTTGGTACTAGCATATGATTTTTTGGCACTTTTTAGAGGTTTTTTCACAAAGTTTTACACTTTTTGGTGCTAAAAAATGACAAAAAATAGCCTAAAATTGAAATGCATGTTTTCAAAATGTTTTCACGGGCCCAAAAGGGAACGAAAAAAGCCCTTAAATAAAGGGCTTCAAGGTGATTTTGTACTATTCAAACTCGATAATAACCATTCCAGGTTTATGCGCTGCATCATAACCAGAAACCATAAAATCAACTCGTTTGGCAGTTTGGGGAATGTTGTATTCAATCGCAATTCCAGCATTTTCTGGGATAGCATCATCATTTAGTACCTTATACATATATTCCATCGAATGTATCCAAGAATTAAATTCACTTTCTCCTGTATGTCTACCCAGCTTTTTTAGAATCGAGTTTTCTATTTCTTCAGCAATTTTATCCGATTCTACACTATACAAAAAATCTTTCTTTAATCCTTCATAAACTAACATAAATTTTCTCACCAATCTATTTTAGTAAATTATAAACCCAAATAATCCACAACGATACATACCATCAAAAAAAGCCTCATATCCAATGGGTATGAGACTTAATCGTTCAAACTATAAGTTTAGATTAAACATTCATTTGTGCAGCTACTTCTGCAGCAAAATCTTCTTCTTTCTTTTCCATTCCTTCTCCGACTTGGAAACGAACGAATGATTTTACTTCTGCTTTTTCTTCTTTTAAGTATTGAGTTACTGATTTCTTAGTATCCAAGAAGAATTCTTGATCAGCTAAACATTGATCTTTGAAGTGTTTCTTTACTTTTCCTTTTAAGATGTTTTCCAAAACTTTTTCTGGTTTACCAGCCATTTTTGGGTCTTCTTTCATCATTTGCATTTGAAGTTGTTTTTCATGTTCGAATGCATCAGCAGGAATATCAGCTTCTGTAGCATAAACTGGGTTCATTGAAGCAACTTGCATAGCGATGTTTTTAGCTACAGTTGCATCACCTTTTACAACAGCTAATGCAGAAATTGTTCCACCCATGTGCATGTATGAACCAAATACTTCATCATCTGCTTTTTCAACAACTGCTACACGACGGAAAGAAATTTTTTCTCCGATTGTAGCTGTAGCGTTAACGATTAAATCATTAACTGTTCCTTCAGCTGTTTCAACAGCTAATGCTTCTTCTGTAGAAGCAGGCTTAGCAGCTAACATAGCTTTTTCAATTACATCTAATAAATGTAAGAATTGTTCGTTTTTAGCAACGAAGTCAGTTTCTGAGTTAACTTCGAATACAACACCAGTATTACCATCTGTTGCAACACGAGTTAAACCTTCAGCAGCAATACGTCCTGCTTTTTTAGCTGATTTGGCAATTCCTTTTTCACGAAGCCAATCAATAGCTTTGGCAACATCTCCATCTGTTTCCGTCAAAGCTTTTTTGCAGTCCATCATTCCTGCACCTGTTTTTTCACGTAATTCTTTTACTTGAGAAGCTTTAATAGCCATGAGTATATCTCCCTTCTAATATTGTATTATTCAGCTTTTTCAGCTGGTTTAGATTCAGCTTGTTGTCCTTCTTGGTTACCACGAGGGTTGCGGTTGAAACGACGATTACGACGTTCAGCATTTCTTCTACGACGTTCTTCATTTCTTTGACGACGACGACGTTCGTTTTCAGCGATTTGTGCTTCAACGTTTTTAATAACATCTTCCATTGTTACATCGTTTTCTTCTTCGTCTAAGTAAGCCATTTCTAATAATCCACCCTTAGCATCAACAATTGCGTCAGCAATTAAAGTTGTTACTAAACGGATTGAACGGTTTGCATCATCATTTGATGGAATTGGATAATCTGCATCATCTGGATCACAGTTTGTATCTAACATAGCGAATACAGGGATACCTAATTTCTTAGCTTCTGCAACTGCATTATGTTCTTCTTTTGGATCGATTACGAATAATGCATCAGGCAATTTCTTCATTTCTTTAACTCCGCCTAAAGAGTTTTCCAATTTAGCTTTTTCTTTATGAAGACCAGCTTGTTCTTTCTTAGTATATACTTCGATTTTTCCACTAGCTTCCATTTCTTCGATTTCAACTAAACGACGTACACGTTTTTGAATGGTACGGAAGTTTGTTAACATACCACCTAACCAACGGTTGTTTACATAGAAAGATCCAGAACGTAAAGCTTGTTCTTGGATAACGTCTGCAGCTTGTTTCTTTGTTCCGACAAATAAAACTTTTCCACCACGTTCGCTAATTGCTTTTAATTCAGCATAAGCAGCTTCGATTCCTTCTAAAGTTTTGTTTAAGTCTACAATATAGACTCCGTTACGGCTGGTATAGATGTATGGTTTCATCTTTGGATTCCAGCGGCGAGTTTGATGACCAAAGTGGACACCATTCTCTAATAATTTCTTCATTGATACGATTTTTTCTGACATAAAAGTCCTTCCTTTCCGTTACTCCTCCATCACTTCCAACGCTAGCAACACTCTCAAAAATGCACGGGCTAACGAATTCATGATGTGTGTATTTGCACAGTCGTGCTGATACATGATACCACAAAACAAAATTCGATACAATATCTATTTTGCCGCAAGGGGATGCGCCTTTTGATAGACCTCTTGAAGTTTTTTGGTAGAAACATGGGTATAAATCTGGGTCGTCGATAAACTCTCGTGTCCCAAAAGTTCTTGCACCAAACGAATATCGGCCCCATTATCTAAAAGATGGGTCGCAAAACTATGTCGCAACATATGGGGATGAACCCGCATATGCATATCAATAGCCTGAGCATGTTTTTGCATCAAATACTGAATTCCCCGACTTGTAAAGCCCTGGCCTTTTTGATTCACAAAGACATGGTCATCTTTTGCGACTTTTTCCCAATACGCCAGTTTATACGCTTTTAACTGTTCTTCAAAACCTTGAAAAAAAGGTACTAAACGCTCTTTGCTTCCCTTTCCCCAGACCCGTACGATTCTTTCGTTTAAATCAATACTTTGCCAGGTTAGAGAACAAACCTCACTAACCCGCAGGCCACAGGCATACATCATCGTAAACAAAACTTGATCTCTTCTTTGTACTGGATCTTCTATATTATAGGAATCAAGAAAATATTGAATTTCATTCACAAAGAGAAACTCTGGCATCTTGCGCTTTTTATTTGGCACTTGTATGGCTTCTAGCGGATTTGCCTCAAAGCCTATATATTCATTCAAATAGCGATAAAACGAACGATACGTACTCAATTTACGCGCAATAGTCGCTGGTTTGGCCTGATTCTCTAATTGATACGTAGAGATAAAATTCAAAAAGACCAGTCGGTCGGCCTTTTCAAAAGAATCAATACCTTGACTGGTCAAATACTGCATTAACTGCTCTAAATCTCTACGATAAGAATCCACCGTATCTTGGGAATGCGAATTCTTTTGATAGATATAGCTTAAAAAGCGGTCAACCAGCTCTTTCATAGCATTGCCTCAATCTCATCAATCCGCGCCAGAGCTTGTTGGGCAATTTTTTCTTTGCGTTCTCTTTTCTTGCATTTCTCTTTCAAGTTGACAATGCCAAAGTTAGCATTCATCGGTTGAAAATGTTTCGGATCGCAATGGGTAATATAGTAAGCCTGACTTCCCATAATACAGGTATTACCAAAACGAATTGGTTCTTTCTCTTGCATATATTGGGCCATGTTAATTCCCGCAATCAATCCACTGGCACAGCTTTCTACATAACCTTCTACACCCGTTAATTGACCCGCAAAGAAACAATCCTTCCTCTGTTTAGACTGATAAGTTTCTTCTAATACTTCTGGACTGGAAATGAAGCTATTGCGATGCATAACCCCATAGCGAGTAATCTTCAGATTTTCCAGGCCTGGAATCAAGCTAAAGACTCGCCGTTGTTCAGGCCAAGTTAAATGGGTTTGGAAACCAACAATATTGTACATCGTAGCCGCCACATTATCTTGCCGCAATTGTACTACTGCAACCGGATGGGCATTTTCATCTTTTTCTAGACCCACTGGTTTTAAAGGCCCAAACAATAAAGTTTTTTTACCTCGTCGTGCCATTTCTTCTACGGGCATACAACCTTCAAAATAGGTTTGTTCAAAATCATGCATCTTCGCACATTCGGCATGCGTTAAAGCTTCATAGAAACGATCAAATTCTTCCTGGTTCATCGGGCAATTGATATAACTTGCTTCGCCCCGATCATAGCGCGATTTATAATACGCCTTGGAAAAATCAATCGAATCCTTTTCAATAATCGGTGCTGCCGCATCATAAAAATGCAGGGCATCCGTTTCTAGAAAGTCATGAATCGATTGTGCCAGGGCATCACTGGTCAGTGGACCGCTGGCAATAATGCAAGGGCCTTCGGGAATCTCGGTGATTTCTTCATGACTAATCCGTACACAAGGATGATTTTTTAGCGTTTCGGTAATCTGCTTGGAAAAACCTTTACGATCAACGGCTAATGCACTGCCAGCCGGAACGGCATTAGCATCTGCAGCTGCCATGACTAAAGAATCTAATTTACGCAATTCTTCTTTTAAAATACCTACCGCATTATTCAATGAATTTGAACGCAACGAATTGGAACAAACCAGTTCCGCAAATCCATCGGTATGAAAAGCAGCCGGGTACTTCACCGGCCGCATTTCTATTAAATGCACAGGTATATTTCTTTTGGCTAGTTGCCAGCAAGCTTCGCTGCCTGCTAAACCAGCGCCTATAACTGTGACTTCTTTCATTCTTTTGTTTCTTCTTCCTTTTTCTTCTTTGGTTCTTTGCGAATATAGTGACATTTTGGATAGTTGGAACAACCAATAAAAGTGGTTCCATAACGCGATTTTCGGCGAACAAGCTCATGACCACATTCCGGACACTTTTCCCCGATTGGTTCGGGTTTCGCTTTTTCTTTTAATGGCACGATGGTCTTACATTCCGGATAATTGGAACAAGCCCAGAACTGACCATAACGACCCCGCTTGATAACCATTTTGGCACCACACTTTGGACATACTTTTTCTTGTCCTTCGGCTTCTTTAGGAACTTCTAGGTTTTCGGTATGTTTACATGTTGGGAAATTGATGCAGGAAATAAACTTTCCAAAACGCCCATTGCGGTACACTAATTCACCACCACAATCAGGACAAGTTCTTCCTACTCTTTCCAGTTCTTTTTTTGGCATTTTATCATAGGCATCTAGGACCAATGGTTGGAAGAAATCATAGAATTGATGCAAGTAGGCAATGTTATCTTGTTTGCCTTCCGCAATTTCATCTAAGGTTTTTTCCATGTTTGCCGTATACTCTACATTAATAACCGAAGAGAAATACTGTTGCAGCTTTTCATCGGTTAAAATACCTTGTTCGGTTGGAATGAAGACTTTCGTTCTACTCGTTTCGGATGTCTTTTCCAATACGACATAATTTCGTTTTTGAATCGTATCGATAATGGTCGCATAGGTACTTGGACGTCCAATCGACTTTTCTTCCAATTCTTTAATCAATTTTGCTTCGGTATAACGAGCTGGTGGTTCCGTAAAGTGTTGTTTACCTTCCACTTTTACATCTTTTAACACTTCTTTTTCTTCAAGTGCTGGAAGATATTCATCACTTGTCTTTTCATATTTACTATAAACTTTCGTGTATCCATCAAAAGTCATAACTTGACCACTAGCTTTGAATTCCACGCCATTATTTAGAATAGATACTGTCGTTACATCAAATTTTGCTTCTTTCATCAAAGAGGCTAAAGTACGCGCATAGATTAAAGAATATAAGCGATATTGTTCCGCTGTTAAATAGCTTTTAACCGACTCTGGCGTACGATGAATATTTGTAGGACGAATGGCTTCGTGCGCATCTTGGGCATTGGCAGAATTCTTTTGATGTGCCTTACCCACATACTCTTTACCATATTCTTCTTCGATGAATTTTTCACTTTCCTCAACAAATAAAGGCGATAAACGCGTTGAATCGGTACGCATGTAGGAAATCAAACCTTCCATGCTTCCGCCTAAATCAATTCCTTCGTACAGACGTTGGGCAATACTCATGGTCTTACGTGCGCCAAAGTTACATTTCGTAGAAGCTTCCTGCTGCAAAGTGGAAGTAGTAAATGGTAATTTCGGTGCTTTCTTTTTCGAACGCTTCTTTAAAGAATCGACCACAAATTCCTGGTTACAACGATCAATGATGGCTTGCGCTTGTTCTTGGTTTTCCAGCTTTGGCTTTTTGCCATCAACTTTGGCAAGTAAGGCTTCAAATCCAGCCTTGCCTTTTTTGACATTGGCATGAACGGTCCAGTATTCTTCAGCTTTAAACTTTTTGATTTCGTTTTCTCTTTCAACAATCAAACGCAACGCAACCGATTGAACACGACCGGCAGACTTCGATTGAATTTTATTTTGGAGTAACTTACTCAATTTAAATCCAATGATACGGTCCAACATACGGCGTGTCTCTTGCGAACGAACTAAGTTCATATCTATATGCGTAGGATGATCTAAAGCTTCCAATACGGCTGGCTTAGTTACTTCATGAAATACGATACGATTGGTTTTATCAATATCCAAATCCAAAACGCGAGCTAAATGCCAGGCAATAGCTTCCCCTTCACGGTCGGGGTCACTTGCCAGATAAACATCTTGGGCTTTCTTCACATCGGCTTTTAATTCTTTGACAACATCTTTTTTATCACGACTAATGGAATAAGTTGGTTCAAAGTCATGATCAACATCAATACCCAATCCTTCTTTGCCTCGGGTTGCCAAATCACAGACATGTCCCTTACTTGAAACCACTTTATATTCTTTTCCTAAATATTTTTCAATCGTCTTCGATTTTGAAGGCGATTCGACAATAACTAAGTGTTTTTTCATCATCTTTCCTCAATTCAAGTTACATCAAACAATAAAAGTTTGTTTTTGTCAATTAGAATATCTTTTCCACTTCATGGATGTCACACAAAATATTAGCCCCGCTTTCAATCAAAGCATTACAGCCAGGATAACGATCATTTTCAAAAGCCGTTGGTAAACAATAGACCGGTTTGGATAGTTCAATACATTCGTTTACCGTTAACATCGTGCCACTCTTATAGGTCGATTCAATAACAATTAGAGCATCTGAACTAGCGGCAATCAGACGATTGCGCCATGGAAAGTGATGCGCCAAAGGCGCCGTTCCCATCGGGTACTCGCTCATAATCAATTGCTCTTTTGCCATCGTATGATATAAGTCGGCATTGCATTTCGGATAGATCTGATCAATGCCACAGCCAATAAAACCAATGGTATCTTTGGCGCAGTGATGTGCTTGCCCATCAATTCCTTTGGCAAGCCCGGAAACAATACAATATTTGTCTTTTAATACCTCAACGATTCTTTGGGTATTCACTAAGGCTTGGTTCGAGCACTTGCGGGCGCCGACAATACCAATACTCGCTTTTTCCAACAAAGCCAAATTTCCTTGATAAAAAAGAATAAAGGGCGGATAGCGCAGCTTACGAAAACAGAGCGGATAGTTGGCATCCCCAATGGTGACATAGGGATACGGACAAGGGACTTCTTGATACGGTTCTTGATTTTTTAGTGCTTTAGCAATGCGATGCCACTGTCCCTGGTAGCTTATCGCATACGCTAAAATCTGTTTTGATAGAGTCTTCATACCTATATATACGAATCTTCCACAAAAAAAGACGCAAATTGCGTCAAAATAATTTATATTCTAAAAGTTTTTTTACCGGTCCATAACTTTTACGATGACAATCTAAGACACCATACTTTTCTAAAGCTTCTTTATGCGCTTTGGTCGGATAGCCTTTATGTTTCGCAAAACCATAAGCCGGATAGAGCTGATCCAACTTCATCATATAATGATCTCGACTCACTTTGGCAAGAATACTCGCTGCTGCAATCGATATAGATTTATGATCACCTTTAATAATAGGAACGACTTCCTTGGCAACTTTTGGCAATTTCATCGCATCGCTTAAAACCAGATCCACTGGCGCTGCACCAGCAATCTGCGTCATGGCATCTTGGGTTGCCGCATAGATGTTTTTATGGTCAATCGTTACCTCATCCACAAAAAGAATCTGATACCATAGCGCATCTTCTTTAATCACAGAGTACAAAGCTTCTCTTTTTTTCTCCGTAAGTTTTTTGGAATCATCTAAAGCCGTATTCGTATAGCCATTGGGAAAGACTACACCAGCAACAACCAAAGGGCCAGCCATCGGACCACGACCAGCTTCATCTAAACCAACTAAGGTACGATCATAATCCAACTCTAAAGGATGCTCAATCATGAACTAACTCCCAAGTAACTTTGCCACACTTATCATCACGCATATCTTTGACAAAAGCCCGCATCAAGCGATTTTCATCCACTTGTCCGCCTTGCATCATTCCACGCTTCTTACCAATTTCCAGTAATGTTTCATATGGCGTAGCTTGAATCGTGATTTTGTAGTATTGCTCCAACAATTCGGGATGAACCTGCATCATCCAGCCACAGGCAAATAATGCAAGATCTTCCATTGAGATTACTTCATCGCGAATACTTCCCAATAAAGCCAGACGTAAACCAATTTCCTGGTCATCAAACTTTGGCCAAAGTACCCCTGGTGTATCCAACAGTTCGATATCAGAGCCAAAACGAATCCATTGTAAAGACTTCGTTACGCCCGGACGATTGGCCGTTTGCGCAGCTTTTCGTTTGGCGATAGAGTTAATAAGCGTACTTTTTCCTACATTGGGAATTCCGCAAACCATAGCCCGTAAAGCACGTGGGCGCATGCCTCTACGCTTTTGTTTCTCAATCAAAGCCTGGCAGAGTTGCTTGCTGGCAGAAGAAATCTGTGCTTTAAAATTATCGTGGATTAAATCCAAGGCTAAAACCTGAACCCCTTCTTTTTCTAGCGCCTGTACCCAGTCTTTCGTGGCCTTGGGATCAGCTTTATCCTTTTTCGAAAGAATAATTAAATGGGGTTTAGATTGCAGCATGGTATCTAACATCGGATTGCGACTAGATAGTGGCATTCTGGCATCCCGAATTTCAATCACGAAATCAACCAGCTTTAAGTTTTCTTCCATTTGGCGTTTTGCCTTGGTCATATGACCAGGGAACCATTGAATATTTGCCATTAGCGAGCTCCTATTTCATTAAATGGCCAGAGTACAAAAACACCTTTTCCATAGAACTGGTCTGCTGAGATTGGTCCAACATCTTTATAACGGGAATCCTTAGAATACGGACGGTTATCCCCCATTAAAAAGTATTGGTTATCGCCTAATGTCACTTTATCAAAATCCATATTAAAGTAACCAAATTTATCAATCATCTTTTGACGATAGTCTTGGGAAATATAGCTTGATTCATCCAACTCTTTTCCATTCACATAGATTTTTTCATTTTTTCCTTCAACCGTATCACCTGGCATCCCGATAACTCTTTTAACCCAATGTTCATTTTGTTGGGACTCGTCATCATATACCGTTGCGACGACTACATCAAAGCGCTGCGGTTTTTCAAAAGCCAAACCAATAATATTAGTAAAACCATATTGCCCATCTTGTAGGGTCGGAACCATACTATGTCCGGATACCGTAACCGGGGCTGCGACAAAATGTACAAATAAAAGGATAAATAGCGCACTTGCTAAAAAGACTTTGACAAAGTCAAGAATGTCTTCCGATAAAGTGCGATCGTCATCCTGCTCATATCGTTTTGATTTTTTATTCCTTTTCATAACCATTCCTCTTTTTCCCAATTATATCAAAAAAGCCGCTTACGCGACTTTTTCTTATCGAATTTCTTTTAAACGTGCAGATTTTCCAGAACGTCCTCTCAAGTATGTTAACTTGTTACGACGTACTTTACCATTACGTACTACTTCGATTTTTTCAATGATTGGTGAATGTAAAGGGAACTTACGTTCTACTCCAATACCACTTGACATTTTACGTACTGTAAATGTTTCACTGATTCCTCCACCAGCTCGTTCAATGACAACACCTTCGAATACCTGGATACGAGATTTGTCACCTTCGACAATACGTACGTGTACACGTACTGTACTACCACTACGGAAAGCTGGAATATCAGATTTTAATTGAGATTTTGTTACTTCGTTCACTAAGTTTAAATTCATTTTTCTTTCCTCCTATTCCTTACGATGATCTTGTTCATTCGCAAATCTTGCCAGCGGAACACATCGGCATAAACGCTTTAACATAGTACACTATTTCGTTTTTGAATGCAAGACAGTTTCCACAATTTCTTGATCTT
>OLOM01001736.1_pt1 | contig 14202 bp, 9 predicted proteins | sample 1672531 | NCBI WGS metagenome assembly OLOM01 (sample SAMEA3136696, study PRJEB25190) | human gut metagenome | reverse complement strand
TGAGCCACGAACTGCTTATGACTCTGTTACACCGACAGATACAGGATATGCGCGTACTGCGCTTAATAAAGAAGTATCTGAAAAGCGGAGTCATGGAGAATGGTGTGATTTGCAAAACCGAAGAAGGTTCGCCGCAGGGCGGGCCGCTGTCACCTTTGCTGGCAAACATCTACCTCAATGAATTTGATTGGGAGATGAACAGCAGAGGGGTAAAGATGGTAAGGTATGCAGATGACATTGTGGTGTTTGCCAAAAGCAAGCGTGCAGCAGAGCGTCTGCTGGAATCCTGCCGGAAGTATCTGGAAGACAGGCTGAAGCTGAAAATGAACGCAGAAAAGAGCAAAGAGACCAGCATCTTTGCACAGAAGAACTTCAAGTTTCTTGGATTCTGTCTGGGTAAGAACGGAAATGGCATCTATATCCGTGCGCACCGAAAGTCTCTTAACAAGGCAAAAGAAAAGCTGAAACTTCTTACAAAGCGAAACCGCGGACGCAATGTCCGCAGAGTAATGCAGGAAGTGAAGGTGTTCATCCGCGGTTGGATTGGTTACTTTCGAGTAGCCGATATGAAACGGACGCTGATGTCTTGGGATGAATGGATGCGGCGCAGGTTCCGAATGTACATTTGGAAGCAGTGGAAGAAGCCCAAAACGAAGGTAGCCAATTTGAGAAAGCTAGGCATCCCGGCTGACAGGGCTTACCAGTGGGGAAATTCCAGACTGGGGTATTGGCGTATCGCCGGGAGTCCTATACTAAAATGTTCCATTACAAACGAAAGACTCGCAGCAGCGGGATACTTTAGTATCCTCAACTACTACGAGTCTTTGCACTTATGCGGTTGAACCGTCGTGTACCGGTCGGTACGCACGGTGGTGTGAGAGGTCGGCTCTTTAAGGAGAGCCGACTACTCGATTATTGGCGGCAAATTACTCGCCCAGATGCCAGATATCGTCGTTGTACTCGGCGATGGTACGGTCACTGCTGAACATACCGGCCTTAGCAATGTTGATAACGCACTTCTTGCGCCAGCCCAGCGGGTCGCAGGCATAGTCGCTCAGGGCCTGGCCCTTGCGCACCACGTAGGCGTTGAAGTCGGGCAGCGTCTGGAACCAATCCTTGTTGATGAGTTCATCATGCAGACGCTTGAGGTTTTCCTCATGACCGGCGGCCAGCATTTCGGGGCTGGTCAGGAAGTCGATGGCGCGGCGGATGTTGGGGTCGCCCTCGTACCACTGGGCGGCGCAGTAGTCGCCCGCGTCATAGCGGTGGATGACCTGGTCGGACGTCTGGCCGAAGATGTAGATATTGTCGTTGCCGACCTGTTGGCTGATTTCGACGTTTGCGCCGTCCATCGTGCCCAGGGTCAGCGCACCGTTCAGCATGAACTTCATGTTGCCGGTGCCGGAGGCTTCCTTGGATGCCAGGGAAATCTGCTCAGACAGGTCGCAGGCAGGGATGAGCTTTTCGGCGGCGGTGACGTTATAGTTCTCCACAAAGACGACTTGCAGATGCTTAGAAACGACCGGGTCAGCGGCAATGACCTTGGACAGCGTCAGCAGTGCGTGGATGATATCCTTTGCGATGATATATGCCGGGGCGGCCTTGGCACCAAAGATGCTGACCAGCGGGGTGGCAGGCAGGTGGCCAGCCTTAATCTCGTAATACTGGTGGATGAGGTAGAGCAGGTTCAGCTGCTGACGCTTGTACTCATGCAGGCGCTTGGACTGGATATCGAACATGGCATTCGGGTCGATGGTGACGTTCTGGGTCCGTTTGAGCCAATCGGCCAGTGCCTGCTTGTTCTGGGACTTGACGGCGGAGAACTCCTGCAGGGTATCGACGTTTTCGGCGTAGGGCAGCAGCTTTTCCAGCTCGGTGGCGTCCTTGCGGAAACCGAAACCGATGAGCTTTTCAATTTCGGCAGTCAGGGCGGGGTCGCACTCCAGCAGCCAGCGGCGGAAGGTGATGCCGTTGGTCTTGTTGTTGAACTTCTCGGGGTACAGCTCATAGAAGCCGTGCAGCTCGGCGTTCTTCAAAATTTCGGTGTGCAGGTAGGCAACGCCGTTGGTGGAGTGGGTAAAGTGGATGTCCATGTGGGCCATATGGACGCGGTCGTCCTTGTCGATGATGGCAAGGCTCTCGTCCTTGGTGCGGGTGCGGGCCAGTTCATCCAGCTTCTCGATGATGGGCATGAGCTGCGGGACCACGGCGTCCAGATAGGCGCGAGGCCACTTTTCCAGCGCCTCGGCCAGAATCGTGTGGTTGGTGTAGGCGCAGGTCTTGGTGACGATCTCGACGGCCTCGTCGAACTCGATGCCCTTCTCGCCCAGCAGGCGGATCAGCTCGGGGATGACCATGCTGGGGTGGGTGTCATTGATCTGGATGGCGGCATAGTCGGCCAGGTCATGGTAATCGCAGCCGCGGGCGGCGCACTCAGCCAGAATCAGCTGGGCACCGGCGGAAACCATCAAATACTGCTGGTAGACGCGCAGGCGGCGGCCGGCCTCGTCGGAGTCATCGGGGTACAGGAACAGCGTCAGGTTCTTGTCGATGGCGGTCTTATCGAAGGTGATGCCGTCGTGGACGATGGTCTCATCGATGGTGTCCAGGTCAAAAAGGTTCAGCGTGTTGGTGCGGCCCTCATAACCGGTGACGGCCAGCTTGTACAGGCGGGCATTGTAGGTTTTGCCTGCCAGCTCGACCGGATAGACCGTGTCAGTCTTTTCGGCCCAGGAGTGTGCGGTCAGCCAGGGGTCTGGCAGCTCGTTCTGGACGCCGCCCTTGAAGGATTGGTGGAACAGGCCGAAGTGATAGCGCAGGCCGACACCGTCGCCGGGCAGATCCAGCGTGGCGAGGGAGTCGAGGAAGCAGGCAGCCAGGCGGCCCAAACCGCCGTTGCCCAGGGACGGCTCCGGCTCGACTTCCTCAATGTCGGACAGGTTCTTGCCCGCAGCGGCCAGCGCGGCGCGGGTGTCGTCGTAGAGACCCAGGTTAATAAGGTTGTTGGACAGCAGCTTGCCAATCAGGAACTCGGCGCTGATGTAGTAGAGCTTGCGGCCCTTGACAGGCTTGACGTGGGCGGCGCTCTGCTCGCGGACGATGTCCAGCAGGGCAAGGTAAATTTCCTGGTCAGTGCAGGATGCCAGCGGCTTGTTGGTTTTGGCTTCGATCACAGTGGTCATATTCATGAGAGTTACCTCCTCATATACTTGCCTCCCCTGGCAGGGGCGGAAGAGTTGAGCCTTGCCTTGGCCCGGAACTTTTGGGCCAATAGGTATATTTCTTGACTACACCTAGGTTATACCACACAAAACGCGCATGATGCTTGCAAAATAATGGCCAATAGTGGTACAATACTATCAACGAGGTGAAAATCATGCCAAATCAGAAACCCTTGCGCGAAACAAAGCAACATGGGGCCGCGTGGTTCCCTTTCAACATCTATCCCTGCACGATCCCGCAGGATTTTCCCCAGGTGGCGCTGCACTGGCAGGACAGCATGGAGCTGGTGTTTGTCAAAAAAGGGCGCGGCGTCGTGCAGGCGGGCTTGACGGCCTACACCGCCGAGGCGGGCGATGTCTATGTGTTTGCCCCCGGCGTGCTGCACGCGCTGCGCCAACTGCCGGGCGAGGTGATGGAATATGAGAACATCATCTTTGATTTGGAACTGCTGGGCGGTGCAGGCGACCTGTGCGCTGAAAAATACCTGCTGCCCCTGCAAAGCGGCCGCCTGGCGCTGCCCATGCGGCTGGCTCCCAACGACTGGGGCTATACCTGGGCCGTAAACTGTCTGCACGCGGCAGAGGAGTTCAACAAGTTAAAGGATGTTGGCTATGAGCTGTGTATAAAGGGTGAACTGCTGTTGTTTTTAGCGGCGCTGGTGGGCCGCAGCGGCGACCTGCCCCCTGCCGATACCCCCGACACCCGACGTTTGAAAACCGTGGTACAGCTGGTGAACGAGCAGTACGCGGGCGCACTGCACGTGACCGACGCAGCGGCAGCCTGCGGGTGCAGCCCCAGCCATTTTATGCGGTGGTTCAAGAAAATGACCGGCCAGGGCTTTACCGAATACCTGAACGAGCACCGCCTGAACGCCGCCGCCGACGCTCTGCGCAGCAGCAATGACACGATACTGGCGATTGCCGAGCAGTGCGGGTTTGACAACTTGTCGTATTTTAACAGGTTATTTAAAAAAAGATATGGCCTGACACCGAGGGAATACCGGGTGAGGAAATAAAAAAGCCGCCGGCATCAACGAGATGCCGGCGGTAATTTTATGCTTTCTTACTGTAATCCCGTGCGCCGTAGATGGCGGTGCCTACGCGGACGATGGTCGCGCCCTCGGCGATGGCGGCGGCGTAGTCGTGGCTCATACCCATGGACAAAATATCCATCTGCGCCCGGTCGTAGTGCTGGGCATCGGCCTTGGCCAGCAGCTCCCGCATCTGCGCAAAAAAGCGGCGCGTCTCGGCATCGTCTGCGTCAGCGGGCGGAATCGCCATCAGACCGCGCAGGCGGGTATTCTCCCTCGCGGCGGCAGCTTCCAGCAGCGGAAACAGGCTGTCGGCGTCGACGCCGCTTTTGCTGGCTTCCTCGCCGATGTTGATTTCCACCAAAATGTCCTGCACCAGACCCAGCCGCGCGGCGGCAGCGTCGATTTTATCGAGCAGCCGCGTGCTGTCCACGCTCTGAATGAGCGCGGCACGGCCTACAACCTTGTTGACTTTATTGGTCTGCAAATGACCGATAAAATGTCCGGGCTTGCCATTGTAGGCTCCGGCGTCGGTCTTTTCCACAAGCTCCTGTACGTGGTTTTCGCCGAACAGGTCAATGGGCAAATCGGCGCTGTACCGAACTTCTTCCACCGTGCGGGTTTTGCAGGCGGCACAAAGGCGCACGTCGGCAGGGTCGCGGCCTGCGGCCCTGGCGGCGGCAGCCATCGTCTCCCGGATCTTTGCGACGGCCTCGGCCATCTGCTGTTTTTGTGCTTCTGGGATCATCGCACTTCCTCCTGACTGTAAACGGCGCGGGAGCCGCCGATGAACGGCGGGCGGGTGCGGGCGCAGAGCAGAATCGCCTGCCCGATGTGATCCATCGACAGGCGCACCGGCACGGCCACGCGGCGCAGGTGCATCCCGATGAGCGTGCCGCCGATGTCCATGCCCGCTGCAGCTTTGACTTCCTCAACGAGCACCGGGTCGTTAAAGGTGCGCCAGCAGTTGGTAGCCCAGCTGCCGCCCGCGTGGGGCTGCGGGATGGCCGCCACGATTTGATAGCCGTTGGCCCTGGCGACCGTGCGCTCGATGACGATAGCGCGGTTCAGGTGCTCGCAGCACTGGGCAGCAAGGTAGACGCCCTGCTCCTGCAAGGGCGGCAGCACACCCGCCAGCACGGCGGCGGCAGCCTCCATGCTGGAATCCTTTCCGATATGTCCACCCATGATCTCGCTGCTGGAGCAGCCGACCACGAAGATATCCCCAGTTTCCAGGTGCGCGGCTTCCAGCAGTTCTTCAGTAGCCTGCCGGGCCTGTGCGGTAAGTTTTGCGTAATCCATGAAAAAGCCCCCTTTGGTACTATTATAGCAGGGGTGTCAATAACAAAAAAGCCTTCCCCTGAGGGGGAAGGCATATATGCGGTTTGCCCGTTGGGCGGTTGGAGGCATTTCTACTTTGGCAGGGTATCCGTGTACTGCGAATAACTGTTTTTCACCATATCCGCATACGCGGCATAGGCTTCCTCCAGCGTGGTGTACTCGGTACCCGTGATATAGGGTTTCAACGCCCCGCGGTTGTCAATGCCGTTGCCGATTACGTTGTAGGTTTCTCCGGTTTTCTTCAGCGTTGAGGTCGTCACCGTCATCGTGGTGATGTAATATTTGCCCTCGTGTTCTTTGCTGATAAGGACCGGCACCTTCGTGCCTTCGTCAACTTTACTCGCATCCACCGATGTCCAGAACAAATACCGCCCGGGGTTTTCGCTGCGAATCTTGCGGAAATCCCACGTTCCGGTGTACAGCAGGCTGTCTTTCTTGATTTGCTCCTTCACCTTGGGAACCATCGTGGAGGTCGGGCAGGCGGAGTCAATCTCATAAAAATCTTTGTCCTTTAAATCCGTTTCCAGCAAGCCGCTGTTTTTCAAAATGCCGTGCAGGTTTTCGGTCAAATCAACGGTCGGCCGGTCGGGCTGCTGCGGCTTGGTGGCTTCGCCCGACCACGTCAGAACCACGCCCGTCCCCTCCACATAAGAAACCCTGCAGGTTCCGTGCGCCGCGGGCGAGCCTTTCCAGTTGTCGGTGTCACCCTCATCGGCATAGTGGGTGATGCCCGCAATGGTGACGGGGTCAAAGTGCTGCCACCCGTCCTGCCCCTGCTTGAGCTGCACGGTCTGTTCGGCAGTGACATCGCCGGTCGTTGCATCGGAAAGCACCTGCATATACGCGGCGCGCACGTTGACAATATCCGACGTTTCCAGCGCTTTTTCAATATAGCCTTGCAGCGCGGGGATCAGCATCGCCGCCAAAACCCCAAGTATGGTCAGCACGACGATCAGCTCCACCAGCGTAAAGCCGCGCTTATTTTGCAGTTTTTTCCTCATTCGTTCCGCACCTTATCGTGTTATATGCACACAATTCCAGAATAAATACATTACATTGTAACACAGTTTTTGTCGATGCGCAAATGATTTTTCGCTTTTTATGCAGGTTTTACCTGTATTTTACAAATTATTTACATTTTGATGCTGCAGGGCGGACAGTGCACCGGATGAGGGGGCAATGCCCGGCAGGTGGCAGGCCCCCTCAGTCACCTGCGGTGACGACTTTCCCCAAAGGAGGAAGCCTTTACGCCGTTACATCCTCAAATTGACTATTATACAGATCCGCGTAGAACCCGCCCTGATCGATCAGTTCGTCATGGGTTCCCTGCTCCACAATATCGCCGTCGCGCATGACCAGAATCAGATCTGCGTCGCGGATAGTGGACAGGCGGTGGGCAATGACAAAGCTTGTGCGGCCCTGCATCAGGCGGTCCATGGCCGTCTGGATGCGCTGCTCGGTGCGGGTATCGACGCTGGACGTTGCCTCGTCCAGAATCAGGATGCGGTTGTCCGCCAGAATCGTGCGGGCAATCGTCAAAAGCTGCTTCTGGCCCTGGCTGACGTTGGAGGCGTCCTCGTTCAGCTCCATCTGGTAGCCGCCGGGCAGCGTGCGGATAAAGTGGTCTGCGTTCGCGGCCTTGGCGGCGGCGATAACTTCCTCGTCGGTGGCGTCCAGGCGGCCATAGCGGATGTTCTCCATGATGGTGCCTTTGAACAGCCAGGTATCCTGCAAGACCATACCAAAGCCCTCGCGCAGGGCGCTGCGGTCAAAGTCGCGGACATTGTGGCCGTTCAGGCTGATTTCGCCCGCATCCACATCGTAGAACCGCATCAGCAGCTTGACCATCGTGGTTTTGCCCGCGCCGGTGGGGCCGACGATGGCGACCTTCTGGCCGGGCTTGACGTTGCAGCTGAAATTGTGGATGACTGTCTTTTCCGGCGTGTAGCCGAATTTGACGTGGTCAAACGTGACCTGGCCATCGATGCAGGCTGGATTCGCGCGGTGGGCGGGGTCGGCCTGCTGGTTCTCCTCTTCTTCGTTCAAAAATTCAAAGACGCGCTCGGCTGCGGCAGCCATGCTTTGCAGCATATTCGACACCTGCGCCAGCTGTTGGATGGGCTGGGTGAAGTTCTTAACATACTGGATGAACGCCTGGATATCGCCGATGGTGATGCTGCCCGCCGCTGCAAAAATGCTGCCGACGATGGCGACCGCCACATACCCCAGGTTGCCCACAAAGTTCATGATGGGCTGCATCAGGCCGGACAAAAACTGGGATTTCCACGCGGATTCATACAGTTTGTCATTGGCGGCGTTGAAGTCTGCCAGCACAGCGTCTTCACGGTTGAACGCCTTGATAACGTTGTGGCCGGCGTAGACTTCCTCGACCTGGCCGTTGACAACGCCCAGCGTTGCCTGCTGCGCCTTGAAGTATTTTTGGCTGAATTTGACGACCAGCAGCACCAGCGCCAGCGACACCGGCAGGATCAGCAGCGCAATCAGCGTCATCTTTGGGCTGATAGTGAGCATCATGATCAGCACGCCAATCATCGTCGTGACGCTGGTAATGAGCTGGGTCACGCTCTGGTTCAGGCTTTGGCCCAGCGTGTCCACATCGTTGGTGATGCGGGACAGTACCTCGCCGACGGTGCGCTTTTCAAAGTAGGCCAGCGGCAGGCGGTTGATTTTTTTGCTGATCTGGTCGCGGAAATCATAGCAGACCTTCTGGGACAGACCACTCATGAGCCAGCCCTGGATAAAGCTGAATGCCGCGGAAAGCAGGTACATCCCCGCCAAAAACAGCAGCACTTTCCCAATATAGGCAAAGTCTATGCCGCCCACGCCGCGCAGCTTGGCAATCCATCCGGTGGCCAGCGCTGTGGTGGCCTTGGCAAGGATTTTCGGTCCTGCAATGTTGAAAATTGTTGACAGAACGGCGAAGATAACGACCACGATGAGCGACAGCTTATACTTGCTCAACGCGGAAAGCAGCTGCCGCAGCGTGCCCTTAAAATCCTTGGCGCGCTCGGTCGTCATGCGTCCGGGTCTTGGCATATCACTCACCCTCCTTCTGCAAATTCAGTTCCTTCTGGCTCAGCTGGCTGCGCGCGATTTCCTGATATTCGGGGCAGCTTTCCATCAGCTGGGCATGGGTGCCCTTGCCGACGATGCGGCCCTCATCCAGCACCAAGATCTGGTTCGCGTGCAGCACGGTGGAAATGCGCTGCGCCACGATGATGACGGTAGCGTTGTCGGTCTGGGCTTTCAGTGCGCGACGCAGCGCCACGTCGGTTTTGTAGTCCAGCGCCGAGAAGCTATCGTCAAACAGGTAAATCTGCGGGTGCTTGGCAATTGCGCGGGCGATGGACAACCGCTGTTTCTGCCCGCCGGAGACATTGCTGCCGCCTTGGGCAATCGGAGCGTTGTAGCCCTCGGGCTTGGCCGAAATAAATTCGGCGGCCTGGGCAATCTCAGCAGCCCTGCGCACGTCGGCGTCGGTGATGTGGTCGCCGCCAAATTTCAGGTTGGAATCAATGGTGCCGCTGAACAGCACACCTTTCTGCGGCACGTAGCCCAGTTGGTCGTGCAGCTGCGCCTGGCTCATATCGCGCACATCGACGCCGTCGATCGTCACACTGCCTTCGCTGACGTCGTAAAAACGCGGGATGAGGTTGAGCAGCGTCGATTTGCCGCAGCCTGTGGAGCCGATGATGGCCGTCGTCTGCCCGGGTTTGGCGGTAAAGCTGATATGCTCCAGCGCGTCCTCGTCAGAGCCGGGATAGCGGAAGCTGACATCGTTAAAAGCCACAACGCCCTTGGTGCCGCCCTCGGGCAGGGCTTTCGGCGCGGCAGGGTCGTGGATGGCAGCGGGGGTCTTGATGACCTCGTCGATGCGTTCTGCGGCCACACCCGCGCGGGGCAGCATGACGGCGACCATCGAGAGCATCAGGAACGACATAACGATCTGCATGGTGTAGGTGATGAAAGCAATCATCTCTCCCACCTGCATATTGCCCAGGTCCATGGCCTTGCCGCCAAACCAGACGATGAGCAGGCTCGTGCCGTTCATGATAAGGGTCATAAACGGCATCATGGCGACCATTGTGCGGTTGGTGAAGAGCTGCGTTTTCATCAGGTCCGTGTTGGCCTTGTCGAAGCGCTCCTCCTCAAATTTCTCGCGGCTGAAAGCACGGATGGGCATGATGCCGGTCAGAATCTCGCGGCTGACAAGGTTCAGCCGGTCCACAAGGGTCTGCATCTGCTTGAATTTCGGCATGGCTACGTTCATCAACACCGTGATAAGCACGAGCAGCGCGGCCACCGCCACAAAGATGATCCATTCAAGGCCGGTGTTGCCGCTGGCAACGTGCAGGATGCCGCCGATGCCCAAAATGGGCGCGTAGGCTACCATACGCAGCAAAATCACACAGGTAAACTGCACCTGCTGGATATCGTTGGTGGTGCGGGTAATCAGCGATGCGGTGGAGAATTTCTCGATTTCGGCGTTGGAGTAGCCGACGACGGTCTTGAACACATCCCGGCGCAGGTCGCGGCCAATGGCGGCGGAAACGCGGGACGCGATGAAACCGACGGCGATTGCTACGGCCACCATCAGCAGCGTCAGGGCCAGCATCTGGCCGCCGGTGCGCAGCAGATAAGACATCTGTACATCGTGGGCAATGCCCTGGGCGTCGTATTCCAGTGCTACCAGCAGCATAGCCTGGCTGGATAAGCTGTCTGCCACGGAATCGTCCTGCGGCGCGGCGTCGGCCAGCTGGGCTTGCAGCATTTCCCGCGCAGCGGGGGCCTGGGCCATGGCGGCAAACTGGGTCGCGACGGCGTCCAGGTCATAGCTGGTTGGCGTCACGGTGTCGGTCGTGCCGGCGGCGGTCGCAGCGTTCTGGGCAGCGGCCATATACAGCACGACGTCGGGGGTGGCAAACGCGTTTTCCAGTTCCGACATGGCAGCGGTGGCATCATGAGAGAGGGTACGCACACCGTCGGCATCGGGGGCACTGTACCACTGTTCGGCCAGCACGGCGTCCTGCTCGGACATAAGCAACTCCAGTGCTTGCAGGGTCGTGTCGCGTACAGTCTCGGGTACAGGGCTTTCAATGCCGCCCTGCTGGATGCCGGTGTCCACGATTTTGCTGGTGTAGTCGGGCAGGCTCAGGTCGCAGTAGGCCTGCACGACGAGCAGCGCCACGACGGCGAGACACGCCGCCCAGTGCCGCCCCAGCTGTTTAAATATCTTGGTCATGCGTGGGTTCTCCTTTCCGGGTTGGTTGTGCCATCGATTCGTTTTCAGCCTCGATGGCAGCCAGCAGTGCATCCTTTACGGCGTTGGCCTGGGCCAGTTCCTCGGGGGTCAGCCGTGCCATGATGCGGGCAAAATAGGCGTTCATGGCCTGCTCGTTTGCGCTGCGGGCACGCTCCCCTTCCGGGGTGATGCGCACCAGCGTTTTACGGCGGTCGCCAGGGTCTGTCTCGCGGGTAATGTGGCCGTCCTGCTCCATGGCACGCAGCCCGCGGGAGACGGCGGGCATCGGCTGGTGCATATACCGCGCAATGTCCGAAACATAAATTGCGCCGTCATAGCCGTGCTGCTCGATGAGGTTATACAGATGTTGGAGCATTCCGTACCGGCATTTTGGCTCATTGGCCAGGGCCGCACGCATACCGCGCTTGGACAGGGTATGCAGCCGCGCGACGAACCGGAACACACCGTGCAGATTGGGTGTTTCTGAGGTAGACATTACACACCTCCTGTTAATAATTATCATGTGTTAATAATTGTGCCGTGATAATACTACACCCCCTTGCATCGATATGCAAGGGGGTGTAGGGAAGGTTTAAGATTTGTTTACAAATGGCAGGTGAAAAGGCTTCCCCCTCGGGGGAAGCTGTCCGCGAAGCGGACTGATGAGGAGAGAAGTTCCCGCTATGACCCGTTTATGGGTTACCAGGGTCAACACGCCCCTCATCCGGCCCTGCGGGGACACCTTCCCCCGAGGGGGAAGGCTTGGAGAGTGTGACGTTGTAGAGATTCACCCCGCTGCACAGCCCCAGCTTCAGTTCTGCGCTCTCCTTCGTGATTGTGATATCCTTAAACGTAATATCCTCGATCTCCCCGCCATGGCAGTCGAACCCGACAATCTCGATGGGCGCGGCGTCCTGCCAGATGTGGTCGTGATCCAGCGTGCGGCCGGTCAGGGTCAGCCCCTCAAACCAGCAATGGCTGAACTTCGGCGGCTCGGGGGCGGGTTCACCGTCGTCATTGTAGGATACGCTGTGCAAAATTACCCGCGGGGCGGTGCAATCGCGCACGGTCACGCCGCGCACATAGCCGCCGCGCTTGGGTGTGGCCTTGATCTCAATGCCGTACAGCGAGTTGGCAAAGTCGCAGTCCCAAATCTGCACGTCCTCCACACCGCCGCTCATCTCGCTGCCGATGCAGATGCCGTGGCCGTACCCGATGCGGCAGTCAAACACCTTGATGTGGGCGCAGGGACGGCCGATTTCGTTTCCCTCGGGGTTTTTGCCGCTCTTGATGGCAACTGCGTCGTCGCCGGTATGGAACTCGCTGGCGAACAGCGTGCAGTTTGTCGAGGAATCCGGGTCCCAGCCGTCGCCGTTCCAGACGCCCTCGGATTCAAAAACGCAGTGGTCGGTCTGGATATTATCGCAGTAGACCATGTGGAAAGTCCACGCCGGACTGTTTTTGAACGTAATACCGCTGAACCAGACATTCTCGCAGTTGCTCAGGTTTACTAAGCGCGGGCGCACACGGCCGGGGAGCGTGTCGTCGTTCTCGCAGCTTTTGACAAGTTCCTCGTTATCGTCCGAAAAGCTCTTGATGCGGGCGCGCTCGTCCTCGATAATTTTCTTTGCCAGCACCTGCCCGCCGCCGCAGATGGTGCCCTTGCCGCGCACGATGATGTTATGGCAGCCCGAGCCTTTCGTGTGGTCAAGCCGCCCGGCGTTGAGCAGGCTGGAATAGCAACGCATCTCCATCCCTTCAAAGCGGCTGGGGATGCGGGGCGAATAGTCGTTGATGTTGGCCGTGCCCTGCAAAACAGCCCCCTTGGAAAGGTAAATCTCCAAATCGCTGTGCAGCTGCAGCGCCCCGGTCAGGTAGTCACCCGCCGGAAAATACAGGATGTCATCGGCGCGGCAGTCGTTGATGGCCCGCTGCAAGTTGTCGGTGTTCAGCGTTTTGCCGTCGCCCTTGCAGAAATAGGGCGCAGCCGTTACGTTGACGCGGCGCTTTTCTTTGCCGAATTGCAGCGTCTCGACCCCGACGCAATAGCTGCCGCTGGCAACTTCCAGCCGGTAAGTGCTGCCGTAAGGCAGGCCCTCGATGGTGAAATGTGTTTTATCCGTGCGGCCGATGACCTCGCCGTTCAGCGAGACGGTATACTCCGCCCCTTTGGGCGCAGCGGCGGGTTTATCCCAATAGAGCACCGCGTAATCTTCGGTGCAGCGCAGTTTTAATTTACTTTGCTTCATGATGTTTTCCTTTTACACGCAAGTTGTCTGTTGCTTACATATTGTACCACAGCCCGCCGGTTTATCCAATACATAGGGGTGCCAAAATACAGTGGTCGAAACGCGGCAGGTTTTGACAGTTTTACAGGCTTGACAGCGCGGGAGGCGACGTTTATAATCATATAAGCATAGTGGGTATATGTGCTATGCCGTTGCAGGGGCCGGGCAGATCCGGCCCTCAACTTTGCCGAACCCGCAGCTTTACGGTTGAGAGAGGATACAACGCCGGTGAGGTCATCAACGATATTGCGCTGAACCGCGCGTGATTGGAACATCCTTCTCCCCTGCCGTTTGGCGGGGGAGTTTTGCTTTTACTGGGGAAATATGATATAATTTCAACATCCGTGCAGGGGCCGGACGCCTCCGCAGGGCGTCGAGGACGCCGCCCCCTACAATACACGCCGCCATGCGAAAAATATTTACTATTTGCCGAAAGGAGCCGCCATGGACAAACCTGAATTTGCATCCGCCCATATGGCGGCGCTGAACCCACAGCAGCGGGCGGCGGTGGAGGCCGTACACGGCCCGGTGCTGCTGCTGGCCGTGCCGGGCAGCGGCAAGACCACGGTGCTGATCACCCGGCTGGGATACATGACGCTGGTCTGCGGCATCCCACCGCAGTCGATTTTGACAATGACCTACACCGTGGCCGCCACGCGGGAAATGCGTGCCCGCTTCGCCGTGCGGTTTGGGGATGCGCTGGCCGGGCAGCTGGAATTCCGCACGATAAACGGCGTGGCAGCGCGCATTATCGCGCTGTACAGCCGTATGTACAACCGAACGCCGCCCGACCTGATCCAAAACGAGAACGACACCGCACCGCTGCTTACACGCCTTTGGCAGGAGACGAACCACGAATACCCCACCGAGAGCACGCTGAAGGATCTGCGCACAGCCATCACCTACATTAAAAATATGTGCCTGACCGACGACGAGCTGGACGCGCTGGAAACCGACATCGACAACTTACCCGAGTTATACCGCGGCTACCAGCGGGCGTTGAAAGCCGGGCACAGGATGGACTACGACGACCAGCTCTGCTTTGCGCTGCAAATCCT
>OLOM01001722.1_pt1 | contig 14270 bp, 10 predicted proteins | sample 1672531 | NCBI WGS metagenome assembly OLOM01 (sample SAMEA3136696, study PRJEB25190) | human gut metagenome | reverse complement strand
CCACCCGCTGCTTCTGTCCGCCGGAAAGCTTGGATGCCTTAGTCTTGGTATAGGCCGTCATATCCACCATCTCGATGTATTCCGGGATGTTCTGCTTCTGTTCCGACCGAGGCATGCCGGACAGCATCATGCTCAGCTCTACGTTCTGGTATACGGTATAGCTGTTCACCAGGTTGAAGTCCTGGAAAATATTTCCGATGTATTTCTTCCGGTACCGTTCGTAATCTTCCGTTCGGTAGCCGCTGGTATCCTCTCCCGCGATGAAAAGCTCCCCCTCTTCATAGCTGTCCAGTCCGGAAATGACGTTCAGCAGCGTGGACTTGCCGCTGCCGCTCTCGCCGGTAATCACCACGAATTCCCCCATATCCAGGTTGAGATCCACCTTGGAGAATCCGGTACTCACGGTATCCTTATTGCTGTAGAACTTCGATACGTTATGAAGTTCAATCATATGCGACATAAATCTATCCTTTCTTTCCCCATGCTGTTACAGTATCGGTCGAAATTAATGATATTAATTATACTGAATTGGGCTCCGGGGTACAAAATCCGGAGCCCAATCTTAACAATTCTTAAGAAATCTTAACACTTATTGCGGAAAATCAATCGCTGAGATCCGCATCCATCCGAATTCGAAGCTTCAGGTCCGGCATCCATTGAAGGACTTTTCGGCGAACCTGTTTCATCGTCTCCATCCGGTCCGGGGAATCGAAGCTGACCACCACGTCGAAGCTCATGCGCCGGCTCTTTGGATCAAAGAAGAAACCGTGGAGCTGCATCACGTGTTCCACGCTCATGGCCAGGTCCGTCACCTTTTTCTGAACCATCGCCAAATCCGCATCGGTGGTGTTGATGGCGTAGATTCCGATTCCCATCAGGATGACTCCGGTCTTCTCGTACACATCATCGGCAATATCTCGCTGAAGCCGGTCGATTTCCACGGCGGTCATGGTATCCGGAATGGCGATGTGCACCGATCCCTGGTACTGATCCGGCCCATAAGAGTGAAGGATCAAGTCGTAAGCGCCGGTCACGTGAGGGTGCATGCAGATGATGCTTTTCACTTGCCGAGCCAAGGGTTTCTCCACCCGTTCCCCCAGGATGTCGCTGATGGTTTCCCGCAGCATGTCGATTCCCGCTTTGACGATCACCAGGGAAATGATGGCTGCCAGCCAGGCTTCCACCCGAAGACCGAATCCCAGATACAGACCGGCCGCTGCCAGCGTGGTGACGGAAATCACCGCATCCAGAAGGGCATCGGCACCGGAATTGATGAGGGATTCCGAATTTGCTTTTACCCCCTGCTTCTTCACCCAAAGACCCAGAACAATTTTGGTCACCACCGCTACCGCCACGATCAGCAGGGTAACGCCGGTATAGTTCGGTGTCTTGGGATGGAGGATTTTCGTCACGGACTCCACCAAAGCCGTAATGCCCGCATAGAGAATAATCAGGGCAATCACGCTGGCGCTGAGGTATTCCACCCGCCCGTGTCCCAGAGGATGCTCCCGATCCGCCGGTTTTGCCGCCAGCCGGGTGCCCACGATGGTAATCAATGAGGACATGGCATCGCTCAGGTTGTTCAGCGCGTCCATGGTGATGGCCACGGAATGGGACATCATCCCCACAAAAGCCTTAAAGCCCGCCAGCAAAAGGTTGGTGACGATGCCCACCACGCTGGCCCGCACGATGACCTGATTTCGATTTTTTTCCATTCCAACTCATCTCCTTCCACAACTATCGAATGACGGTGTGGTTCTCCCAATCCCATTCGCCGGAGAGGGTCAATTTCTCGTAGCTTGGAATCAGGAAGGACAGCACGGTGAAAAGGCCCAGCAGGAACAGGTACCACAGCAGCGGAATGATGTCCAGCGGGCTCACTCGTCCCTTGGTCAGGGATGCCACCAGCAGGAACTGGGCACCGTACGGAATCATGCCCTGGAAGATGCAGGTGAACGCATCCAGGATGGACGCGGTTTTTCTCGGATCGATCTTGTACTTTTCGCTGATGGATTTGGCCATATTTCCGTCCACGATGATGGCCACGGTGTTGTTGGCCGTCGCCATATCCGTCACTCCCGCCAGCACGCACAGCGCCGCCTGGGCGGATTTCTTTCCCTTGCAAATTCCGCTGAGCTTTTCAATCATCCACTGAAGCCCGCCGTATTTCGCCGTAAGCTCCGCCACGCCGCCGCCGAACATGGACAGCAGGAACACTTCAATCATGCTCTTGTAACCTTCCCACACGTTGGTGGCAAAAGTAATCACGGTCAGGTCGCCGCAGGCAATTCCGATGATGCCGGCGGACACGATGCCGAAGAGCAGCACCAGGAATACGTTGATTCCCAGCAACGCCAGCACCAGTACCAGCATGTACGGAACCACTTTGATCAACTCATAGTTTCCGGCAGGAATTACCACCGCATGTTCCGGACGGCCGAATGCCACCAACAGCACCAGTGCGATGATGGCCGCCGGAAGGGCGCACCAGAAGTTGGTGCGGAACTTATCCTTCAGCTCTACGCCCTGGGTCCGGGTCGCGGCGATGGTGGTGTCCGAAATCATGGACAGGTTGTCGCCGAACATCGCGCCGGACATGCAGGCCGCCATCACCAGAGGCATGCTCAAGCCCGCTTTATCCACAACGCCCACGGCAATCGGCACAATCGCGCCCACGGTTCCCATGGAGGTTCCCGTCGCCGTCGCCATAAAAGCAGAAATCACGAAGATACCCGCAGTGAGCAGGTGTGCCGGAATAATCGACACGCCCAGGTTTACCGTGGATTCGATTCCGCCCATCGCACCGGCCACTGCAGAGAATCCGCCCGCCAGCAGGTAGATCATCAGCATGGTCACCACGTCTTCACTGGCAGCGCCTTTGGCGAAGGTCGCAAAATTCTCGTTAATGCCCGCCTTGTGGAACATGACAAATGCGGCAATTACCGCAATGGACATGGCCACCACCGACGGGAACTGATAGAACGCCATCTCCACCCCCCGCATCTGCAGGATGATTCCGGCGCCCATATAGATCACAATGAACAACAGGAACGGTATCAGTGCCAATCCGCTGCTTTTCGTCTCTTCTAACTGTTTCATCTTTCTCTGTCCTTTCCAACTAACCAAAACGGTATTGATTCATAATCTTTTCTATTATATCTTTTTACGGATTGTACTGCAATTCATGCACGGATTTTTTTGTAAAAAAAGTGCCGGAAGTCTTTTGCTTCCGACACAAAGTTCTTAGTATCTGCCCAGCGTGTCCACAAAGTGAATCTTCTTGCGGAAACGTTCCTCGGCTTTCTTTTTCTTTTTGCCCGGCTTATCCTCCTCTGCATCCTGCTCCGGATAGCCCAGAGTCAGAATGCCCATCGGCATGAATTCCGAAGAAATGTGCATGGCTTCCGCCACCTTCTTCTGCTGCGCTTCGTCACACATCACGCTCACCCAGGTGCCGGCCAGGCCGATTTCTTCCATAATTACCAGCATGTTTCCGATGGCGCGGCTTCTCTCCACATCCTCTGCGGTCGGCGCTTCCTTTGCCGGTGCGTATACCGGAACGATAACGGCCGGTGCAGCCTTCACTTCAGCGGCATTCTCACCGGATTCCGCCAGCTCGGCAATCGCCTCCTTGGACTTAGAAACGTAGTAATTCCACCCCTTCTCGTCCTCCAGATGGGAAGCCATCGCCGCCTTGATGACCTTTACCAGGGTGCCGTTGGCAACCGGTGTCTGCTTGTATGTGATTCCTGCATTTTTTGCGATTTCCATTTGCAATACTCCTCCTGCAAAATAACCATTGGTTTTTTCTATAAATACTCCGTTGGTTATTATACACCGCTGAAACCCTTTAATAAAGGGCTTTTCAGGCTTTTTCGCCGTTTATTTTTTAACTATTTGGAGGTGCCCGGTTCTTTGATTGCGTCGAAATACAGATTCAGATACATCTTATACGCGATGGCGGAGGCGGTGTAATCCACCACATTCCGCGCTTCCTCACTGACGTCCTGCGGAATTTCTTCCGGATTCCAAGGAAGCGGATCTTTCCCGAAGGAGGTGAGGACATGCTCCAGGCTTCTCCGGAAATATTCGTAGCCCGTTTCCACATCGCTGTTCTGGCGGCGAATTTCAAAGGCTTTCCGGATGTTGTCCATGGACAACACGGTCTTTGCCACGGCCACGAACAGCAGGGCCACAATCTGATCCCGGGAGTAGGCTTTCTTCTCCGGACGGGTCACCACCTTCAGCTTCACGTAATTGCTGATCATGGATGGGGTGACGCTCATATCCGGAAAGGATTCCAGCGCGGTATTGATGAACCGGGTCACCTGCTCCAGATACAGCCCCACGTCCGGAATCTCCTTGTATTCCGGCAAATGCAGGGAATCCAGGGTGCGCTGGATGTCCGCCTGAATTGCAGCCTGAATGCTTTTGTTCTTTTCGTTTTCTTTCTGTGTCATCATTTTCTCCTGTTTCGAATACCTGGTATTCATTGTATAGCAAATATCAATAACCGTCAATAATATTTACGGTAACCCTTGACAAGTTATTGAATAACCGCTAATATATGGTCATCGGATATTCAATAACCGCTGATAAAGAGTTGATTACACCGTTCGTGGATTCGATCTCACGCTCGAATCCGAACCGAACGTTTTTTACAGGAGGTATCCCAATGCAGAAATTATCTTATTCCACCAATTCCGTTCCCGGCGGCACCGAGACATCAAAGGACCGCCCGGTATTCCGCGCCAAAGATCCCATCAGTTCGCTGACTCATTTTATCGGATTCCTGATGGCCATCGTCGCGACCCCGCTCCTTCTGATTCACGGAGCCTTCGGCGGTGCACCGCTTCGGGCGCTGATTTCCATGGGGGTTTTCATGCTGAGCATGATTCTGCTGTACGGCGCCAGCGCATCCTATCACGCATTTAATCTGGATGAAGTTCGGAACCATCGGCTGAAATGCCTGGACCACATGAGCATCTTCGTACTGATTGCCGGCTCCTATACCCCGGTGTGCCTGATTGCCATTCCGGGAAAGGCCGGAACCCGGCTCCTCATCGCGGTTTGGATTGTAGCCGCACTGGGAATGCTGTTCAAATTCTTCTGGGTGACCTGTCCGAAATGGGTCTCTTCCGTGATGTACATCGGAATGGGCTGGCTCTGCATTTCCGTCCTGCCCACGATTTATGCCAACCTTTCTTCCGCCGGATTCCTCTGGCTTCTGGCAGGAGGATTGTTTTACACCGTCGGCGGAGTGATCTACGCCCTCAAGCTGAAAATCATTCCGGCAAACAGTATCGGCTTCGGCAACCATGAGTTGTTTCACCTCTTCGTCATGGCGGGAAGCTTTTGCCATTACATGCTGGCGTACCTGGTGCTCTGCCCGATGGCGGTGTAATTAGAGAAAGGGCTCTTCGCTCTCACCTCGGAAATCATCACAAAACAATCTACCTGCATCGGTCAAGCAAAGACTGCTTTCCGTATGCAGGTTTTTTCATTGCTAACGGCCAGGCCCGGGGAATGACCGGCCGGGTTCGGCGACGTGGTGCCCCGCGACGAAGGATCAAGGCCTTGACGGGGGTGAAGCACCACGTCCGACCTGCCGAATGCCCGCTGGACCACGACGACGTGGTGCCCCGCGACGAAAGATCAAGGCCTTGACGGGGGTGAAGCACCACGTCCGACCTGCCGAATGCCCGGCCGAGCCCGGCGACGTGGTGCTCCGCGACGAAAGATCAAGGCTTTGACGGGGGTGAAGCACCACGTCCCCGAGGGGAAAAATGACGAACAGAAAAAGACTTGGTGCAAGAAACCGTTCCGGTCATTTGCCTTCCGTTTCTTTACACCAAGTCTTTCATTCGTGCCCATTAAAATCGTGCTATTCTAACAGCTCTTTCTCAATTCTTCAGGGATTACCTCTATTCGTGAATTATTTTCTGGTCACATTGAATGCGTTGAAGCCTGCATAGGATGCGGCGTCACCCAGCTGTTCCTCGATTCTGAGAAGCTGGTTGTACTTTGCCACACGCTCGGATCTTCCCGGCGCACCGGTCTTAATCTGTCCGGTGTTCAGTGCCACTGCCAGGTCTGCGATGGTGGTATCCTCGGTCTCGCCGGATCTGTGGGAAACCACAGCGGTCATTCCAGCCTTCTTCGCCATGCGGATGCAGTCGATGGTCTCGGACAGAGAACCGATCTGATTCAGCTTAATCAGGATGGAGTTCGCGCTGCCCAACTCGATGCCCTTGGACAGTCTCTTTGTGTTGGTAACGAACAGGTCGTCGCCGACCAGCTGAACCCGGTCGCCCAGAGTTTCTGTCAGCAGCTTCCAGCCGTCCCAGTCCTCTTCATCCAGACCGTCTTCCAGGGAGATGATCGGATACTTGTCTGCCAGGGACTTCCAGTGCTCTACCAGCTCAGCGGAAGTGAACTTCTTGCCGCTCTTCGGCTGTACGTATTCACCGGCCTTGGAACCCTTCCATTCGCTGGCTGCCGCATCGATTGCCAGAACGAAGTCCGCACCCGGCACGTAACCGCATTCCTTAATCGCCTTCAGGATGTAATCCAAAGTCTCCTCGTCGCTGGACAGGTTCGGTGCATAACCGCCTTCATCGCCCACGCCGGTGGCAAAACCGTCTGCCTTCAGGAGCTTTGCCAGCTTGTGATATACTTCTGTGCACCAGCGCAATCCTTCGCTAAAGCTTGGTGCACCGGCCGGCATAATCATAAATTCCTGTGTATCTACGGTATTGGTTGCGTGCGCACCACCGTTCAAAATATTCATCATCGGAACCGGCAGGGTGTTTCCGCTAACACCGCCCAGGTAACGGTACAGCGGGGTGTCCAGTGCCTGTGCCGCTGCTTTTGCCGCCGCCAAGGATACGGACAGAATCGCATTGGCGCCGAACTTCGACTTGTCTTCCGTGCCGTCCGCTTCGATCATCGCCTTGTCGATAGCATAGGTGTCGGAAGCATCCATTCCCACCAGCAGGTCGCAAATCTCATTGTTTACGTAGGAAACCGCCTTGGTTACGCCCTTTCCGCCATACCGGCTCTGATCGCCGTCTCTCAGCTCCAGCGCTTCGAACTCACCGGTGGATGCGCCGCTCGGACAAGCCGCTCTGCCCACGGTTCCGTCTACCAGATGCACCTCTGCCTCCACTGTCGGATTTCCTCTGGAGTCAATAATCTGTCTTCCAATGACTTTCTCAATTTCTAAATAATCCATTTCAATTCCTTTCCGAATCGCCTTGATTCATCGATTCCTTAGAATTTCACTTTTTCGGTGGACGCCTCGAGACGCCTCAACAGCATGATACCATTTTTTTGCGAAATATGCAAAAAAGCATCTCTTATATTTTGGTAAAAAAAACTAATTTTTTACCAACTTTTCCGGCAAGGCTATTCTATTCGCCTTCAAAAGGTGATATAATATATGCGTTTTTTCGCGGAAAAATAAAAATCGGTTGATACATGTTTTCCGTGAAATTGTGTTAGTGGTGATTGAATAGAAAGGTTTATTGGAAAATGAGTGACAGCTTAATCATTCTTGAGAAGCTCGTGCTTCTCTTTTGTTTTATTTTTGTGGGCTTTTTCTGCTTTCGAAAGGGATGGCTCACCAAGCAGGGAACGTCGGAAATCTCGAACCTCATCGTCAATGTTTTTAACCCATTGCTGATGATTTCCACCGCTCTCAGCGGGTCCGGATCCATTCCCAAAAATCTGATGGCGCAGAACCTGATTCTCATGGCGCTGTTCTACGGACTTATGATTCTTCTGGGGCCGGTGGTGGCGAAACTCCTGCGGGTGCAGGGGAACGACCGGAAACTGGTGACCATCATGCTGGTTTTCGCCAATACAGCGTTCATGGGCATCCCGCTGGTGGAATCCCTTTACGGCTCGGAGGAAACGTTCTACATCACGTTCTATGCGCTGGGGTTCAACCTTCTCTTCTATACCTATGCCATTCAAGTGTTCAAGAGAATGTCCGGGGACAAATCCCCATTCCGGTTCAAGGATCTCGTTAACCCGGGAATCATCTGTGTCCTGTTGGCAATGATTCTCGTGCTGTTCCCAATCCACCTTCCGGAAATCACGGTAAAATGCATTACCTACGTGTCGGACACCTGCATCCCACTATCCATGATTATCACCGGATGTGCACTGGCTCAAATCGATCTCAAGCGGGTTTTCACGGACGTTCGCCTGTACGTCTTCTCCTTGTTCCAGCTTCTGCTGATTCCGGCGGCTGCAGCACTGGTGCTGCATCGCAGCGACGGCATGGGTTTCGATTCCACCCTGGTGGGAATTTTCATCCTCCTCTACGGAATGCCCAACGGTAGCATGCCGGTCATTGCCTGTGAGAGCTTCGATGTGGATGCGGATCTATGCAGCCGGGGCTACGCACTGACCACTCTGCTGTCCCTGTTCACCATTCCATTCGTTACAATGTTTGTATAACCGGATGAGAAAGTATTGAATTTATGAAAAGATGAGAGCTGCCGTTTCGAGAAATCGACGGCAGCTCTTTTTTGATGCTTCCGGAAGGGCCGGGCGGCCCGAGGGACCCGTCGGGCCCCGGCGACGTGGTGCCCCGCGACGAAGGTTCAAGGCTTTGACCGGGGGGAAGCACCACGTTGGCTTCACTGTAGGCCCGTCGGGCGCGGGCGACGTGGTGCCTCGCGACGAAAGATCAAGGCTTTGACCGGGGTGAGGCACCACGTTGGCTTCACTGTAGGCCCGGCCGGTGCGAGCGACGTGGTGCCCCGCGACGAAAGATCAAGGCTTTGGCGGGGGTGAAGCACCACGTCGAAACCGCCGAATGCCCGGGCGAGCCCGGCGACGTGGTGCTTCGCGACGAAAGATGATGTGCTACCCGTCAATAGGACAATGAAAAAATATAAGATTTGTGTGACCATTATTCTCAATTTTTTGATAGTTATTTTTTGAATTTTAGGGTATATTTTTGCAATTCAAAACCCCTCGCCGGGGGGCAGGTCAGCAGCGTCTTTACGCTGCTGACGCAGGAAAGGGTATTCCGCGTCGCAGAGTCAAGTGCTGCCCGGACTTCGTCCAGCGTACTGTCACTTGACTCTGCTCCCGCTCCTAGCGTTAACTAGCAGGTTGCATTTTTCTAAAGTTTTAAGCTGCAAGGAAATATGTATTGTGTTTCTCCATCGGAGTAATTACACCCAACTTTCTCTGAAGTCTGCGATTGTTGTAGTAGAATATGTAAGTCTCTATCATAGATACTAAAGATTCTCTGCTTTCAAAGCGTTTTCCGTAGTACCTTTCTCGTTTAATAATCCCCCAGAAACCTTCCATTGGACCATTATCAATACATTTGCCAACTCTGGACATACTCTGTGTCATGCCGGCTTTTTCTATCTTTGCATGAAACTCTCTATTCGTGTACTGGAATCCACGATCGGAGTGAAACAATCCGTGTGCATCCGGATTTTCTTCAACTGCTTTGTCTAAAGTATCGAATACTAAGCTGTTATTGTTTCTATCACGAATGACATACGAAACAATTCTTCTATCGTAAAGGTCAAGAATTGCACTCAGATATATTTTCCTTTTCTCCATACCTTCATACCATGCGAATTCGGTTACATCGGTGAGCCATTTCTCATTGGGAGCATTTGCTGTAAATATACGATTCAGAATATTCTCCGCAATATATTGCGGAGAATCGGCATTCCGCGTGCATCCTTGTTTCTTGTATTTGATGGTTGACTTCACATTTAACGCTCTGCAAATTCGCAATACTCGTTTATCATTTACTTTAATTGAATGGTATTCTTCTAAATCATCTCGAATTCTGCGATATCCTTTAGAAGAATCTTCATTATGTATTTCTTCAATTACAGAGGCTATTTTTCTGTTTGCTTTAGTTCGCTCGCCACAATCACCGCGAAGCCATTTGTAATATGCAGAACGTGAAACATCCAGAATATGGCAGCTTTCTTCCACCGGATATCCAAATTTTTCATTACACTCTTTGATGGAGCTGTAGAGATGTTCTTGCCTTACTTGTGACAAAGATCCTGGCTCTCCAGCTCCTTGACTTTTTTTAACAGATCACGCTCCGCCCTAGTCCAGTATAATTCTTTTTCAAGTTGAGCAACTTTAATTTTGTACTCTTCTAATTCATTCCTTGGTTCTTGATTGGCTTTTCGTTTGCCTCGGCGATCTTCGAGTCCGGCTTCGCCAAGTTCGGAGTATTTTTGAACCCAGCTACGGACTTGTTGGTAAGTGACTGCGTACTTGTTGGCTGTTTCAACGTAGTTTTTTCCGTTTGCCAGACAATCTTTAACAATTCGCAAACGCTCATCCTGGCTTGTAGTTCTTGATGTAGTCATACGGCAACCTCCTGAATTAACCGGTTTGAATTCTTTACCGTTATTATACATCTTTACCCATCTTCTGAGTTGTTCACTTCTTCTTAACCCTAATTTTGCAGCAATGGTAAACAGAGATCCTTCCCCGTTAAGGTAAGCCTGCACCGCTTTCATCTTAAATTCCGGTGAATAAAGATTATTTACACCAATATCTGCAAAGATTGCCGGGCCGTGTTCTTTATAGAGTGCTGTCCAATAACGAACAGAAACCTCGTGCGAGCCATAAGCTCTGGCAGCTTCAGCACAATTCATTTTTCCACTGGCGACTTGTTCTGCCATTTCGAGTCTCAGCTCTGGACTGATTACTTGTTTTTCCCTTTTCATAGATAGCTCCTTTCATAATTTACAGTGATTGTTTTTCACTGTCTCCTATAAGGGGAGCATATCACAAAGCCTGTTATGAAGTGACCGTTGTCAAGAGGCGATTACAAGAAAGTTTCATCTCCCGGCATGTCACATTTGTATTTTCTTGACAGCATCTGGAAAGAGCTTTGATTTAACAGTTCCCGGCATGTGGCCACTCTGTTATTCGTGGATTGGTTACCTACAGGCTAATGGTCCGCCGTGAGCCCTGCGATCTTGTAGCGTGGATCACTGATGTGCCACAAAGGCTTTTCGCAGATGACTCGAACCTTACAGTGATCGCAGCTCCTTCCAGATGCTGTCAAATATGTACTTTGATAAGTATTGTTACGGGAATCGCAGTTTTCTGCCGATTCCCGCTTAACTGTCCATTAACATCATGGACAGCTGTCTGTCACAGGACTTGCCGCGCAAGCGGTGCGAAGCATCCTTGACAGGCAGATGTACAGGATGTTATTCATGCAGCTTTCGTCCCTTCTTCCTTGAACGTAATATTATTCGTCATCAGTCCCCAGATGAAGCAGGCAAGTTCCCTTGCTACCGCCGCCACTGCCACATTATCCTTTTTTCCATGGCGAATCATTCGATAATATTTGCTTCTCATTCTTGTATTGCCACGATCTGCATAGGCTATGACTTCTGTAGGATTTCCATCCTGTCTGGAACGGAGCACCTTTGACTTATATCCAATTCGGCCTCTGCACATTCCCCTTGCAGCCTCAATGAGAAGCATGCGCAGATGACTGTTTCCGGCTTTAGTGATTCCGGTGCGGTTGATTTTTTCACCACTTGAGGATTCTCCCGGCGCAAGTCCAAGAAAAGCAGCATAGGTATTTCCTTTCCTGAAGCGCTTGAAGTCGCCGGTTTCAACAATCAGAGACAGTGCGGTGTGGGTTTTGATTCCAAGTAGACAACCGAGTTTTTTGACATTCTCCTGATAATCCGAATCTTCCGCCAGCTCCTCGATCCTCTTATCAAACCGCTCAATCTTTGCTATCTGCTCCTCATAGGATGTCAGGTACTCATTCAGCGTTTCACGATACAAATCCGAGAGAACCAGCTTTTTCAGCCAGTTCAAGTGCTTGATGGTCCATTTATTGCCGGCATAAAAATACCCTTGCCGGAGACAGAATGCATTGATTTGCTGTTTAATCTTCTTCAGCGCCACTTTGTGGTCATCCCGCATTCGGAGGTACTCTTTAACGGAGACATCTTTATCTGCAGGAACATGAACCGCGTGATAGCCACCATAGGAAAGGCACTGCGCAATCATCACAGCGTCACGCTTATCGGTTTTGACCCGTTTTCCTTGCTGTGTCAGCATCGTTGTCGGTGCCAGAATCGTGCATTTGACTCCGGCTTTGGTCAGCTGGTGATAAAGTGAGTAGCCGAGGCATCCAGCTTCGTAACCGCACTCGATGGAATAGGAGTCGGAAGAGCCCAGCTTTTCCTTTAATTTGTCAATAAACTGAATCACATTTCTATAATCAGATGTTACCTGAATGTTTGCAAAAATTCTGTCTTCTCCTCCAAGCACGGGCTCCATTGCACATAAAGTGTAGCTGGTGCTATGGACATCCATTCCGATTTTTAGTATTCTATTCATAAATGACCTCCTTTTGTATGTGGTAAACCACTGTCTATTGATTTAGTCGTCAATTACAGTATAGTGGCGAATCCACGATATTACAAATGTGAGGTCATTTCATATTATCTTGTTCTTCCGTTGCCTTTGCACCAAGTCTGCGGGCATTTTCGACACGCGGCCGCCGGCAAACGTGATTTGAACCACCGCTTGTGTGATTTTTGCTCAAAAAGAAGTATAATTAGAGTATCAATATTTCCAATCGTGTTCAATGGGAGGATGGATATGGACAAGAAAAGAATTCAACACATGGGCCTGGCGGCGGTGCTGAGTATCGCCATGCTGGGCACCACAGTACCGGTGACTGTTCTGGCGGCGACCCCGACCGGAACGGCAGCGGAGAGCGAAGAGGCGCAGGCACCTTCTTCGAAGGAAGAAGCGGAAGCGGCAAAGAACGAAGCCCAGAAGCGCCTGGATGCCAGCGAGAAGGCGTATAAGGACGCTCAGGCGAAAAAGGATGCCGCAGAGAAGGCGCAGAAGGAAAAGCAGCAGGAATACGATCGGCTGCAAACCGAGCTGAAATCTGCGGAAACAAAGGCCGATAACGCCTTCTGCGATGCAGTGACGGAGAAAGAGAACGCTTTGAAGCAGGCGGATGAAAATCTGCAGACAGCAAAGACAGAGCTGACGAAGGCACAGACGAACTTGGACCGGGCGAAAGCGAACTGCGACAAGGCGAAATCCGATTATCGGGAATCGCAGGATGCCATCGAAACCGCAAAGCAGAATCTGGAACAGGCAAAAAAAGAAAAGTCCGATGCGGAAGCGTCCGTAAAGAACGCACAGACTGAAATGACTGCGGCTCAGGCGAAGTACGACCGGGATTTGCAGGATGCCAATGAAAAGCTGGAAGCGTCACAGACCGCCTACGGCAATGTGGGCATCGATTTTCTGAACAGCGTGATTTCCAACGACAGCTATAAGATTGCAAACTGGAAGAAACTGCTGGCCAATTCGTCAGACGATAAAGTTAAGAACGCCTATGATGAAACTACTTTCAATGAAGCATTTTCTGTAAAGAATTTGCTGGAACTGGCAGACCTTCTGGATACCTGCAACAACTATCGAAAAACCGATAACAATTTCACCGAAGCCAACAACCGCGTGGCCATGAAGCTGAGTCCGGAACTGGTAGTGTCTGCTACCGCCTCCGCCATGGTGAGCCGAAATCAGATTGATCATGTGTTGTATCAAACTTTGGATTCTTCAATTTCTAAGAATAACTTTCCGGGGGCAAGCCATAGTGCGGAGAACCTTTCTTGGGGGTCTAGTAATCCATTTAACAGATGGTACACGGAAGAGAAGAAAATTTTTGATAACAAAAAGGAAGGTGTAACCGGACACTATACGAATATCACGGAAGACTACGGTTCTGCCCCGATGACAGGAATAGGTATTTCCTATGGCTCCACTAAATATAGAGTGACACACTGCCAGCGTTTCGCCAACCGTGCAGTGGGAAAGACCTATACCGCTCAGGAGTGGCGGAATGCGGTGAACAGCTTCGCTTCCGATGCAAAGTCCAAGTTGGATCAGGCAAAGGCAACGAAGGAAAAGATCGAAGCCAAGGATTCTTCCGCAGTGAAATATTACACCGATGCGGAGAACGCACTGCAGAATGCAAAGTCGGATTTGTCCGAAAAAGAAAAGGCCGTAACGGCCGGAGAGAAGGCTGTAACCGACAAGACCAATGCATCTCAGAATTTAAAGAGTCAGATGGATGCGGCGAACAAATCGGTAACTGATGCAGAAACCGCAGTATCCGAAAAGGAAGCGCTTCAGCAGAAAGCACAGGATGCCAAGGATGCCGCTCAGAAGGAGTACGATCAAGCGAAGGCCATCGACCGGGAGAA
>OLOM01001721.1_pt1 | contig 14276 bp, 11 predicted proteins | sample 1672531 | NCBI WGS metagenome assembly OLOM01 (sample SAMEA3136696, study PRJEB25190) | human gut metagenome | reverse complement strand
TGGTGAATAAGCCCACCGAGCCCGGCACCCACACCCTCAAGGTCAACGAGAGCGCCGTGCTGCACCCTGTTGACGGCAACGGCGTGCATGGTCAAGCTTACGAGTTCCCCGTCCCCACGGTCACGTACACGGTAGCTAAGCCCGATCCTGTCGATCCTGTTGAGCCCACCAATCCAGCCCCACAGCCCAACCCTTCAGACCAACCGGAAGATAAAACTGACAAGACCGAACCGGTAAGCATTCTGGCGAAAACCGGCGATAACGCATTCGCAATCGGAGCAGCATCCCTGATGGTTGCCGGCGCAAGCGCATTCCTGGCAGCCGTAGCACTGAAGCGCCGCCGCAATTAGCGACGACGGGCAACAAGCCCACGCATAATCTCACGCCGCAAGCCTTACGGCTAAAGACATCGAGGCGAGGTCGCATATGCGGCTTCGCCTCGATTGTTTTTTAGGAAAGCACGCGGCTGCGTACGAAGTCTTCGATCAGAGCATTCACGACATCAGGTGCGTCAGTATTCGAGTTATGACCTGCGCCTTCAATCCACTCAAGCGGAATACCCGTGTTCTTATGCCATGCCTTGTTGTAACGGATGCACGATCCCGCATGATCCTTCGTCCCACAAATCAATAGCGCTGGGCAATCGATCTTGTAGGGCAAATCGGCTTCCACGGCGTCGGCAAGAATCCTGAAGCCATGACCTGCGATTTTCGCGTAACGCTGCTGGTCGCCATCATAAACGAGCATCATATCGCGCATCAAAGCGCGCCCGTAGTCCGACGTAGCTACGCCGTTCGAACCCGCTTTCAAAAGCGATCTCCATGGGTAATGCCGATACACTGGTTTCATCCTCTTCAGCAGCCAAATCTCAATCGAGGTAAGGTAGCGCCTCTGCAACGGAGCCGAATCGACAGACACAAAACCCGCCAGCCTTCCCGGATATCGCTGCATAAAAGCCTGAGCAACGTATCCGCCCATCGACTGACCGACGATCACAGGCTTGGCGACACCTTCTTTTTCAAGGATCTCCCCAAGCCAACGCACCTTATCGTCCAACGAAAAGTCGAAATCGAACGGCCACGATGCCGCATGGCCCGGCGCATCCCAGACGAATAAGTTGAAGCGCCCACGGAAGAACTCGATCTGTTTGTCGAACAAGCGATGATCAGCCGTTAGCCCGGGAAGGAAAACAAGCGCAACCTCGTCGGCATTCACGACATCCATCCAATAACGGATGGAGCCCATCGCCGTTTCGTAGACCCTCTCCCGCATGACGCCGCCCTTCCTTAACTTAGCAAGATTTCTCTAAGCCTGGCCGCAAGCGGCTGCGACGGCGCGCGTCTTCAAGATGAGCTTGCGGTAAATGCGCTCGCGGATCCACGGCTCGCTCGAAAGAGCGATGGCATCCTCAAGCGGCACCCAGCGGACCCCAGAGTTCTCATCTTCCTTCACGCGAATCCGCTCGTTCGGATCGGCAACCACCAGATACGTCACGTTCAAATGAAGATGCGAGCCTACGTAGGCTCCTCGCTTCTCGTGCCCGTCAACGGTGAGCACCTCAAGCGAGAATATGTCCCCCGGCCCGCACTGCGCGATCCTCCCGCCCGAAACGCCCGTTTCCTCCTGAAGCTCGCGAAGCGCGACGACAGAAAGATCCCGTTCGCCATCGGCGTGCCCGCCAATCCAGCTCCAAGAGTCATAAATGCGGTGATAGACAAGCAGCGTCCGCTCAAACAACGGATCAACCGTCCATGCCGAGCATGTCACATGAGCCAGAGAATCGCGATCGAACGCCCTCGAATCATCTTCGAGCCTTTCCATAATTAGCCGACGATCGACAGCCTCCTGCTCGTTAAAGGGCTTGTACTTGCGAATGTCATCAAGTAACGACATGTAACCCCATCCCGTCAAAATGATTCAGATGTAGCCTGAAGTCTACATCTGCGCCACCGACAAGGCAAAACACTCGTAACGGCAGATAAATTCAGTTTTTTGATACAATCGAGTCAACTGCATGACGACTGTAATCTCGACCCCTCAGATCATGTTCGAAGGAACAAAACATGAAAAAATCCGCCCTCTTCATTTCCGCTTTAGCCCTCGCCGCAGCGCTTACGGCTTCTTTGGCCGGCTGCCAGGCTCAAAAATCTCCTGAGCAGCTTATCAAAGAAGATCTTTCCGCCCAGTTCGACGAAGTGAAAAACGCCGACTCTGCCGCATGGAGCGAGGAATTCGGAATGGACGACGCCGACTTCGCCGACCTCGGAATTGACTCCGGCACATTCATGGCCGGTTATCTTGACGGTTTCGATTACGAGATCAACGAGGTCATAGTCGACAAGGACAAGGGCACCGCAACCGCTAAAGTCGACGTTACCTGCAAGAAGTTCGACGAAATCTTCGCTGCATGGTTTGGCGATTACATGGGCAAGGCCATGAGTATGTTTAACGCACCTGAAGAAGAGATCACAAAGCTTGCCGGCGAAACGCTGATGAATACCGTGAACAACACCACTGCCAAGACCACCTCTTGCGAGCTTACCTACACGAAGGACTCCGACGATAAATGGGCTGCCGACGAAAAGATCTTCGAGGCCGAGATTTATCGCGCCATGGGGCTTGAGAGTCTGATGAACGACAGCGCCACCCCCGCTCAAGCCGCGTAAGCACAGCCAACAGCGAATCGACATGCATAACCAAAAGGCTTGGACACTGCGTCCAAGCCTTTTTTCGCTTCAACATAGTGTTGTAAGCGTATCCGCGTAAGCTGCACGGCGGCCCAACGCGGAAAGAGAAAGCGCCCTATCCGAACATCGAATCGAACGTGCGGCAAATGTGTTGGAAGCAAGCAACAGCCTGCGCGTTTGATGCGCCCTTGTGCGTTAGCGACACCGCCAGCCAACGTCGCGCGTTGCCCGCCAGGGAATGAACGGCGATTTTGCGACCCGTTGCGGGCCCCCAGCTTTTCTCGGGCCAAAACCCAACGCCCAGCCCCATGCCGATCATCTCACGCACGACGCTTGGGTTGTCGCTTTCGAGGACGACATTAGGCTGAAAGCCCTCGTTGGCGCACATGTCGGAAACGAAGCGGCCGAAGCCCGCCGCCGAGGGAAGAGAGATGAACCCCAAATGCTCAAGCTCCGACAGTTTGACGGGGTCGCTCTTGAACGACATGGATTCTGGGGCAACAAGCATCACGCGCTCGGAATAGCTTCGATAGCGAGCCGCATTCTCTAGAATCGCTGTGCCGACATCGATGTCGACCTCTTCGTCCTCATGCGACATCTGCATAAGCGTTATTCGCGCCGCCGGATTGCGCGCAACCCACCCCTCAAGTGCCTTAGACGCAATGTGCGATCCGGCCTGCAGGCTAATACGTACCTCATGGTCGCGCCCTAAGCGGATGTCGGCGAACGTTTGCTGGATGTCTTCCAGCTCGGCCATCACGGGAATCAGGCGCTCTTGCAGCAGCCTTCCCTCGCCGGTAAGGCGGATGCCCCTGCCCGAGCGCTCGAACAAATCAACGCCAAGCTCGTCTTCCAGACGGGCGATGCTGCGGCTAACCGCAGGCTGGGCCATATGAAGCCGCTGGGCGCTTTTCGTCATATGCTGCGTTTGCGCAACATCAAGAAAGCATGTCATCTGATTGATATCCATGCCTAAATCATAGCAGATTTGTTATCGTTTTCTTGTGAATGCATATTTGTCATGCATCACTCGCTTTCCTATACTCCATGAAGCTTATTAAAGCGGCGCTACCAACACCCCGCCTTGCGTTCTTTGCGACCCGAGATGCTCACCTGCGCTGCATGAGATCAAGGAGACAAGAATGCTGTCACAAGCCCTGGAAGCCGCGATGCTTCTCTGCTTCGGTCTGTCCTGGCCTACCAACGCCTATAAAAACTATCAAGCACGCACGGCCGCCGGCACCAGCTGGCAGTTCATCATGCTCATCACCGTCGGCTACTTCGCCGGCATTGCCGCAAAGCTTTGTTCTGGACAAATCAACTGGGTTCTGGCTATCTACTTCCTAAACTTGGTCTTCCTTACTGCCAACTGGGCTGTTTACTTCCGCAACCGCAAGCTCGATAAGGAACATATCGCCGAGCAGATGCTCAACAACGACATCCACGAGCGCCTCGCGAAACGCGACGCCCTGAAGACGCTGATCTTCGCAACCGACGGCTCCGAGCCTTCTCTTAACGCCATCAAGTATGCAGCTCATTCTATGGACCTGGACAAAGCAACCGATATCGAGGTTCTTGCCGTTGCTGCGCCCGACAACGAGGCAAGCGCGCTGCGCGCCGATAATGCTGTCGTCCATGCCTGCGAGATCATGAAGGGCATTGGCATCGACGCCATCCCGAAAACCCGTATAGGCGATCCCGCCGTCGAAATCGTGAGGGAAGCGCGCGAATCCGACGCGGAACTGGTTATCATGGGTTCGCGCGGCCTGTCCGGCCTGAAGCAGGTCGTCATGGGCAGCGTCAGCCACAAGGTCAGCGAGAACGCCGGCTGCCCTGTTCTTATCGTTCGCTAGCCTTCGCATCGCACAACAGCCATCTAGCATCTAAAAGCCGATCGAGCGCACCCTTGCCCGGTCGGCTTTTTCTATGAGGACAGAGGCAGCATCGCCGTTTTAAGAATGCTAAGGCGACCTGACCATTTGAATGTCTCCGCTATGCACCGACGACCTTGCACTTCTTCCGACCGCTCACCCCAAAACCAAGCCCGTTGAGTCTTCCGATTGTTTATCAAACGATTAAATCCTCGACAAGAGCTCCGCGTCCCCGCACCATCGCCGATATAATTTCTTGTTGAATTGTGAAGGCGAGGATTGTTCGAGCTTTGTCAAACGGCGGCAGTGAACTGCCGGCCGATCGCGTCGGCCAAAAGCGCGCGTTCGACAGCCAAGGCTTGCGTCGGCCAAAAGCGCGCAACCTAAGAGTACGTATGACAAAACACGCACAACCCACTTGGCATTGCCGTGCTTCGCCTTCGACCGAACAATCGAAGAAAAGAGTTTCCAATGGCACATTCAGGCGCTTCCGAAAAGCGCGCCTCATGGTCGAGCAAGTGGGCTTTTGTCTTGGCAGCCGCAGCTACCGCTGTGGGCCTCGGCAACATGTGGCGCTTTCCCTACCTCGCTGCGAAATACGGCGGCGGCACGTTCCTTATCACGTACCTCATCCTGGTTGCGACGTTCGGCTTGTCGCTGCTTCTTCTTGAGTCGGCCCTTGGCCGCACTACGCGCAAATCGGCTATCGGCGCGTACTCCCATTTCGGCAAGAAATTCCTTTGGATCGGCGTTCTGGTTTCGCTCGTTCCGTTCATCATCACTCCGTACTACTGCATCATCGGGGGTTGGGTGACCAAATACGCAGTCGCCTACCTTACCGCCGGTCCTGCCGCATTGGCAGACGGCGGCACGTTCTTCAGCGCTTTCATGACCAGCAACGTCGAATCCTACATCTGGATGGGCATCTTCATGGCACTGGCGTTTTGCGTCGTCGGTTTCGGCGTCGAGAAGGGCATCGAGCGCGTTAACAGCGTCCTCATGCCTGCACTCATCGTCATGGCGCTGGGCATCGCCATTTTCGTCCTCACACTGCCGGGCGCCCTTGAGGGTGCGGCTTATTACTTGGTCCCCGATTTCAGCAAGTTCTCGGCCGAGCTGGTGATCAACGCGCTTGGCCAGATGTTTTACTCCCTGTCGCTGGCAATGGGTATCACCATCACGTACGGATCGTACATGCGCAAGCAGGACAGCCTGACCACCTCCGTTACCCAGATCGCTGGTTTCGACTTCGGCGTCTCCTTCCTAGCTGGTCTGGCTATCGTGCCGGCTGCCTTCGTGGCAATGGGTTCCGCCGAGGCGGTTGCCACGAAGTCGGGCCCATCTTTGATGTTCATCACTCTGCCCCAGGTGTTCAACACGCTTGACACCACCGTGGCAACCGTTGTCGGCTTCGTCTTCTTCCTGCTGGTTTTCTTCGCTGCTCTGACTAGCGCAATCGGCCTGACTGAGGCATGCGTTTCCATCGTCCAGGATGGCATGCACTGGCCCCGCCGCCAGGCCTTCGTTGCAGTCGTTGCCGTCATCGTCGTTCTCGGGCTCTTCGTTAACGCAGGCTACAACGTGCTTTCCGGCATACAACCGCTTGGCGAGGGCTCTTCGCTGCTCGACTTCTTCGACTTCATTTCCAATTCGGTCATCATGCCGATCGTCGAGATCTTGACCTGCCTCATGTTCGGTTGGCTGGTCAAGGAGAACATCCTCGCCCGCGAGATCAAAGAGTCCAGCGCGTTCAAGCTCGAGAAGGCTTGGACCATCATGATCAAGTTCGTCGCACCGGTTCTGATCGCCATCATTCTCATCTGGAACGTGCTTCCTTATCTTGGTTTCTAACCTTTATCGCCCGTCGCTCCAACACCGAAGGCCTTCCCTAAACGGGAAGGCCTTCGTTTTCCTACGGCATCATTTCCCGATTTACGAACTACTCGAGAATCTGATAAACGGGAGCACCCTCGCACTGATTCGGCATGCGAATTCCCAGAAGCGAAGCCACGGTAGGCGTAACGTCCATATGACGAACGATTCGCTCAGTACGGTAGTCTTCCTTAATTCCAGGACCCGCAGCCATAAACACCGACCGCACCGAGGTGTCACAAGCACCATCAGCAGTCGAGAAGCTATCCGCATGGTCGGCCGTGTAACCTTCCGCGATATAGAAGACAATATCGCCGCTGTCCGGCCCGCCTTCGCCCATAAGCACGGCATCCTTGTTGTGTAAAGCCATCGAAACGATACGGCGACCGGTTTCAGGGCTTCGCAGACTATAAAGATCGGTGATGATTTCCTCCTCGAGATCCCATTTGTCCTCGGGATCAACAATACCCTCAGGATCACGACCCTTAACATTCAGGAAAATGTGGCAATACGAAGCAGTGTGGGCGACAGTCTTCGACCAATCGATCTCCTTCAGCTCGTTACCGTTCTCATCCTTCTTCAGGACAGTGTATCCAAAGTTCTTCATAGCAACAGCGCATACGCCGCCGGTATCCAGCTGCCAGTACTGCGGGTCATGCTCGGGGGTCGTCTGACCATGATCGGAAACGATAAGAATATCCCAGCCCTCGTCAAGCAATGGCAGGAACTCTCCGATGTAATTATCGGTCTGAACGTAAACCTGAGCCCAAAGCTCCTGACATTTCTCCGCAGACATCTCGCTGCCGTTCTTCAGATACGCGATCAATGCGTGACCTTGAAGATCAACATTATGGAAGTGACTGAAGATCACATCAAATCCCTGCTCACGAGCCATGAACTTGATTCCCTTCGCGTTCCACTCTGCCGCAGCGTCCCACGTTGCCCTCATGCACTTCTCGACAAGTAGCGGGTCGACGCCACCGGCAAGGCTAACAGGCTGAGGGTAACCAACGTTGTCGACAACAACCTTCCTCAAGCTCTTCGGCGACCAGCACGTATCATCATTGAAGTCCATCGCAGCGGAGATCCAAATACGGAGTTTCGATCCGTCCGGCTCGATATCAAGCAAGCGAGCGTTTCGATTGCATGCGACGCGCTCTTCGCCCCTCATCGCTTCATCGACTATATCTTTGACGTAGACATCTTTGGGAAGCGTAGCGATTGGCTCAAGCGCTTTCTTGTTTTTGTAAATAACCACGCGATCGTATTCGTCATTTTCACCCTTCAAAATGAGCGCAGGCCTGCGAATGTACCCTCTCGAAAGGAGGATCGTGCACTCAAGAGCGTCCTCGGGGATGTCAATCGTCCACCCCTTAGCTGGAGAAATCGGAGTCGAAACCATATCAAACGGAGTGTATGCCAGATTCTGCATGATCTCATCAGGCTCAGTGCATACACGCTGCGTTTCTTTCACAGTAAGACGATTTGCCATCAGGTTCATTTCGTCTTCAGCGTCCTTCTCCTCTTCCATACCGGTAATAAAACACGGGACGCTTGCATCGGCAGCGGCACGAGCCCTAAAAGAAGGCGACTGAACCGCAACGCTTCCTGCAACAAGGAATTCTCCATCAACCTGACCGGTACCGACATTGATTCCACCAGGCTGAGTACCGTCAATGACGTACAGGTTCTTAGAATCGCTCGAAGGAGGCCAAGAAGAACCGGGCCAATGCCATACCAAGGTCTTGTAACCAGCCTCAGCCGTAACGTTCCACAGCTGCTCAGCATGGCAATTCGTTGAATCAAAGTTGTACTTCAGTACATCACGATGATACTCGTCGTGACGATAGTAACCCGTGATGCCGTGAACGTGAGCAGTAGCGCCAGTGGCAAGCGTCGTCCACATAGGAGGCGTAACGGTCGGGTGACCGCCGATCATTTCCAAACCTACATTCGCTGAGCCGCGTTTCAAAAACTCAACCGTGTTCGGCATAAGACCTTGCTTTATGTACTTATTCACCAGATGAGGATCGAAACCGTCGATACCGAGAATAAGAACCTTTTTCTTGTCAGACATTTTTCCTCCTTTATAGATCCGAACAAAGAACTCCGCCGCATAACACACAACGCATGTTGGGCAATCATCGGCGGTCTCTAGAAAACCGCCGATTTCAAAAAGCAAAGCTAGAAACTAAACACCAAGGAACCGAACGGAAGACCAATCACGATCGTGACCAAGAGCGACAGACCTGCCATCAACCACCCGTATTTGTACGAGTTGCCACGACCGATCCATTCATTGGTGAACATAAGAGCCGCAGTTGCAGACCCACCAGGCGTTGCCACGGCGGTTGCGATGGCGAACGAAAACAAAGTGCACATCAAAAGTGGATCCGCGCCAAGCTGGATGCTGAACTGATAAAGGATGGGTGTTAGAAGTGCTGCCAAAACAAGGTTGTGGGCGACCTGGGTTAGAACAGCTGCCAGAGTAAGAAACACGATGCAGAACGCGATACCGCTAAAATTAGTCAAAATCGGGCTAAGCAGCTCGACCAGAAACGTGATAACTCCAACGTTCTTGTCGCTCATGGCAGCCGAAACGGGCATCGTTGCCACGAACATGATGATCATATCCCAGTTCGTGCCAAGAGTTGCACAATCCTGGTAATTGAACGACACCTTACCCTTGATTTTCAGCATCGCCATAAGCATCAAAACCAAAGCAAGGGAACCAGGAATGCTGAGATTCGCGAAAACCTGAGTAATAGCCCAGGTCTTAGGCAGTACACTCGGAATAAACATCTCGATCATAAAGAAGATCAGGAAACCAGCAGCGATTTTTTGCTCTTGGGTCATCTTAACGTTTCTGAGATCTTCGAAGATATCGCCGACACCATCGAAATTGGAGACATCGGGCCTGACGATGTACTTCATGATGGCCATATAAAGAGCCAAGCACACTGCCGTCACTGCAAACATAGTCAACGTGAACTGGGCGAAGTCAACCGTCATCCCTCCTGATACGGTTCCGAGCGAAGATAAAACCAGGATCTGAACCGCTTTAAACGGGAACAACGCAAAACCGAGCATGGCCGAATATACGATTCCGCAAAGAACCGCAACCGGGTATTTCTCAAGCTTCTTATAACCCAACGTGTCACACATGTTGTAAAAAATGCTAAACAGAAGCAAAATCGCAGTAAACAGGCTAATCGTCGCACCAAGAACATAAGCGGCGATGAATATCATCAGCGTCAGAGCATAAGGCTTCCCTATGCAAGCCTTTCGGCTAATAAACCAGTTTGCGATAATATGACTCAAGCCAATACGATCCATATAAGCCGCGAACACGAACAAGAAGAAGCAAACAACCGTGTTTTGCGCAGCACCGAAGCCGGCGGAGAGAACCTGGGGCACCGTTTGGTATCCCGACAAGCCAAGAGCGATAACGCCCATAAGACTTGGCCAAACGAACCCGATCGTAGTCCAACCGTACAGCAAGCCAATGAAGATGCCCAACACCTTCATTCCCAGCGGGCTCAGGCTTCCCCAGGGACTCAAGAAGCCGATCCCCCACATCAAAGCGATTGTTATTCCGGTATTTATCCAATACGCAGCATCGCTTTTTCCCTTTCTTCCTAGACGCTTCTCCCCCGTTCCCAAATCACTCATTGTCAACAACCCCCTCTTCGATTCGCTCTTTTTATCACCAACCCGCACGCAAGATTCTTCTTGCGATACGTTTCTCTCAATACTTCCGATAGGAATTAATAATTCCTATGAACTTATTTCGATTTGTAATAATAAGAGCGAAGACAAAGAACGGGTGTTGCCTAGGCTACGGATTCAACCCCTTTTCCTAAAGAGAGCTTTTTCGGGAAGAAAGTGCAGCTACGCCGATCAGACCACCAAAAACAGCCTAAAAATAAGATCGCGACTATTCTTTTTCATTAAGTTCGAGGTCGATCTCCATCCGCTGATAGTAGCTATCATGCGCCTTTACCGTACTTGACTATCTTTTCCCCGCGCGCAATAGATCTCAATTCCTCGGGATCAACGATCCTGGTCCCAAACTCGTTTTTTTTCAAGCAAGCCCTGACGGATCAGCTCCTGAACGATTTTGACGACCGTAACGCGATTCGCCCCGGTTACACGAGATATCTTCGTGTTAGTCATTTCGCAGGACATCCAGTACTGACCGTCTCGATACTCCATGTATCTCAAAATGGTCGAACATACTTGACCTGGGGTGTTTTTAGTTTGCTTGAACAGAAACTCTTCCTCAATCTGCGCATACCTCTCCATGACGAGAGACATAAAACCCGCAAGCACCATAGGGTGATCCAGCATAAAAGCATGGGTATCCTCGCGCGATAAGCGATAACAGTAAACCTCGGTTGCCGCAATAAAACTATTTCGATGCACATTTTCAGGTCGATATGAAGAAAGCACCCCCAAGAATCTGCGCAAGCCCTGATCTGCATGACGAACGTCATACACCAGCAAATCGCCTTTGGGAGTGATTTGCGACACCTTGACGTTTCCGCTCATCAAGAAATAAGCGCTGCCGACCTCTTCGCCTTGACGTATCAAGTAATCGCCCTTTTTAAAACGGACGTACTCAAACCTGCCCAAATCCGCAATGTCCTGATTGGTCAAACCGGACTCAACGGGACCCCTTGTTTCGAAAAACGACTCCTCAATAAAACAACCCTTCCTCTCACCACGACCGCGATAAGTGCTCCTTTTAAGAACGGTATCTACAACAGGGTTGTCGCTCATAAAATGCGGGGTGGTTTGAAACGCTCTTCCCGTAGCCCCGCTGAACCATCCCTCGTTTTCAACGAATATGCGAGTAAGGGCACCGTTTTTGTCATGCCCTTTCAAGATATAACGGCTGAATATATGCCTTTGACCGCCTTCATCAATCAACTGAACATTGGTTCCGTACGGCTCCACAACACCCCCAAATAGCGCCCCCGATGCAACCCCATCCAACGAGATAATCTCGACCGCTCCATTACGAGTGATCAACGAAGTTCCGCAATCCCCACTCAAATCGAATCGAACAGTAAACGCAGGTTCCATTCAGTCCTCCTATACGTGCTCGTCGCTTTCGAAGCAAAGATCGTTATCAGCCTTTGGACGATCGAAAGCACATCTCATTTCATTTTAAATCCGTAATAAAGTTTCAGAGTTTTTTAAGCATTACGAATTAGAATGCAAATCATTCAAAAGAGGCTCGACGACAGTCGGCAAGTGACTTCGCCAAACGTCGATCGAACCAACATGCCAATACGCGCGCCGCCGTTTTAACAGCAAAGAACGCAGCTGGTGCTACTGAAGCGCCCACGCCGACCCCCAACCGGCTGGGCGCTTATGATTTCCAGTCCCCTCAAGGTTTTCGCACGCGTTCAACGTCACCTGATCACGCGTTTCATTCACGCTTGGCGCCTCATCGCCAATGCCCACGCACAATTCGCTCGCGCTTGCGCTCGAATGTCAATTGCCTCGGGCGCTCCTCTATTTCAGTTACGCTCAACCGCGGGTCCTATCAAGCGACTCCTTCTCGTTCTGCTTTCAATCGTCAGCCCTTCGAGGCGCCCCTGGAGCTTTTCCATCATTTTCTGTACTTGCCTTCATTTGGCCTTCTACCCACGCCAACCACAAAGGCGGTAGAATAAGCGAATATCCAAACGAAAGGACCACCATGATCATCACCACTGCAGATGTCGTTCCCGGTCAGGCCGTTCAGATTCTTGGTCTGGTGCGCGGCAACATCGTCACCTCCAAAAACATCGGACGCGACATCATGGCCAGCGCAAAAACCTTAGTTGGCGGTGAGATCAAGTCCTACACAATGATGACCAACGAGGCGCGCCAAATCGCCGAAGACCGCATGATCGAGCAAGCCGCAGCACTCGGAGCCGATGCCATCGTCGCTATGCGCTTCTCTGAAAGCGCAATCATGCAAGGAACCATCGAGATGCTCGCTTACGGCACAGCGGTGAAGTTCATCTAGCAACGCCGTTTCTTTCGACAACCGACTTCCCTTATCGCTGGCAACTAGCGCGCATTTTCGAAATCGGCTGCCTAAGCCACCATTCAACCCGATTCGAAAGAAGTCCCATGGCCTCCGAGTTCTTCTCGCTTGCGATAATCTCGCTTGTCGCATTCGCAGCGCCCGTCATAGCACAGGTCATCCCTCATAAGCCCGTCCCGGAAACCGTTTTGCTTTTGGTCTTCGGAGCGGTACTGGGTCCCAGCTGCGTCGGCATCATCGAGTTATCCGAATCGATAACGCTTCTTTCAGAGCTCGGCCTAGCATTCCTGTTTCTTCTTGCTGGCTACGAAATCGAACCGAAGAAGCTATCAGGAACAGAAGGGAGGAAAGGGCTAAGAACCTGGCTGTTAACATTTGCATTCGCGGTCTGCCTGGTTCACCTTCACCCGAATATCGCGATCGGCGGAATCGACGCGATTCCCATGGCTATACTCCTTACAACAACCGCATTAGGAACCCTTATGCCCATCCTGCGCGAGCGTGGTCTTATGGGCACGAAAGTCGGCGATGCGGTTATCGCGTACGGTACATGGGGCGAGCTTGGTCCAATTCTTGCTATGGCTATCTTGCTCTCAACGAGAAAAGGCTGGCAGACCGCTCTTATCCTGACGCTTTTCGCCACGTTGTGTCTAGCTGTTGCGCTCGTTCCCGCCGCTGCACGCAAGAAAGGCAGCGCTCTCTACCGTTTCTTGGAGGCAAAAGCCGACACAACCTCGCAGACGCTTCTGCGAGCCACCATCATGATCCTGGTTGCGCTCGTAACTTTCTCCGCCGTTTTCGACATCGACATCGTACTTGGCGCCTTTGCAGCTGGCTTCATACTAAGATTCATCAGGCCCGAGGGGAACCTATCCCTTGAAGCAAAGCTTGACGGCATCGGTTTTGGGTTCTTAATCCCCCTGTTCTTCGTTGTGTCAGGCTGCAAGATAGATCTGAGTGCGATTGCAGCCGATCCGGCAACGCTTATCCGCTTTATCGTATTGCTGATGGGAATCAGGGCAGTTCCTGTTGCCATCTCGCTTGCGCTAGGCAAAACGCGAAACACATATACGGTTCACGAGCGTGCTTCGATTGCCCTTTACTGCACGACGGCACTGCCAATCATCGTCGCAGTAACCTCGCTGGCGGTTAAAAACGGAAGCATGAACTCCCAGACGGCATCCATCATGGTTGCGGCTGGCGCCGTAACCGTATTTCTAATGCCGCTGCTTGCGCAAATCGTTTACGGAATCACCGACCGTCACCCCATCGATGCAGTCAAAGAAATCGCAAACGCGCCAAAGAGCACGATTAACATCATTAAAGAGCATGCGCATTCGTCCCATACGTACGAGGAAACCGATTATCGCACTATCTACCTACCTAAGAAGCGTTACGACGTTTATACGCGATCTGATGATGCTTCAGAAGATTCCAACTAAGGAATACTGCGACAAAATCTAAAAATCGAAGTAAACTAAAGAACAGCTATCTAGAAGCAACATGCCCGCAACTCGCATGAGGAGGCGGGCTTTCTTCTCATTTTCCGCCGAAAAGGCTTCTCGACGTGTCGTTTGCATGCCCACCGGCCGGGTCCTCAAACAGGAACGCAAGCCACCCTCACCCCAAGTCCGACGAACAAGAGAAGATCTCGCACGCACAACGCGAAATCGATCGACGCAAAGCTGAAATAGCAAAGCCATAACAGCGAATACCTAGATAGCAATACCGGCTAAAATAAGTCGAGACACCTCTAGAAAAAAAGAAAAGCCCCCGGGCCGGGGGCAAAGAGGAGGGCCGCCC
>OLOM01001717.1_pt1 | contig 14305 bp, 8 predicted proteins | sample 1672531 | NCBI WGS metagenome assembly OLOM01 (sample SAMEA3136696, study PRJEB25190) | human gut metagenome | reverse complement strand
CCCGCGCCCGACGCCTTACATGCACGAGCACCCAGCCCAAGCCGTTCGTTCCCATACAACGCGCCAGACGACCCCAGCTCAACCGGCCAGCGGCGCCCGACGCTCCCTAGTTTTGTTTACCGACAGGAGGTTTTCGAACTGTCCATATATGTGGCAAGCAGTATAGCGCATGCACATGAAGAGTCGAACCGCGGGCTGGCGATTTCACACAAGCATACGACCTGGGCAAAGGTCGACTTCCACGATGCGTGGCGACACTCGGCAACGGATTCGTTTCAAATAAACGATCTCGCCCTCCGTGCCGCTACCCTTAGCGCGAAGCCAAGTGAAGGAGCCGAGATGCCCGAGAACGCAGCAACAGACGCAACGCCTGCAGAAAGCCAGGTCGTGATTCCCGAAGTCCTTCCTATGGAAGGCGAGGCAACGTTCGCAAAGAAAGCGAAAGGCATAGCGCAAGTCGCAGCAGGAAGTGCACTTACGGCAGCGGGAATTCCCATGCTCGTGCTCCCTGGGCCGGGTGTTGCGGCAATCATCGGCGGAGCAGCACTTGTGAGCAGGGGAAATAGAAACTACACAGGCCGCACGGCAACCCCTTTGGAAGAGCGCCTCGACGAGGCGGCCTCCAAGGCGGCAGACCTCGCCGCAAACACCGCAAAACGAACAGCGGGCAAAGCGGGCGAGAAGGCGAAGGACGCCGCCCTCAAAACGGGAGCTATAGCCCGGGAAGCGACCGAGATGGCAGCGGCGAGCGCTCCCGAGGTCGCAAAAGGCTTCGCGCGAGGAGCTACCGCAGCCGCTCATGTCGCGAGCGGTGCCGCAAAAAGCGTTGCTCGCGAAGCAAAGCCCCTGTTCACAAGCGTGAAGAGGGCTACAGGAGCGGCCATCTCATCAGCAAAGCGCGCCGAGCAAGGCGCCACAAAGAGAAGCAGGTGACCTGGGCGCCCGCGAAATCTTGCCGGAGGCAATGCCGACGCGTCGAATCCAGAGGCTAAAGTCTAGTCGGGTCGGGTCGTGTTAGACTGGGGCAGGCGATTCAAAGGGACGGTCGAAATGACGCAAGAGAGCCAAAGCAGCACCAAAGCGGCGCCGCAGGATGTCCGCGCAGGCGGCATAAAACCAACGCCGCAGGACGCCCGCACAGCACAAGAGCTCCTCGACTTCATCGGGGAATGCCCAAGCATGTTCCACACTGCTTCAACAATCGGAAAACGCCTGACCACAGTGGGGTTCACCTATCTTCCCGAGACCCAGCCGTGGAACATCGAGCAAGGCGGCACATACTACACGACGCGCAACAACTCGAGCGTCATCGCCTTCAAGGTGGGAACCTCGCTCGGCAACTACCACTTCCAGATCACCGCATCGCATGGTGACTCGCCCACCTTCAAAGTCAAGTCAAACGCCGAGCTCACAGGGCCGGGCGAATCGCAGCGACTCAATGTGGAGGTGTACGGCGGCGCCGTCGATTACACGTGGTTCGATAGGCCCCTCGGAATTGCGGGCCGCGTGATGGTGAAAAACGGCAATCGCGTGGAAAGCCGCCTGTACGAATCTGCCGAACCGCTTGCGCTCATCCCCAGCATGCCGCCGCATATCCAGCGCGACATCAACCAGCAGTTCTCGCCGAATCGCCAGGTCGACCTCTGCCCGCTCTTCTCCGCGGGCGCGCTTGGCAAATCCACCTTCGACGCGATAATCGCCGACGAGCTGGGGATCTCCAAGAGCGACATCGTCGCGCGCGACCTGTTCCTCGTCAACCGCCAGCAGCCGTGCATCTGGGGCGCTGCGGGCGAGTTCGCCTCCTCCCCGAAATTCGACGACCTGGCCTGCGCATACACCGCGCTCGAAGCGTTCCTCGCCGCCGAAAACGATCGTAGCATCTCGGTCTTCGCATGCTTCGACAACGAGGAGGTCGGCTCGAACACCAAGCAGGGTGCCATGTCGACGCTTCTCGCCGACACGCTTTCGCGCCTGAACGCGGCACTGGGCCACTCCTGTGAGGATCTGCGTTGCGCCATCGCGAAATCGATGCTCGTGAGCTGCGACAACGCACACGCCGTAAACCCCAACCACCCCGAGCGCTTCGACGAGGGCAACCGCGTGCTCCTAAACCGAGGCATCGTGGTAAAAGAAGCGGCGAACCAGAAATACTGCACCGATGCCTTCAGCCGCGCCGCTTTCTGCGCGATCTGCGACAACGCGGAAATCCCCTACCAGGCCTTCGCGAACAGGAGCGACTCACCAGGCGGCTCCACGTTGGGGAATTTGTCGAACACCCAGGTGAGCATGCACGGCGTCGATGTCGGTCTGCCGCAACTCGCCATGCACTCGAGCTTCGAGACGATCGGCGTGCGCGATGTGACGCTCGCGACCCGCGCGCTCAAGGCGTTCTACAACGCCGACCTGCGCATTGACGGCGCGGACAGCATAGAACTCGGCTAGCGAGGGCGACAACCCGACTGGCCGCGGACGAGCTGAACAGGTTCGCCCAGTTGCGGGTGCTCCTCAGGAGAGGTCAGCTCGGCCCGCACCGATATCAGGGGGTCAAGACCCGACAGGCTGCAGTCGAGGAAGAGCTCGCTCGGCTGCAGCCCACAGCGAGCTTCGGTCAGTCACGACAGCCCCCCGAGTCCCGCAGCCCAAGTACTTACGCAATCATCTTCGACTCTTCGACCTTCTCCACGAACCAGCTCATGAAGCCCTCGAGGGGCTTGCGCAGCACAAGACCCAGAAGAAGCGACGGCAACACGAACAGGAGCAGCATGCCCATCTCGGTAAAGAAATCGCCGTTGTAGATGCCCATCATGGCCGCGCGCATGGCGTTGATGGTATGCGTCGCCGGCATGAACGGGCTTGCGATTTGGAAGAACTCGGGCAGCACCTGCAGCGGGTACGCACCGCCGCCCGCCGTCACCTGCAAGATGAGGAACAGGACGGCAATCGCCTTGCCCAGATTCGCGAACGCAAGCACCAACGTGTAGATGAACAAGGAATACACCAAACCCGACACCCAGAAACACAGCATGAACAGCAGAGGATGGCTCACCTGCACTCCCAAGAACAACATGTTACCAAGGCCCACGCAGGTGGTCTGCAAAAGCGACAGCACCGCCACCACGCAGTAGCGCCCAAAGTAGAGCTCGCGCGGCTTGGGGTTGTCAAGCTCGGCAAGCCCTCGCTTCGAAACCGCCGGCTTGATCGCCACCATCATAAGCAGCGAGCCAATCCACAGCGCAAGCGTCGTATAGAGCGGCGCCATCTGCGAGCCGAAATTGTCGGCCGGGAACACCGCATGGCGATCGAGCGCTACAGGTGTCGTCACAGCAGAGGCAAGCACCGCGGGGTTCGAACCGATGACCTCGCGCAGCTTCTCGACGTTGCCGCTCGCGAGAGCCGAGCGCAAGTTGCTGCTCAGCGTCGTGAGCTCGCCCGCCGTCGAGGTGAGCTCGTTTTGCGCATCGGCAAGCTTCGCCTTCGCACCGGAGAGCTTGGACGCGACGGAATCCGCGTCGCCGCTTATCTCGCCGCCCGCGGCATCAAGCTTCGCGGCGCTGCTCTGAAGCGTGGAAACCATGCTCGACACCGACGCGGAAAGCTCGTCCAAACCCGGCTTGACGTTGTCGCTGTATTCCGTTTTCACATCGTTGAGGCTGGCCGCGGCCTTGTCCGCAAGCTCCTGGATCTCAGCTCGTTGCGCCACGGCATCGTCGTAGCCCGACTGGATGTTGTCAGCCGCCTGATACAGCGAGTCCGAAAGCTGTTGGAGGAGCGACACCGACTGCTCCAGCTGGGAGATCATGCTCTCAACTAAGGGGGAGTACTGCCCATCGATGCTCCCCTGGATTCCCTCAAGCGCGCTGATGATCGAGTTCAAGTCCCCGATCTCGGTCTCAACAACTGCCGCCTGGTTGCGCAGATGCTGCGAAGTGTCGCCCGTCAGATCGCCCGCGCTGTCGTACACATCGCTGATCTGGGCGCTAATGCCCTTGTAGCTCTCTGCGGATGCGGAAATGGCCTGCGAAAGGGAATCGGCCGACGTCGAGAGCGCGCTCGCGATGTCGGAGACGCCCGCACCGCCGTCCTTCGCGATGTCGCCGACCTTCGCCGCCTCGTCGCGTGTCTGCCCGAGCAGCGTGCCCGACTGGGAGATAAGCGACTGCGACGAGTCGATGAGCTGGGAATACATCCCCAACACCGACGCCGCACCCGTCATCTGCCCCGCCATGCCGTCCACATGGTCGGCAAGCGTTCCCACCGCGCCAGAGAGATCGGCGTCTTGGGAATACTTCGAAAGCGACGAGACGATGGAGAGCGCCACATCGGAAAGCGTTTCCAAAAAGACCTGGTTCACCTGGTTCGACACCTGATCGGCACCTTGGTCGGTGACCTTCGGCGCGATGGCGTTCTTCTTCTCATTGGTGTAGTAGATGATGTTCGCGTGCTCGACCTCGTCGGAATAGAACGTCATCATGTCGCGGCTGAAGCTTTGGGGAATCACCACGGCGGCGTAGTAACGCCCGGACTGCGCGCCGTCGATCGCGTCTTCTTCGGTCGTGAATGTCCAGTTGAGCTGGTCGTTCGCACGAAGCGCGCTCACCACCTTGTCGCCGACGTTGATCTCGAGCGGAACGAGGTCGCTCTCGTAGCCCTCGTCGGTGTTCGCCACGGCGACGGTGAGGTTGCCGGTGTTGCCGAACGCGTCCCAACACGCGATGACGTTGTACCACGTGAAGATCGAGGGCAAGAACACGAGCCCTATCACGATAATCACCGAGATCGAGTTGTTGAACAGGTGCTTCATGTCGGTCTTGAAGATGCGCCAGATATTCCTCATCTATCGCACCTCCCCATTCTCATCCGACTTCGATCCAGACGCGGAAGGAGGCGTGGAGCTTCCTGCGACAGCCTTGCCACCAGGCGCGGAATCGCCCGCGGCGGGGGTATCCCCTGCAGCAGGCGCACTCTCGAACGCGTCGTTTGGTGCCACATGTGCCCCCGACGCTGCCTTCCCCTTGCGAACGGCGGCATGAGCACCCGTGGAAGCCTTGTCGGCATCCGGGGCGGCATGCGCGCCCAGAGAAGCGCCATCCGATCCAGGAATCGCGTGCGCGCCCATAGGAGCCATGTCGTCATTGGTAGTTTGGAAGCCCGCCACCTGCGGTTTCTCATTACCTTCAGAAGAAACGCCCGTAGCACCCGCGGCATCAGCGGCACCCGCGGTACCCACGTTCGTCGCGCTCACAACGCCGGCGGCACCCTTCAGACTCTCCGCTTTCGCGCCCGCCGACTTCTCAACGCCCGCACCTTCCCCATGATCCGTCCTGCCATGGGCATGCCTGCCGACGACCTCCTTGCTCCCGCGCGAGAGCAGCTCGGCCATAAGCGCATCGAGCTTGGCGCTGTCCTTCTCGTCGAGCGCGCTCGTCCGCGAAGGCACTCCCGAAGCGCTCCGCGTCGAAGCCCCGCCGGCGGACGCGCCCACCATGGTAGGCTGCATGAACACCTTGCGCGCCGCGAACAGCGTGCGGACCTCGTCGTCGGTCATGGCGTTTAACGACGCCTGACGCTCGATATTGTCACGGATGAACTCGACCACCACCAGGAATGTGAGCACGAGCACGAGCCACACGAGCCACAGCGTCAAGACGACGACCTTCTCCATCGCCGTCACCGCAAACACGACGGCGATGACCGCCGGCACCGCGATGCCGACGATGAGCGCGCCGCGCTTCAGGCGCGGATACCAGCAGATGAACCGCGCGGCATAGTCGGCGATATGGTGGCGGAAATCCTCGCGGTCGGAAAGCACGCGCACGAGCTGGGCGACGCGGAAACGGCGCTCGGGCAGGTGCACCTCTTCGCCGTTGATGATATCGGAGCGCTCGATCTCGCGCGCGAACATACGGATAAGGTTCGAGAAGTACGGCCTCAGTGCCAGCCCAATCGCCAGGAAGATCGCGAAGAAGATTCCCAGGTGCGCGATAAGCGACACCCACTCGAGGCCGTAGAACCCGGCAATCGTCTCGCGCAGGGCGTTGATGCCGTAGGTGAACGGAAAGAAGGGGTAGATGAACTGGAAGAACGGCGACGTCATCTCGATGGGGTACAAACCCGTCGCGCCCGGGATCTGCACGAAGATCAAGATGACGCAGATGCCCTTGCCGATATGCTGCAAGGTGGTCGACAGGGTAAGCTGGATAGCCAGGTATGTGAGCGATGCGAGCACCGCCGTCAGGAGGAACAGCGCCACCGACTCGCATTGCACGCCGATGGCGAGGCACCCGACGCAGCACACGATCGCCTGCAGCGACACCATCCCCCCGAAGAACAGGTAGCGCGCGATGTAGCGCTGCGCAGCCGTGAGGTTCTCGATGCCCTCGTCGTCCACCTCGATGCGCATAATCACCATGAGCATGAACACACCGATCCACAGCGACATGTTGATGAACAGCGGCGCCATGCCGGAGCCGTACGCGTTCAGGGGGAAGAGATACTCAGTCTTCACCTCGGTCGGCGATTGCATGAAGCTCGCCACCTTCTCGGCGTCGATCGTCGTGCCGTCGCCGAAGAAATCGGTGATCGCCGTTGAAGTCTTCAGCGCCACGAGGTCGGTCTTCACCGTGTCGATGCTCGTCTGCAGGTCGGCGAGCGCGCCATCGGTCTGGTCGAGCGCGCTTCTCGCCGTCGTGAGCGTCTCGGAAAGCTGGCCCGTGAGCGAAATCGCCTGGTCGACAAGCACGCGTTGCGCCGATGCCGCCGCAGCCAGGTTCCCCACCGCGACGTTCAAGTTCCCCACGCCCGCGTTGATGGCGGGGAACGTGTCGGAAGAGAGCGTCCTGCGATAGGAGTCCGCGTTCGAGATGGTGGTTTGCACGGCAGTGTTCACCGAGTCGGACGCCGAAGAGACCGACTCGGCCACGCGGCCCATATCGGCGCTCATGTCGGAGAGCTCGGAGAGTGACCGCGAGGCGTTCGTGTTCGACTGCTTCAGCCGTTCGATCGCCTTCTCGAGGCTTGCTTTGTTGGGGTCGTTGTCGTCCATCTGGGCAACGAGCGCCTCCATCTGGGCCACAACCGCCTGGCTCGCCGACACCATGGCGTTGCCCTGGGCGATCGCGCCATCGACGCGCCCCTGCGCCTCGGTCACGGAACCCGCAGCGCCGCCGATGGCCGTGTTCACCTTGGCGGCCGACTGGGAAAGGAAAATCGACCCCGAGTCCATCGCGCCCATAAGGCCCGACGTCAGCTTCGAGACGTCCGTTTGCGTGGTGCCCATGAGCGACTGGACGATGAGCATCTGGCCGCTCAGATCGCCGAGTACCTCGTCCGCATCGGAGAGCAGCGAGGCAGCATCGGCCACTTTCGTTTGCGACTGGTCGGCCGCGTCGCGAAGCCCCTGGACGGAATCGCGGGCACCGGAGATGGACTGTTGCGCCTTGTCGACCCCGGCGAGGGCGTTCGTGTGCGCATCGTCGATCTTGCCCTGCGCGACGCCAACTTCCTCGCCGAGCGCGTCGGTGACCGTTTTCGCGACGGTGGCGACGAACGTGGAGTTGATCGTGGTGTCGAGCGTGTTCGCGCCCGTGTCGGTGATCTTCGGCGACACGGGGTTCATCTTCTCGTTCACGTAGTACTCGAGCTGAGGCTGCTGGAAGTCGCCGGAGAGCAGCGTGAGCAGGTCGGCTGAGAAATCGCGCGGCAGCACGAACGCCGCATAGGCATGCCCCGACTTCACCGCCTCCATGGCGGTGTCGTAATCGACGAAATCCCACCCGAGCTGGTCGTTGTCGTGCAATTGCTCGACGACCATGTCGCCAAGGTTAATCGCACCCGTAAGATCGCTCGACGACCCCGCGTCCTCGTTTACCACGCAAACACGCAGATTGCCGGTGTTACCGTAGGGGTTCCAGAAGCCGACGACATTGAACCACGTGTAAAGGGAAGGCAGGACGATGAGCGCAAGCACGACGACAATCGACGCCGGCGCTTTCAGGATGCGAAGGAAATCGCGTTTGAGAACGCGCAGCACGTTTTTCAAGCCCGCCCCTCCTTCTATAGTTGAGATTGCGTTTGATTGGCGGCGTTATGGCGCAGCTCTCCCGAGGGAAAGCACGTTTTCTGCATTGTATAGGGGAATCAGCCCTGCGCAAGCGTGCAGATAATCAATTCCACAAGTGTGGCATAACTTTCAAAGGACACAGACGAGCACCTTGCAAGGTTGTCCTCCCCTCTCCCACCGTAGCCACAAGCGACCTGGAGACGTCGCTGCCTCGGGGTGCGTGCGCAAATATGCGCGAAGTGCGTACCCTTGGAAGCACCCCCTCATTAAACCAAGAGACTTCACTCTGACAAACTGGGCTTATTCGCATAGTTGGAAACGGCAAACTGACTTACGCGCTAGCAAGGTACGCACTTCATGCATATTTATGCATAGGAACGCCCAGATGAAGTAAAAGCGCACAATTTAGCGCCCGAGAGTTGCCCAATCGATAAAGATGTTGCGCCTCAGGTCGATCTCGCAACGAATCTCTTTGGAGTTTTTGCTTCGATACGCGACTCCAATTTGCCTTGCAACCATCCTGCGCACCGTATCAAAGTTTGCCCGATCGGATATCTGCCGATACGTAAGCGGCATGACGGTAAAGCCCATTTGTTGAAGCGCGGTCGTCCTGTCGGAATCCGAAATCGCCGAGTCATAGTCGTCGTGGACCACTTTTCCCTGGCATTCGACGATAAGCGGGCTTGCGCCGTTGGGAACGTCGAACAGCAGGTCGGCGTAGCACGTCGATTTCCCATAGATGCGCCTTGCGCTTGTCGAAAGCGGAATTCGCTCGTTGTTAACGAAGCCCGAAAAGCCCTCGCCGCCCTTGCATCTTTGCGTCGAGAAGAGCATCGAAGCTTGGACCTCAAACGGCGAAGCGGTAACCCCGGTCACGCGTTTCGCGGCGCGCGCGAAGCGCCGCCCCCCGCGTTCGCTTTTCATGGCGTCGGCGAACTGTCCCAATTCGCCCAGTTCAATAAGTGGTTCGCGTCTCCAAAGGTCGGTCTTTCTCCCCGAAGAGCTTTTGACTCGCCGCCACCCGAATGACCGGGGAAGCAGCTCGGAAGAGTCGATGCTGTCGAGAAGCGCTTCAACAACTGGGCTCGGCCGAAATATCGAAAACGTGCCGCAGAATTCGTACATCGCCATAACAAGGTGGTTTTCGTCAACATGCGAGGCAAGATTAAATAGTGAATAGAGAGGACTCGCCGTTGAAATACCGAGGTCAGTTTGCTGTATGCACCCAAATGGCAACTCATTTGTAACGAGGTGTGATACCGTACTCACGTTGTTCAGTCGGCGTTTGCGATCAGTCGCTAAAAGATGGACGGGGGTACCGAGTATCTCATGGGTGAGTATATGGTTCCTGAAGCCTGCACGATTGTTATCGGTCGACCTGTCGGGGTAAGGAGGGCACAGCATTAGAACCTGCGGAGGGGTTCGATGAAAGCGAAACGCCGATATGTCGCACAGAATGTCTTCCATGCGCGAACTTTACCAGGTTTGGGGAACGCGCGCATCACGAGACTTGCGGCGCCGGGCGATGCCATCCCCCTGCGCGGCGTCGAGAATAAGCATACCGCCGCGCCATCTCTCAGCCCACACGGCACCCACGCTGGCCGGTCGAGCCGCAAACTGCCAGCTAGCAGCCCTCGATGGCCATGCCGGGCTCGGGCGCGTACTCCAGGAAGTCGGCGAGCGTGGCCGAGTCAACGTATTCCTCGATCACCTGGTCAAGCCCCGCCCAGAAGCGCACCGTCGTGCACTCTCCCTTGCGCGGGCAACCGATCACGTCGTCCTCGAGCGCGTTGCACGCCACGGGCACCGTGGAGCCCTCGGCCGCGCGCAGCACGTCGCCTGCGCGGATTTCGGACGCCTCGCGGGCAAGCGCGTAGCCGCCGCCTTTACCCCTCACGCTGCGCACGAGCCCCGCGGCCATGAGCGGACGAACCACCTGCTCGAGGTATTTCAGCGAGATGTCTTCCTCTTCGGCCACTTTGCGCAGGGGAACCTTCCCGTCGGGGCCTTGCTGGGCAATGCGGATCATGAGGCGCATCGCGTAGCGCCCCTTCGTGGTTACCAGCATCGTTTATCCTCACTTCCCCCTCGTGATACGGTTCACCCTCGGAAAACTCAGGTGCGGCCGACTCGATTTCGCATACTTATTCTAGCGCGAAAGGAATCTATTACTTGACATTTTAGCGCGTCGCGGTATTTTATTCCTAGAAAATTCATAGGATTATGCACAGACGAGAGGGGCATATTTCATGGAAACCACTGCAACGAGCCCGCTGCTGAAACTGCAGGGGCTATCGGCCTCAGTAGGCGACAAACCCATCCTCCACGACATCGACCTTGCGATCGGTGCGCACGAGACGCACGTCATGATGGGCCCGAACGGCGCCGGCAAATCGACGCTCGGCCATGTAATCATGGGCGACCCTGAGTATAGCGTAACTTCGGGCACCGTGACCTTCGACGGGCAAGATATTACGGATCTTTCCCCCGATAAGCGCTCGCGCGCGGGCCTTTTCTTGAGCTTCCAGGCGCCGGTCGAGATTCCCGGCGTGCCGCTGTCGAGCTTCCTGCGCGCCACCGTCGAGGGCCGCGAGGGCTTCAAGATGAAGGGCAAGGAATTCCGCAAGCACGTGCGCGAGCTGGCGAAAAGCCTCGACTTCGACCCGGCGTATCTCGACCGCGAGTTGGGCGTGGGCTTCTCCGGCGGCGAGAAGAAGAAGCTCGAGATGCTGCAGCTTCTGCTTCTCAAGCCGAAGCTGGCCGTCCTGGACGAGACTGACTCCGGCCTCGACGTCGACGCGCTCGGCGTCGTGTCCCGCGGCATCCAGGAGTATCGCAAGACCTGCGACGGCACGCTCATCATCATCACGCACAACACCCGCATCTTGGAGCACGTTGACGTCGATCGCGTGCACGTCATGGTGAAGGGGCATCTGGTGCACGAGGACGACGCCGCGCTCATCGCCGACATCGACGCGCACGGCTTCGAGCGCTTCGAGCAGGCCGCAACCCCTGAAGCCGACGCGTAAGGGGGCCCAACCATGGCAAAGCAACGCACCGAGGTCGCGGACATCGACCGCAGCCTCTACGACTTCTCATACGGCGAGGAGGCGGCCGAGAAGCTCGACGCCGGCCTCACTCCCGAAATCGTGCGCGAGATCTCCGCGAAAAAGGACGAGCCCTCTTGGATGCTCGAGCACCGCTTGAAGTCGCTCGAGATCTATCACGAGAGCAGAACCCCTGATTGGGGCCCCTCCATCGCCGGGCTGGACATGGACCACATCGTGACCTACGTCAAGCCCAACACCGACCAGAAAAGCGATTGGGACTCCCTGCCCGACGACGTGAAGAACACCTTCGACCGCCTGGGCATCCCCGAGGCCGAGCGCAGCTACCTGGCTGGCGTCGGCGCGCAGTACGACTCCGAGCTCGTGTATCACAACATGCAGGACACCGCGTCGCGCATGGGCATCGTGTACTCGGGCATCGAGGAGGCGCTGCACGACCCGAAGTGGGAGGAGCTCATCCACGACAAATTCATGACTCTCATCCCCCCGACCGACCATAAGTTCGCGGCGCTCCACGGCGCGGTGTGGTCGGGCGGCAGCTTCGTGTACGTCCCGAAAGACACCAAGCTCGACTTCCCGCTGCAAAGCTACTTCCGCCTGAACGCGAAGGGCGCGGGCCAATTCGAGCACACGCTCATCATCGTGGAAGACGGCGCCGACCTGCACTTTATCGAAGGGTGTTCGGCACCTAAATACAACGTGGCGAACCTGCACGCGGGCGCGGTCGAGCTGTTCGTGGGAAAGAACGCCAAGCTGCGCTATTCGACCATCGAGAACTGGTCGAAGAACATGTACAACCTGAACACCAAGCGCGCGGTGTGCGACGAGGGCGGCCAGATCGAGTGGGTTTCCGGCTCCTTCGGCAGCCACGTGGGCTACCTGTACCCGATGTCGATCCTGAAGGGGCGCAAGTCGCGCTGCACCTTCACCGGCATCACCTTCGCGGGCACCGGCCAAAACCTCGACACCGGCTGCAAGGTCGTCCTGGCGGCGCCTGAGACAACGGCGGCCATCGAGACGAAGTCGATCTCGAAGGGCGGCGGCGTGTCGACGTTCCGCAGCTCGGTCGTGGCGACCCCCGCCGCGGAGAACTCGGTTGCGAGCGTGTCGTGCCAGTCGCTTATGTTGGACGACCACAGCCGCTCCGACACCATCCCCGCGATGGACATCCGCTGCAAGCACGTCGACGTGGGCCACGAAGCGACCATCGGCCGCATCGGCGACGACAAGGTGTTCTACCTGATGAGCCGCGGCATTCCCGAGGAAGAGGCCCGCACGATGATCGTGAACGGCTTCGCCGACCCGGTCTCGAAGGAGCTGCCCCTCGAATACGCCGTGGAAATGAACAACCTCATCAAGCTTGAAATGGAAGGGGCGATTGGATAATGGGCGCCCTCACTTTGAATCACGTGAACGCAATGCCCGCAGCGACGTGGCATCAGTTGCATATGAACGAGACGACCGTCGACGTGCCCGAGGGGCTCGAAGCCGAGCGCTCCGTCGTAGTCGAGGCCGACGAGGCGCTCCTCGGCCCGCAGGATGCCTTCGACGCGGCCGTGGCAGCCACCCAGGCCGAGCTCGACGCCGCGAACGCGAAGGCCGCGCCCGATGCGCGCGCCATCTTGCAGGCGGTCCGCCCCGACGTAGACCCTCACGACCTGGACATCCCCGCGCTCTCCGTGTTCGAGAAGCGCGCCGTGGAAGAGGAGATGGCGCAAAGCATCGCCGGCACCTTCGAGTGCGCCCTAGGCGATGAAGCCGCAGCCTATCTGGAAGAGGTCGGCGGGGCTCGCGAGGGTCGCACCGTGCTCGCCACCAAGGCGGGCGCCACGGAACACGCCACCATCCGCGTCAACGGCATCGACGGCAAGGCGAACGTGGCCTGCGTCGATATCGTGGCGGCGGAGAACTCCACCATCACGCTCAACGTCGCGTTCGACTCCCCCGACGCCGGTGCGGGCGTCATCGGCCTGTACGCCCGCGTGTTCGCCGGCAAGAACGCACGGGTGAACGTGGCGACCATCCACACGCTCGGGCAGGGCTGGATCGCTCTCGACGGCGAAGGATACATCGCCTGCGAGGATGCGCGCATCCAGGTCGACCACCGCGTGCTCGGCGCTGGACAATCCTACACCGGCCTTGCGTGCGACCTGCGCGGAGACCGTTCAGACGCCACCATCCGCACGCGCTACCTGGGGCACGGCGATGAGCGCCGCGACTTCAACTACATCGTGCGCCATCGCGGCAAGAAGACCACCTGCAACCTCGATGCCAACGGTGTTCTGGCCGACAGATCCCGCAAGGTGCTGCGCGGCACGATCGATCTGGTGCACGGCTGCAAGGGCGCGGAAGGCACCGAGCGCGAGACGGTGCTCCTTGCCGACGAGAAGGTGGTCAACAAGACGATTCCCACCATCCTGTGCGACGAGGACGACGTAGCGGGCAACCACGGGGCCACCATCGGCCACGTTCGCCCCGAGCAGATGAACTACCTGATGACACGCGGCATTTCCCAGGAAGCTGCCGAGCGGCTGTTCGCGAACGCAACCCTTGAGGAAGCGGCCATCAACGCGCCGGACGCCCAGGTGCGCGCCTCGGTTGCACGCCTTGCCGCAGAACTGAACGTGCCCTTCGAACTCGTGGGCACAGACGAAGAGGCGATGTAACATGAGCCAAACCGATTCCCTTATCGCACGCGCCGCCGAACAGGCCGCAAGCGACACAACCGCGTGCGCGATCGCCGACGCCGCGCACGCTGCCGCAACCTCTGCCACGGCGAGCGATATCGTATGCGCCGCCAACATCGCGGAGAACCCCTACAAGCGCGACTTCCCGCTTCTGGCGAATCACCCCGACCTGGCGTTTCTCGACAGCGCCGCCACCGCGCAGCGCCCCAAGACCGTGCTCGATGCGCAGCGCCGTTTCTACGAGGAGATGAACGCGAACGCGCTTCGCGGCCTATACCGCCTGTCGGTCGAGGCCACCGAGGCGATCGAGGTGGCGCGCCATCGCGTCGCCAAGTTCATCGGCGCGCCCGACTGGCACGACATCGTGCTCACGCGCAACGCATCCGAGTCGCTCAACATCGTGGCGAAGGCCTTCGCCCCCACCGTGCTTAAGCCCGGCGACGAGGTGTGCATCACCATCATGGAGCACCATTCGAACCTGATTCCGTGGC
>OLOM01001715.1_pt1 | contig 14314 bp, 10 predicted proteins | sample 1672531 | NCBI WGS metagenome assembly OLOM01 (sample SAMEA3136696, study PRJEB25190) | human gut metagenome | reverse complement strand
AGAGGTCGGTTTCGGTCTCTTCGCGGAAGCTGGTCTCGATAACGCCGGAGCGGGTGCCGCCGATGCCCTTGGCGTAGGCCATGATCTCCGCATCCGGCTGGTAAGCGTCCGGCGTAGCGATGCCGACGTTGAGGCCGCACTTGAGCATGCCGATCGCCAGCGAATGGGCCATGTTGTTGCCGTCGCCAACGTAGCAGAAATTCAGGCCCTTCAGATGCCCCTTCTGCTCCTTGATCGTGATCAGATCGGCGATGATCTGCGTTGGGTGGTAGGTATCGGTGAGGCCGTTGATCACTGGCACGTCGGCGTATTTGGCGAAGGCTTCCACCTCAGCCTGCTCGTAGGTGCGGATGAGGATGCCGTCGACGTAGCGCGACAGCACGCGCGCCGTGTCCTGCACAGGCTCGCCGCGGCCGATCTGCAGATCGCGGGTGCTCAGGAAGAGCGCCTGCCCGCCCAGCTGATACATCCCCACCTCGAAGGAAACGCGCGTGCGCGTCGAGGATTTCTGGAAGATCATCGCCAGGGATTTTCCCTGGAGGTATGGGTGCGGAATGCCTTTTTTGAGCTTGTCTTTGAGATCCAGCCCGAGATCCACAATGTACTGGATCTCTTCGCCGGTAAAATCACGCAGGGTGAGAAAATCTCTGCCTTTTAAGTTCATTGCTGTTCTCCTTTCGTTCCGTTGCTGTAAAAGATGATGTTCTTGAAGCCGACACAGGCAGCGATGTAATACGGCCGCAGCTTGAAATATTCCAGACTGCCCAAAGCCACCACGATCGGTTCGATGTCGGCGTTGAGGAAGGTGATCACACAATCTTCTCCCTCTGCCGCGAAATCAACGTTGTACAGCCAGGCGCTTTCAGCGGCGCCAGCGCATTTATATTTCAGGTTCACGTATTTCAGCTTGCCCAGGGATTCATAAATGGTCTGATGGGCAGCCTCTATCATCTCGCGAGGACCGTTGCAAACGATCTCCTTGTCGATCATCGGCGCTCCCTCCTTTGTTATTGCACGTGGTCGTTGCTCCACTCCTTCTTCACTCTACCATCTTTGAGCAAAAATTCAAGGGTTTGTGCATCGTGATCGTGCAAAACATCGCGATATTCTCTGAGGTGCTTGATGATCTCGTCGATCTCATCCACGAGAAAGTCGGCATTGCGCAGGAAGAGATCCGTCCACATCTTCTCGTCGAGACGCGCCACCCGCGTCAGATCGCGGAAGGAGCCGGCGCTGTAGCCTTCCTCGCGCAGCATCGTCGGGCTTTTGATGTAGGCGCTGGAGACAACGTGCGCCAGCTGCGAGGTGTAGGCGATGATCTGGTCGTGGGTTTCCGGCGTCGACGGCACCAGCTTGCGAAAGCCCAGGGCGTAGACGTATTCTTCCAGCTTCTGCCAGTCGACGTCGTAGTTCAGCTCAGGGTCCTTCGTCATCACCAGGCTCGCGCCCTGGAAGAGATTGACCAGCGCATGCTCGTAACCGAAAAGCTCGCGCCCGGCCATCGGATGCATGCCGATGTACTGCGGCCCGTTCTCGAAGAAATACGCGCGGAAGCAGGCCATGATGTCACGCTTCACACCGCAGACATCCAGCACCAGGCCATTCTTGTTCATCTTCTCGTGGTTTTCGGCGACGAAGTTGATGATGTTCTGCGGCGTCAGACAAAGGATCGTCACATCCGCATCTTCGAGATCCGGCTCACCGGCGATGTAGCGGATGGACCCTTCGTCCAGCGCCAGAGCCAGGGTTTTGTCGTCCTTGTCCATGCCGACGACCTTGGCATCGGTGTAAGCCGTGAGGGCTTTCGCCAACGAGCCGCCGATCAGCCCCAGGCCAACGATCAGGATCTTCATGCCAGCACCTGCTTGAGAATGTCGATGGCGTCGTCGATCTCATCCTTCGTGATCACCAGCGGTGGCACAAAGCGCAGCACCTGCTTGCCAGCTGTGCAGATGAGGAGCCCAGCCTCAGCAGCCTTCGCCACATAATCGCCAGGCTTCACGCTATCTGCAAGCAGGAGCCCGAGCATCAGCCCGCGGCCGCGCACCTCCAGCACCTTTTCGCCGTCAACCAGCTCAGCCAGACGCTGGGCGAAATAATCGCCCTTCTCATGCACACTGGCCAGAAAAGCCTTGTCAAAGATCACATCGCAGACTGCGCAGGCTGTGTGCGCAGCCAAGGGATTCCCGCCAAAGGTCGACGCATGATCCCCCGGCTGGAAGGCTGCGGCAACGCTGTCCTTGGCGAGCATCGCGCCCATTGGCACACCGCCGGCGATGGCCTTGGCCATGGTCACGATGTCTGGATGCAGGCCGTATTTCTGATGCGCAAAGGCGTAGCCCGTGCGACCCATGCCCGTCTGCACCTCATCGATGATGAAGAGGATATCTTTTTCGCGGCAGACTTCCTCAACGTGCTTGAGATAGGCTTCGTCCAGCGCAATGATGCCCGCTTCGCCCTGGATCACCTCGAGCATGATGGCGCAGGTGTCGTCATCGATCATCGCGTCGAGCATCTCAATGTTGTTGGCTTCTGTGTATTTGAACCCTTCCGGCAGTGGTGCAAAGCCGTTCTGGTACTTCGTCTGGCCGGTGGCCTTGAGGGCGCCCATCGTGCGCCCGTGGAAAGACTGGATCATCGAGATGATCGTGTGGCGGCCCGTCTTGCTGCCGTATTTGCGCGCCAGCTTGATCGCCGATTCATTCGCTTCGGCGCCGCTGTTGCAGAAAAACGCCTTGCCCAGACCGCTCTCCTGGCAGAGCTTTTCCGCCAGCTCGATCTGCGGCACGTTCCAGTAGAGGTTGGAAATGTGGATCAGCTTTTCAGCCTGTTCCTGGATGGCCTTCACCACAGCCGGATGGCCGTAGCCCAGGCTGTTGACGGCGATGCCGCTGACCATGTCGATGTATTCTTTTCCGGTGTTGTCTGTCAGGATCACACCCTCGCCCTTTTCGATGACGATCGGCGCCTGACTGTAAGTGCCCATGATATATTTTTTGCCTTTGGCGATCATTTCATTGTTCATCTTGTTTGCCTCCTACGACCATGGTGCCAACACCATCGTCGGTGAATAATTCTAAGAGTAAGCTGTGCTGCATCTGGCCGTTGATGATGTGGGCGCTGGCCACGCCGTTTTGGATGGCGTGCTGGCAGCAGGCCGCTTTCGGGATCATGCCGCCGGAGATCGTGCCGTCTGCTTTCAGAGCGTCGAGGCCGTCGGTCGTCACCTGGCTGATGCGCTGGCCGTCCTTGTCAAGGATGCCGTCGGTGTCTGTGAGCAGGAAGAACTTGTCGGCCTTCAGCGCCGCCGCGATCGCTGCCGCTGCAGTGTCGCCGTTGATGTTGTAGCGTCCGCCCTGTTCGTCCAGCCCGATCGGCGAGATCACAGGGATGTATTCCTTCTCCAGCGCGTTGCGGATGAGCGCCGGACGGATATCGGTGATCTCACCAACATAGCCGAGATCGACAGGATGATGCTCCTTGTCGTAGTGGAGCTTCTTCTTCGCCTGGATCGTGCCGCCGTCGATGCCGCTGAGGCCGACAGCGTTGCCGCCGTGCTTCTGCAGCAGGGCGACGATCTCCTGGTTGACCTTGCCAACCAGCACCATCTGCGCAATGTCCAGCACCTCGCTGTCGGTCACGCGCAGGCCGTCGACAAATTTGCTCTGGTAGTTTTCCTTTTCCAGCTGATAATTGATATCCGGCCCACCGCCGTGCACCAGGATCGGGTTCATGCCGACAAAACGCATGAGCACAATGTCACTGATGACCTTTTCGCGCATCTCCTTGTCGACCATGGCATGGCCGCCGTATTTGATGACGATGGTGGTGCCGTAGAATTTTTTGATATAGGGCAGGGCTTCAACAAGGACCTCTGCCGTGTGGTTGCCAAATTCCATTGTTCTTAACTCCTGTAATCTGCGTTGATCGAAACATAATCGTGGGTGAGGTCACAGCCCCAGCCGATCGCTTCGCCGTTTCCTTCGTGGAGATCGATCGTCACCTCGATCGTTTTTTCAGAGAGGATCGCCAGCGCCTTGTCTTCGTCGAAGGCCAGCCCCTGACCATTCTGCGCCACCAGCAGATCGCCGATGAAGATGTCCATCTTGTCGGGATCGAAGAGCGCGCCGGAATAGCCAGCCGCGCAGGCGATGCGGCCCCAGTTGGCGTCGCGGCCGTACATCGCCGCCTTGACCAGGCTCGACGAGGTGACAGCGCGAGCGATGGTTTTGGCGTCGCGTGTCGTTGGCGCGTTCAGCACCTTCACAGCGAAAAGCTTCGTGGCCCCTTCGCCGTCGGCAACGATCTGCTTCGCCAGGCTCACGCAGACCTCCTTGAGCGCAGCGGCGAAGCGCTGATACTCCTCGGACTTGGCATCGGTGATCGGCGCATTTTCGGCGCAGCCGTTGGCCAGCACCGTCACCATATCATTCGTCGAGGTGTCGCCGTCGACAGAGATCATGTTGAAGCTGTCGCCGATCGCGTCCGAGAGCGCCTGCGCCAGCAGCGGGCTTTCGATGGCAGCGTCTGAGAGCACAAAGCCCAGCATCGTCGACATGTTCGGATGGATCATCCCCGCGCCCTTGCACATGCCCCAGAAATGCACCTCTGCGCCAGCGATGGTGATCGTGGCGCTGGCAGTCTTGGGCACCGTGTCCGTCGTCATGATGCCGCGGGAAGCCGCCTCAGCGCTTTCCGCCAACGGCAGGAGCGCGTCCTTCGCTTTGGCAATGCCGGCATTGATCTTGTCGACTGGCAGCGGCATGCCGATCACGCCGGTGGAAGCGACGATCGTGTACTGCTCAGGAAGGGCAAAGGTGTCCGCCAGCGCCTTTGCGACAGCCTCCGCGTCAGCGATGCCCTGCTTGCCCATGGCTGCATTGGCCACGCCGCTGTTCACGACGATTGCCTGCGCCTTGCCCTCCTGGGCGAGGTGGGCCTTCGTCACCACCAGCGGTGCTGCCTGGAAAAGATTGTTCGTATAAACAGCTGCTGCGGCTGCCGGCACATCGGAAACGACGACGGTCAGATCGTCCTTCGCTTTTTTGATGCCGCAGTGGAAGCCGCAGGCCTGATAGCCTTTCGGAAATTGATTCATGGTGTCCTCCTTCTTCGTTGTCTGTCAAGGGCAGAGTGGGAACTGCTCCAGCCCCTGGGTTTCTGGAAAACCAAACAGGATGTTCATATTCTGCACAGCCTGGCCGCTGGCGCCTTTGACAATGTTGTCGATGGCCGCGCAGACAACCAGCGTCGTTTCATTCACAGGATGCAGCGAAATATCGCAGAAATTCGAGCCCATCACCTGCTTCGTCGCTGCGTATTCGCCAGCCGGACGCACGCGCACAAACGGCTCGTCGTCGTAGAAGCTGTGATAAAGCGCGTCCAGCGCTTCCGGCGTCATCGGCTGCGTGAGCTTCAACGTCAGCGTCGAGAGAATGCCGCGGTTGATCGGCGCCAGATGTGGATTGAACACCAGGCCGACGTCGCTGTCAGCAAGCTGATTCAGCTCCTGCACGATCTCCGGCAGATGGCGATGCTTGCCGATGTTGTAAGCGACGACGTTTTCGTTGACGTTGACGAAATGGGAGCTCTCCTTCAGCGATTTGCCAGCGCCGGTGAGTCCCGAGTCGCTGTCAGCGACGACAAAAGCGGGATCGAGCAATTTTTCTTTGCAAAGCGGCGCCAAACCGAGGATAATAGAAGTCGGGAAGCAGCCAGGATTGGCCACGAGCCGGCTTTCGCGGATCGCTTCGCGGTGCAGCTCCGGCAATCCGTAGACGGTTTCCGCCATCCATTCCGGGCAGGCGTGGTCAGCGCCGTACCATTTTTCGTACACAGCCGCGTCGTTGAGACGGAAATCCGCGCCCAGGTCGATCACCTTGACGCCCATCTCGACAAGGGCCTTGGCGTATTCCGACGATGTGCCGTGGGGCAGCGCCAGAAAGACAACGTCGCAGTCCTTGTAATTGTCAAGCGCCAGATCGCAGAAGCGCGCATCTGTCAGCTCGAGCACACTCTTATGAAGATCAGAGACCGGGCCAGTCGTGCTGCGCGCGCCGATGGCGACGAGCTTGACACCGCCGTGTCTCAGTAATAAACGGATCAATTCGGAGCCGGTGTAGCCTGTCGCTCCAATAATACCTACATTGATCATTGTGACACCTCCAGGATGGAATGAAATTATTATACGACTCGTTGCATAAATATGCAAGAGTTTTTATGTTAGAAAGGAGTAAAATTATCATGAGAAACGCTTCTCTCGTTTATTTTCTGCCAGATCTCGACGACGGCAGCGGCCAACGCTTTCTGGATCGCAGCGGCCGTGACCGCCTGGATCACATCCTCTACCCCTACATGCATACCAACGCCGTCACCACCGTCAGAACCTACAACGCGCAGAGCCGTTTTGCAGCCGGGCTCGATGAATACGCGAATGACATCTATTGTAAAACGATTGTCGCCGTTGGTAAAGCCCTTTACGGCGAGAATCTGCGCCAGGTATTGAAAAATCTCCGCGTGCCTGTCGATCATCCGCAGAGCACGCTGCCAGAAAATGCCCACGCCGACTACGCGCGGCTGAACCACCGCCTGCATCTCATCGCCGTGCCGGACTGGCAGAGCGCCCTCGCCCTCGGGGACACCCTCGACGGCTACTTCGATCTGCTTGCCGGCGACAGCCTGGCCTCGCTTTCGCGCCAGATCGGCGCGCTTCTCAGAAAGCGCAGCTGGTCCATCGCCACAGCAGAAAGCTGCACCGGCGGCGCCATTGTCAAAACCCTCACCGATGTTTCCGGCTCCTCCGACTATGTGCGCGGCGGCGCCTGCACCTACACCGCGCAGGCCAAGGAGCGCGTGCTCGGCGTGCCGCCGGAAGTGATCGCCGCCCACGGCATTGTCTCCGCAGAAACGGCGCAGACCATGGCGCAGGGCGCGCAAAAGCTCTACGCCAGCGACATTGCCCTGGCCACGACCGGCGTCGCCGGCCCTGGTCCCGACGCAGACGGCAATCCAGAAGGGCTCGTCTATGTCGGCCTGTCGGAGAATCCTGCGTCGCTTATAAATATACGGCGCACGCGCATATTCCTCTCCTCGACCGCGCAGCCATCCGCATGGGCTGTGTGCGCTTCGCGCTGGAGCAGCTCAGAAACACGCTGCCAGGATAAGCCAAAGAAAAAGTACACGACGCACTGCCGTGTACTTTTGTCTCAAATCTTATTCAGCGCTGTCCACGAGGGAGTCGCCGCTTTCTGCAGTCGCAGAGCTGTCAGCGGCAGCGTCGGTGCTTTCAGATGCTGCTGCGGCATCCTCTGTCGTTTCGTCAGCGGCTGCTTCTGTGGAAGCGGAGCCAGATTCAGCAGCGCTGCTGTCTGTGCTCTGTTCAGCTTCCATGGCTTTCTGCGCTTCTTCGGTGAGCTTGTCAGGATTGTAGTCGTCAGAGAGATACTCGATGGTGGCGTCTTCCCGCAGCGCGCTCATGGCATCGTAATACTTGGTCTGGACTTCCTGATCGGTGAGCTGCTCGGTGAGTTCGTCCTTGACTTCGTCAAAGCTCTGATGATGGGCAGCCTTTTTGTCCTCGCAAAGGATGACGTGGTAGCCATAGCTGGTCTCAACTGGTTCCTTGGTGTATTCACCTGGCTCCAGCGCGAAAGCAGCGTCGGAGAATTCGGTGATCATCTGATCAGCGGTGAAATATCCCAGCTCGCCGCCCTGCTGAGCAGTCGCCGTGTCGGTGCTGTATTCCTTGGCGAGCTCAGAAAAATCTGCGCCGTCGTCAAGCTGCTTGATGATGTCCTCGGCCGTTTCCTTGTCGTCGACGAGGATGTGCTTCGCGTCTACCTGATCGGCAACGTCAAACTGATCGGAGTTTTCATCGTAGTAGGACTGGGCATCAACGGTGATGTCTTCTTTGAGAAGGTCCAGATATTTATCGTAATAAAGCTTTTCTTCAACCATGCGGTCGAACATGTCGTCACTGACGTTGTACTCGTCGAGATAAGCCTGGAATTTTTCTTCAGAGCCGTAGGTCTGATCGATCAGGTTCTGACGGAATTCACTTTTCTCATCGTCGGTGACTTCAATGCCTTTGGCTTTTGCGTCCTGCACCATCAGTTCTGTCTCAACGAGACCGTTGATGATCTGCGCTTTGTAGTAGCCGGAGAAGGAATCGTCGCTTTCCAGCTGGTTCTGCTTGAAGATCTGATCGATGCGGGCATCCACATAATTTTTGGTCAGGGCAGTGTCGTTGACCTTGATGACGTCCTCGCCGCCCATATCGTCGCTGCTGCCGCTGCATCCAGCAAAAAGGCCGGCAGCCATCACTGTTACCAAAAGCATTGCAAGTGCTTTCTTCAAAATAATCACGCTCCTAAAAAATCATTACCTCACTTATTATACTGAGAGCTTTCGCTGTTTACAATCTCTTTGAGCTCGCCGACGACAAGTTTTAATGAATCTAATAATTTGTCGGAATTTGTTTTTCTCGACGCATCCATAACGACGAAGGTTTCGTCGCCAATATTCTTGAGCATCAGCAGGCCAATGCGCCGTCCAACATAGGCAACGAGCTGCTGAATATCAAAATTCGTCGACGGATCGATCTTGATGTAGATATTCTGCTTCCGCTGTTTGATAGAAAGGATCCGCGCCTGGCTGGCAAGCTGCTTGAGGGCGACGAGATCCAAGAGGTTCAACACTGGCTTTCCTGGCATGCCAAAGCGGTCGACGAGCTCGTCGTACATCTCGCCCAGCTCGTCGGCGTCCATGATGCTGTCAAGCCGCTGATAGAGCCCGATGCGCAGACGCGTGTCGGAAATGTAATCCTCTGGGAAATACGCCTGGATGTTGATATCGATCTCGGTATGGATCGGCGGCAGCTCGATGTCCAGCTCAGCGCCCTCTGCCCGCTTCATTTTGCGGATCGTATCCTGCAGCATTTTCAGATAGAGCTCGAAGCCGATCTCGGCGACGTGGCCGCTCTGCGCTGCACCGAGCATATTGCCGGAGCCGCGGATCTCAAGATCGCGCATGGAAATTTTGTAGCCGCTGCCAAGCGCCGTGTATTCGCGCAGGGTGTTGAGGCGCTTGCGCTGTTCCTCGCTGAGCAGCTTGTCCGGCTTGTACATGAGATAGGCGTAGGCGACGCGCTTGCTGCGCCCGACACGGCCTTTCAGCTGATAGAGCTGCGCCATGCCGAAATGATCGGCGTTGTGGACGATCATCGTGTTGACGTTTGGCATATCGATGCCCGTCTCGATGATCGTCGTGCAGACAAGAATGTCTGCCTCCTGCTTCTGGAATTTCAGCATCACATCCTCAAGCGCCGATTCCTTCATCTTACCATGGCCGATGATGACGCGCGCGTTCGGGAAAAGCTCACGGTATTTTGCAGCCACCTCTGGCAGATGCTCGACGTTGTTGTAAACGACGAAAACCTGCCCACCGCGCAAAAGCTCGCGGCGCACAGCCTGCTCAATGACCATCGGCAATTCCTCGATGACGTAGGTCTGAATCGGCAGCCGGTTGTCCGGCGGCGTCTCAATGATGCTCATGTCCTTGACGCCGGTCAGCGAGAAATACAGGGTGCGCGGGATCGGCGTCGCAGAAAGAGTGAGCACGTCGACATTTTCCTGCAGGGATTTGATCTTTTCCTTGTGCTTGACGCCGAAGCGCTGCTCCTCGTCGATGATGAGCAGCCCCAGATCGGCGAATTTCAGCTTGTCGTTGAGCAGCTTGTGGGTGCCGATGACAATGTCAAGCTTGTGGATGTTCAGGTTCAGGAAGATCCTGTTCTGTTCCTTGGTGGTGCAGAAACGCGTCAGCTGCGCGATCTCCACACCAAAATCCTTCATGCGCGCGGTAAAGGTTTCATAATGCTGCATCGCCAGAATCGTCGTTGGCACGAGCACAGCGACCTGTTTACCATTGGCGACAGCCTTGAAGGCGGCGCGCAGGGCCACCTCTGTTTTGCCGAAGCCGACATCGCCGCAGACAAGACGGTCCATGGCGTGTGGTTTTTCCATATCGGCCTTGACTTCCTTGATGGCTTTGAGCTGATCGTCGGTCTCAACATACGGGAATGTAGCTTCGAAGGCGTGCTGCAGCTCGTCGTCCGGGGCAAAGGCGAAGCCTGGCTGGATCTGTCGCTTGGCGTGGACCTCAAGCAGCTGCTCGGCCATGTCCTCGATGGATTCCTGGATGCGTTTTTTCGACTTGCTCCAGTCGCTGGAGCCGAGCTTGTTGATCTTTGGCCGCTTGCCTTCCTGGCCGACGTATTTTTCCACGAGGTGCATCTGATCGATCGGCACGAAAAGCCGATCGGCACCGCGGTACTGGATAAGGATGTAATCCTTCTCAACGCCTTCGCGCACGATGTGTTCGATGCCGAGATAGAGCCCGATGCCGTGGTGCTCGTGAACAATGTAGTCGCCGACCTGTAAATCCTCGATGACAAGGCCGCTGCGCTTTTTCTGTGGCTTCTTCGGCTGTTCCTTTTCGGTCTGCACATTGAAGACGTTCGCGTCCATGAAAATGCAGCGGTCAACAGAAAAGGCGCAGGCAAAAGTATAATCCTCAGCCAGAAGCACGATCTCCTGATAAGGGTCGGCATCGGCAAGCTTCTGCACCTGATGATACTGCAGGCTGTACTCATCGAGAAGATTTTTCAGAAGGGTGAGCGGCTCCTCCTGGCTGTTGTAAAAGATCAGCGTGTAGCCGTCACGCACATACTCCTGAATGTCGGCGATGAATCGGTTCACCGGATAGGCCTTCAGAGGATTGGCCGTGACTGGATAGTAGCGCACCTTCTCCTCGTGGAAAAGGCGATGCTGGGCGCGCACTTCCGAAAGAAACACGCTCTTTGGCCGCGCCAGCAGATCTTCCAGCACATCCAGCGCAGGCAGCGATTCGATCTTCGACGGCAGGATGTAGCCATAGGTGAAGAGATCGCCGAGCTGCGAGAGAATGGCCTCGTGTTTTGTTTGCAGGGCGCTGTCCACGACTTCTGTTTCGTCAACGCAGAGCAGCGCGTCCGCGGGCAGATGGTCAAAAAGCGTGGCCTGAAATTCTGGCGCAAGGTAGGCGTAATAGCTGAGAATGCCGGCATCGCTTTCTTCGCCGACGTGCGCGAGACGCTCCTGGAGCTGCTTCCGCACATCCTCTCCTGCGCGTGCAGCCGTTTCAGCGAGCTCGCCTTCGATGCGCGTGACCAGCGTCTGACGCACAGCGTCGGTGAAAAAGGTGTCGTGCGATGGGATCACCGTTGCACTTTCGACATTCTGCTCACTCTTCTGGGTTTCTGCAGAGAAGAAGCGCAGCGAATCGATCTCATCGTCAAACCACTCGACGCGCAGCGGACGCGGATAATTTGGCGAAAAGAAATCGACGATGCCGCCGCGACGTGCAAAGGTTCCCGGCTGTTCGCAAACGCTCGCCGCTTCGTAGCCGAGGGCGAGCAGGTGATCGAGAAAATCCTCCTGCCCCACCTCTTCGCCGACAGCGAGGCTTATGATACCGCTGGCAAAATAATCCGGCGTCGGAAAATGATCGAGGAGCACCATGGCATTCACAACGAGCACGCAAGGCAGCTGCTGCGCCAGCGCATAGAGCGCAACGACGCGGTCGCCGTCGTCCTCCTCCTTGGCCAGCACCTCTACAGGCAGATGGGAACGCTGGAAAAGCGCCAGCACCGGACGCGCGAGCACCTTGCGCAAAAACACAGACACCTCATTAACGCGCCGGTCGTTCTCACAGAGGATGACGATGGTGCGCTCAGCGTCTGTGCGCGTCAAAAGCTCCAGCATGGCGTTGCGCCCGCTCTGATCGAGCCCGTCCCAGAGGACACGGTCCTCACCGCTGGCAAGCTGCGCGAACAAGGTATTTAAAACGGAAAATTTCATTCTGGTCCCTCCCCTGCATTCTCTTCTCTGCACACAAAAAACAGGCTGCCGCGAAAGCAGCCTGTCGGATGTCTGTACTCAATTATATTTGTTCATTGTGGCCACGATGCCTTCCTTCAACCAGAACGAAAGCCATTCGTCGACATGCGAGAGCACATCGTCGATGACCGGCGCTTCGTCCTTGTGAAAGCCCGAGAGCACGTGACCGATGACATTGTTGTGGTCGTCGTGACCGATCCCGACCTTCAAGCGGTCAAAAACCTGGCTGTTCAGGTGAGCGATGACGGATTTGATGCCGTTGTGCCCACCGGCGCTGCCTTTTTGCTTGAAGCGGATCTTACCAAGCGGGAGATCCATGTCATCATGAATGATGATAAAATCGTCGATCGTGTCATAATAATGGATCAGCTGGCCAACTGCTGAACCGCTGTCGTTCATGTAGGTCTGCGGTTTCACGAGGAGCACCTGTGTGCCTGCGATGATGCCTTTGCCGGTCAGCGCGCGGCATTCCTTCTTGCTGATAGAAATGCCATACTGCTCGGCCAGACGGTCGATGGCCATAAAACCAACATTATGGCGCGTGCGTGCGTAATCTTTGCCGGGATTGCCCAGCCCTACGATCATTTTCATGATGAGAGAAAATCACCTGCCTGTGAGAAATTAAAACATTTTGCTGACGGAAGCGTCCTGAAAAATACGCATGATGGCTTCACCGAAAAGTGGCGCAACAGAGAGCACCTTGATCTTGTCGCAGTTCTTGTGCGCAGTTGGGATGGAGTTGGTGGTGACAACTTCGGTGATCGGCGAAGCATTGAGGCGGTCGATGGCCGGACCGGAAAGCACTGGATGCGAGCAGGATGCGTACACTTCCTTGGCGCCGCGTTCCTTGAGCGCAGAAGCTGCGTTGGTGATGGTGCCGGCGGTGTCGATCATGTCGTCGATGAGGATGACGTTCTTGCCGTTGACTTCACCGATGATGTTCATAACTTCAGAAACGTTTGGTTTTGGACGACGTTTGTCGATGATGGCCAGTGGCGCATGCAGGAGATCTGCGAATTTACGCGCACGGGCAACGCCGCCGATGTCAGGGGAAACGACAACAATGTCATCGAGACCGAGAGATTTGTAGTAGTCGGCGATGATCGGTGCAGCCACGAGATGGTCTACCGGTACATCGAAGAAGCCCTGGATCTGCTGAGCGTGCAGGTCCAGGGTGAGAACGCGGCGAGCGCCGGCTTTGGTGATAAGGTTGGCGATGAGCTTTGCGGTGATCGGTTCGCGGCCTCGGCTCTTGCGGTCCTGACGCGCATAGCCATAGTATGGCATGACGGCAGTGATGCGACGTGCAGAGGCACGGCGCACAGCGTCGATCATGATGAGAAGTTCCATGAGGTTGTCGTTGCCTGGTTCGCAGGTTGGCTGAACGATGTAAACGTCCTTGCCGCGTACGCTTTCGTCAATCTCAACATTGATCTCGCCGTCGCTAAAATGGCTGACCACACTGTCGCCGAGAGGAATGCCGACATAATCGCAGATTTCCTTAGCGAGTTCTGGGTTGGCATTACCGGTAAAAATTTTCATATGGTCCAATGACTTGTGCATTTCGATATCTTTCATTGTGAAATCCTCCCTTATTTCTTCCAGTTTTCCCTTACTACAAGCGGTGGTCGTGTGACGGCCAGCGCATTTTCGACGACGTCTTTTGATAATGTAGAACCTGCACCGATGACAACGCCATCGCCGATGGTGATCGGTGCGATCAGATTGGTGTTGCTGCCGACAAATACATCGTCGCCGATGACGGTGCGATATTTGTTTTTGCCGTCATAATTGCAGGTGATGGTCCCACAGCCGACATTGACGCGGGCACCCATGTCCGTGTCACCGATGTAGGTGTGGTGCGACACCTTGCTTTCGTCGGCGATGTTGCTTTTCTTGATCTCGACAAAGTTGCCGATCTTTACATGCTCGCCGATCGTATTGCCCGGACGCAGCTGAGCGAATGGACCGATGGCGGTGTGTGCGCCAACGACAGAATCCTTGATCACCGACTGACGCACGACGACGCCTTCGCCGATGGTCGAATCTGTGATGCGACTGCCAGACTCAATGACAGCGCCGGATTTGATGACGGTGTGTCCAAAGAGATGGACGTTGGCTTCAAGGATGACATCCGGCTCAAGCACAACCTCGTCTTCGATGAAAACAGACGCTGGATCTTCCATCGTCACGCCCTGCATCATCCAGTATTCGTTGACGCGTTCGCGATAGAGCTTTTCCGCGCGTGCCAGCTGCACACGGTTGTTGACACCGAGGCTTTCGTCAGGATTTGCGAGCAGATAAGCTGCCGTTGGCTTGCCGGCTGCATAGGCGAGCTTCAAGAGATCGGTGAGATAAAATTCGCCCTGGGCGTTGTT
>OLOM01001713.1_pt1 | contig 14321 bp, 6 predicted proteins | sample 1672531 | NCBI WGS metagenome assembly OLOM01 (sample SAMEA3136696, study PRJEB25190) | human gut metagenome | reverse complement strand
GAGTACAAAATAAAAATGTACTCTTTTTTCATGCTTTCTTAACTTAATGACATTGTCCGATAAGGAGCCTTTTTTTGTGCCATAATTATTGAATATTAATTGATTCGTACTCTTGATCATCTACGTCTTCTACTGATGTTCCGTTGATATCTTCATCCGTTAATGCTTCACCGTTCACAACTTTGTTGATGAGTGTGACAGCTTTATCAACCGTCGAATAATCCGGCATCATAACATATAAAGGCGTACTGCCTGAAGAATAGGTCCCCTGTTCAGAACCACCTCCTGTAACAGCATAGCTTTTGATATTCCATTTAGCCATATCCTGAAGCTGCATTTTAACCAAATCAGAAATCTGTTCAGAACTCAAATTTGTTGTAAACATACCTTTGATACTATCAAAAATCTGTGAATAACTCTTTAAAGCCTGACCACTTTGAAGCTTATCGAGCACTAAACTAATAACATACATTTGATTTCGACCGCGCTGGTTATCTCCGTCTTCATATGCATAGCGCTCTCTGGCAAATGCTAATGCTCGTTTACCATCTAAATGGTTAACACCTGCATGAACGCCTTCAGAGCTGTCGGAATAGAATACATCTACTTCCTGCCCGTCTGGAATGTCTACGTCGATTCCTCCCAGAGCGTCGATAACCTTCTCGAAACCACTGAAATTAATCTGAGCATAATAATCAATCTGCTCGTCATATAAATCAGAAAGAGCCTGCATAGATACATCAATACCATAGATTCCACAATGAGTAAGTTTATCAAGAGCTCCTCCTCCGACAGGATTTGGAATGTAATAATCACGAGGCGTGTTGACCATTAGAATCTGTTTAGAAACCGGATTTACAACCATCATAATATTGACATCACTTCGACTTGTAGTTAATTCTTCATCTCTTGTATCAGATCCGCTCAAATACATAACAAATGGATTCTTAACAATATCACTGTTGATTTTAGCAATTTTCTTTTTCTTGATATTCACGGTATAAACACAACGAGTCTGCTTATCGAATTTCGCATATTTACCGATATCCATGATGACATCAATATAAGCTTTGTTGATAACGATAGCTGTAGACTGATCCTGAGCTTCGTAGAGCGTTTTTACAGCATCTACCGGTGAGTCTGCTTTAATTGTCGTTATAGCTCCGTCTATCTTGTCTTTTACCTTTTTTATTGCTTTCTTGTCCTCATCAGATTTTCCAACCACAAACGTATAGTCTTTTATGTCAGACAGCTTCTTAGCTTTCGCTGTTTTCATAACATAGACTCCGTATTTAGTGGATTCAGATTTTTCGGATGTGACATGGTTTACAGTATCGGATAATTGTTGAACCACATTTGCCCCAAATACACTGGCGGTTGTAACAGAGACTGCCAGAATAACACCTACAATCTTCTGAAAAATATAAGATGGTGTTCGGATTCTTTTTCGTATAATTACCAGCAGTATTCCTGTAATTCCCGATAAACTCACAAGAATAACCAGAATAGCTGTGTAAAGACTTGATGGAAAATAATCGAGTACCCAGATTTTATACATCATTAATAAGACTGTCGTCAACTGAACAAACCAGAGCAGTGACAACAGTATTGTTTGGATTTTTTTCTGCATTGTTTTTTGTGCTTTTTACACACAAGCACCTCCCTTTTTGATACTATTTGTCACATTATATTATACATTACTTATACTCGGTTTTCTTTGCTTGTTATTAGTGCTTTCCAAGTATGTTTTTCAGTGTGTTTTTTTGAGTTTTTGGGTATCTTTGGTGTTTTTTGATAGCTCAACAAAAAAGAACCATTACTTTTCTGTAATGGCTCTAATTGATAAACAGTTTTCCATGCAGTAAATTACAGCATCTCCTTTACTTTTAAAAGATTTGCCATCAACCTCCCATGTTCTGTCATCATAACGGAAATCTGTAGCAAAGATTATTTCATCAAAAATCTCCACTCCGATTTCATTTGAATAGAAATTATTCCACTCTTTTTTTAGGTATTTTAAAGCAGATAATTTATCTGTAAAACACCAGTCTGTGTCACACGCAGACATTTCTTCTGTGTTTGTCACGGGGTTGTAGTAAGTATTAAAACTTACCACTTCAGCCTGAATCTCAGGCTGTCTGATGCTATTGCAGGCGTAACCTGTAACCACATCGTAATTTTCATGATTCCATTGAATGAAATCATCTGGGTTGTCTACGCTGTTTGTTACAACAACATAGCCAAAAGGAATACGTCCATCCGGATGAACGCCTTTTGCTGCCATTTCACTGGCTACTTTACAAGCTTTTTTGAAGCTTGCAAATGGACGCACCATTGCATCCATATCAGCAGCTGATGTCTCTTGAACATATTGCTCATTTCTAGGCATTACCCAGTATTTTGTTGTTTTTTTCATATTCTTTTCCTCCTATGCCTGAGGTCGCACACAACAGAAAAAGGCGAAAAAGATATGGTCGGTATCTTCTTCACCTTAAAGTGTGCGGACTCTCAGTGATGTCGATACCTATTATTATGGTATCAACGTGTGCTTAGACAACACAAGTTGAAACATTTTTATGAACGGAGCATGGCTCAGTATAGTATGGAAGTCCTATACCCACTCATTTTTAAGTGACGTTCTATTGTTTCTGACCTATTATGATCCTTGTTGTCTTGGAATCAGTTTAAGCTACGTTAAACTGCAAGACGCAATATCTAAGCAATTACAATAAGCCACAAAAAAAAGAATGCTCTGCTGGCTTTTTTGCTGGATAAGCAAAAAAAACATTGCCTATTTTGTAGCAATGTTCTTTTTTGTTTGTTTTCTAGTCCAGAGAAACGACGTGGTTTTCTACTTTGTCGTCTCTTTTTTCATATTCGGCAAGTTTTTCCAGAACCTCGGCTTGCCCTTTGCATCCAATCTGTCTAAGCCTACAAAGTCTTCCGTTCTTTGCAAGCTCCTTTACATCTGCAATTTCACGGACTCCAGCTCTACTCAGTGCTGAACGTACGCGTTTTGATAGACCAAGTTCTTCAAATGAGGCGTAATCGTTTAATGGGGTTGTTGCAAGCCCCATTTTACGTAACCAATAAGGGTTATGCAAAGTTCTATTGATACTTTGCCACCTAAATTGAATCAGTGATTGACAACATTCTAAAACAATAACGCACTCCTCAATAGAATATCCTCGATTAAGCAAATCCGCTAATTCTTGCTGTCGCAACGACAATGTCCCAAGAACTTCCTCTAATCCGCTGTCTGATGCTCCTTGAATCCCAAACAATTCCTTTAATCTGTCCATATTCTTTTCCTCCTATATCTGAAAGCAAATGCAACAGAAAAAGGTGAAAAAGATATGGTTGGTATCTCCTTCACCTTAAGTGTGTGCAGGCTCTCAGTGATGTCGATACCAAAGTATCAACTTGCGTTTCGATATTTTCACAAGTTGAAATGTAGAATGGGGCATGGCTCAGTATAGTATGAAAAATACTTTACCCACTAGCTTTTAAGTGACATTCTTATTTCTGACCTATTGCGGTCCTTGTTGTTTTGGCATAAAGCATGGCTACTTTAAGTTGCAAGACGTAATATCTAAACAATTACAATAAGCCAAAAAAAAGGACTTGCCTAAATTAACAAGCCTCTTTGCTATATATGATTGTCACTACTTGCCTAGCAAGCAAGTAGAAGAACACCTCAGCCAAGAGATGCTCAGAAACGCATGTGTCTTTCACACTTTCTTCCTTGGCGTTTCGCAAGTCCCAGAACCTCGTGAGGTCTGGTGTCCTAAGTAGTCGGTCTGACACAGCTCTTGGCTGTGTACTGCCTTTTTCTATTCCATTGTTTAACGGTTCGAATCGTACTACGTTTAACAATGGTTTAGAACTTGAACAATTGAATATTTATCGTTCGAATCGTACTACGTTTAACAATGGTTTAGAACGTCCTCTTTCCATCTACAACACAACTGTTCGAATCGTACTACGTTTAGCAGTGGTTTAGATTGGGATTGATTCACCTTAAAACATTTCACGGTTGAATTATAAACTGTTTATCCATTTAAAACAACACATCACCATAGTGATTTTAACGTCGCATTCTAACCTAAAAAACATCTTAAATTTCTGCTTTGACGAGCAAAACACATCCATTGCACACCAGACATAAACGACTTTTGGTAAATACCCTCGAAAAAGGAGCCCCCCTACCTCGACAGGACCAATCAAAACCGACATGCAGTTAAGTGCTGATCAACAAACACCTCACTCGATTGCTGTGAGGACACTCTCATCAGATACAAAAATGAAACCTAAAAACAAGAATTTTGTCATTTGTACAAAAGATGAACAAAACGGCAAAATAAAATTCCTGCTGAAAACGCCGAAAACCAATTCGAAAGAAACGAGTTGTCTAAACAAACATAACAAAAAAACGGAAATTTGAACAAAACACCTGTTTTTCGACACGTTTTATGAGCAAAAAAAAGCAGAAGGAAATACCCTTCTGCCGGCAAATGCATGCCGTCCGCCCTAGTTGACATTGCCTCGTTAAAAGGAGCTACCTTTCAAGTCAACAGCATAATCTCATGCGGCCCCGTTACTGACTATAGTATAACATATTTTCATCTAAAATAATACAAAAGAATATGGTGTCCATTCGATATGTGATTTTATTGTTTCGTCTATGATAATAGTCTTTCTAGTTTTGTCGAAGAAGCGAAAGCATGAACAAAACCTCGTATATACGATAAATAAAGGAGTTAAATAACACGTTGAACTGAAATTTCCTTAATTTTGTTACTATATGCTCTATAAATCTATAATTATACAAAATAAAACATTTCTATAGGTTTCATTTATGCTTTATATAAAGCATTTTTACGATCAATACAAATAAAAAAAATCGGAAATTTTCCGATTTTTTTAGCACTCATGCTAGTCTGCTAGTTAGTTTAGACAAACGTGGAGCTTCTTTACGCTGTGAAGCGTAAAAAACCGTTTGTTTACTCCCTACTAGGTGCAAAATCTCCTTGGCTCTTGTCCAGCCCGTATAAATTAACTTAGTAGTGCTCATGTATGCATGTTCCGGCACTGTTAACATGATTACGGATTTAGCTTCGGAACCTTGGCATTTATGGATTGTTAAAGCATAAGCTAGTTTGATATTGTCAAAGCGGTCACGCTGATAATCCACAACCAAGTCATCCCCGAAATCAACCGAAATTGTATCCCTGTCAGATTCAGGGTCTTTAAAGATTTCAACGATAGTTCCAATCATTCCGTTGAAAACCTCATATTCATCCTCGTTAACCATCTGAATAACACGATCACCCATTCGAAAGACACGGTTTGCACCAATCTTTACAAAAGCCTTAGTGTGATTTGGGTCTGGATTTACTTTCTCCTGAAGGATATTGTTCATCACATTGACGCCAATTTCACCTTTATTCTGAGGAATCAAGAATAATACGTTATCAATACCGTATTTTTCGACTTCCTGAGCGTAAAGGTCAGCACACCCTGCTTTTATAATTTCCAAATTGTCATATTCATAGAACTGAAAGTCCTGTGCATCTGACAAGTCTGGACAGCGAGGATTTCCATCTGCACCAGTAAGAATCAACGCTCTTTGCAGAATTGTTGACCCTTCTTTCTGTCTGTAGACTTTGTTAAGAATAACTTTCGGAATTGCTTTAACAGCAAGAAGATCCGCAAGTACTTTTCCTGCGTCTACAGATGGCAGCTGATCTTTATCTCCTACAAAAATGACTTTTGCATGAGGCTTGACTGCTGCAATTAAAGAATCACACAAACAAAGCCCCATCATAGAACACTCGTCTGCAATGATTACATCCTGATCTAAAGGATTTTCTTCGTTATATGAGAAATCCTTTGTTTCAGGGTCGAAATGCAACAATCTATGAACTGTCGAAGCTGGCAACCCAGTCGACTCTGTCATACGCTTTGCTGCTTTCCCTGTAGGAGCACACAAAGCAATGTTACAGTTTTGGCTCAACTGTTTCAAGATAGAAACGATACAATCAATGATTGTGGTCTTACCTGAACCAGGTGGACCAGAAATAATACTGAACTGATTCTTTACAGCTGTATGAACAGCCTGCCTTTGCAAATCAGCAAGCTCGAACTTTGGGATGTTAAGCTCAATTTTCTTTTTCTCCTGATAAGCATCGATATAAGAATCAATCAGCTTGTCAGAGATTCCAGAATCTCCAATCATGGTTTTCAATCTTTTGGCAAGATTGACTTCAGCATGATAAAATTTCGGAAGATATACAATATCCTCACCCTGCTGTTTATCCATGATAAGTTTTTTCTTTTCCTCCAACGTCACAACACCATCCAGAATGACAGCTTCAGGAAACGGCTCATGACTTTTCCCTTTTAAAAGGTAGGAAGTTGCTTGTAACAACGTTTTCACATTTCCAACGGGTTTAGAAAGACGCATAAAAACATGACCGCCTTCCTGCTCCTGAGAATGCATTACCGTCATAATACCAGCAATTACACGACGCTCATCCGTTAAAGACACATTGTACTTTTTTAAAGCAATGTTGTCAGCAACGGTAAATCCAGTGTATTTGCTGATGCAGTATGGGTTTTTTTCCATATTGGCTTGCGTACGTGTTCCGTACTTGTCATACACTTTTAAAGCCTGAGCTAATGAAAGCCCGTAGCGTTTAAACTTTGTGTATAAGACCTCCATAGCCATATGGTCCTCATACTTTTCACGGGCAACTCGTACCCTTTTTGGACCGACACCTTTCACATCCTCTATTTTAGATATGAAGGCATCTTCATCATCACGAAAGCATGTCCAAGCTTCCATGGCATCATCATCGAATCCTTCTGCGATGATTTTCAACGATGTTGCAGGACCAAAACAAAAACGCAACATAGCTTTTGCTCCATCCTCATCATCGTCAACATAAAGACATGATTTTGCTGAAAACACTGCTTCATCACGGTCTTCACGAATCGGATTCCAGTTTCCTGAAATCTCTAAATACGTATCTTCAACACATTCTTTCATCTGTGCAAAACATACGAAATCTCTTCTAAATTTCGTTCCACTACGAGTTGGCACTGGTGCCTTCTCATTTGGCCTAAAGTGGAAACCAAATCTAGACGACTTTTCATCCTCCCAGAAGATTTCGTCGACTACTCCTCTGAATTTGATTTCATTAGAGGTTTCTGAAGAATCGACTTTATTCGAGTTGATTCCCGATAAATTTAATCTAAACATATTCTATCCTTTCTAGATGCTTTCAACAGAATAGGCATCTTTATACTCTTAACGCCTACAATTAGCCCTAGGGGTTCGCCCCTAGAACCCCATGCTGCCATTCGGCATGGGTTTACACGACAATCGTTCTTTCTGATAAAGAGCAAAAGCATCATCTTGGAGGCTTTGACTCCACTGACTATTGAACATGAATATCCACTAAGCTCCATGCTACCATTCGGCGTGAAACACTCCCTCCAGATAAATCAGCATCTCTATTTATAACTATTTTATCCTTTAGTTACCATACATTTTACATTCTTGGTTTCTTCTATTCATCTCGTTCGCTTAGTAGTTTTCAATAAAAAAAGACTCATCATTTTGACAAGTCTTTTCGCTATTGAATTGTCACTACTCGTCTAGCTGTCGAGTAGAAGAACACCTCAGCCAAGAGATGTTCAGAAACGCACGTACATTTCATACTTTCTTCCTTGGCGTTTCGCAAGTCCCAGAACCTCGTAAGGTCTGGTGTCCTAAGTTGTTGGTCGGACACAGCTCTTGGCTGTGTACTGCCTTTTTCTATTCCACTGTTTTTAACGGTTCGAATCGTACTACGTTTAGCAGTGGTTTAGAACGACCTGCAATATGGTCTTTTTCTTTTACTGTTCGAATCGTACTACGTTTAGCAGTGGTTTAGAACATAGAAGAGGCATCTTTATATTCTTAACGCGTTCGAATCGTACTACGTTTAACAGTGGTTTAGAACGAAGATTTGTGGACAATATATTCGAATCACGTACTACGTTTTACAATAGTTTAGAACGAATCGTCATCCAATAATACTTAATCCGTAAGCTTGAAAAATCTGAACAAACACAAAACTCACAAACAGAAAAGATACTAAAGGAATCCCTTCACGGAGTCTTTTGTAACGTGCCTTGTATAAAAGAACCCAAATCAAAGACAAGACAGAAGCTACAATCAAATACTCAGCTGTTTGCCAAAACCCGCTAAAGCATCCTATCATAGTCAAAACTTTCACATCTCCTTCGGCAATTCCTCCAAATATCCAGAAAGCAAAGAAGAAAGCGAACGTAATCAATGTAGAGACTATTGTCTTGGTAAGAGTCCCCGCTTCATATGAGAAATAAAACCCTGCACACAAACCCAGAAAAACCAGAATATTATGAACTCTTCGATATTTCCAGTCTGTGTAGGCAAAGATAGCTAGAATCACACCGAGAAGGATGGGTTTAAATGTTGCAATGTCTAATGGCATGATTCCACCCTTCCTTTCTTATTTAACGAATTTAACGGAATGATTTTGACGAGATTTTTATTACTGTCTACAGAAGAAGATTTTAAAGTTCGCTTTAATCCCAAGCTTTGAATAATGTTTGGCTGTTCCATCAATAAAGAACAATAAGCAAGAGTTTCAAACAGACCTCTGTATCCTTTAAAAGAACCATACTTATATCCTTGGACTTTGCTCCACGAATAGATTTTATCCTGAACAGCAGAACATACAGCGATATACGCATTATGACGATCTTTGTCGGATGTTTGTCTTGTATACACGTTTTTTGTTTGAATGTGAATTACATTTTCGATGACATAATCAGCGATGTCTTCATAAGGAATATCATAGATTGTTTCTGGAGTTTTTTTCGGAAGATGGGATTCAAATAATTCAAGAGCTTTTCCTTGGTCCTTTTCAGGAAGCTTGGCAATCTTTTCACGAATAGAATTCAAACGCTCATTTCTAAGAGTGCTTTCCAAAACCTGCTTGTCCTCCAAATCCTTTACAGTGTCTGTGACGGCTTTTTTGAATCTGACAGCACGTTTTTCAATTTCTGCCAATGAGAAGGTATTCATGGAATAAAGGAACGCATCTCCTTTCTTCGGACCTCCTCCTGAAATATAGGAAATCATATTCGAACCTGTATCATAGACCATATCGCCGTTATAAAAACGATTAAAACGTACATTCTTACGAATCTGTCCTGTATGCATATCAAGAAGTTCTCCGTGTACTGAATATTTATCCGTGTTGTTAAAATCTCCGATTACACGATTCTGTTTTACGAATTCTTTATAGAAGATTTCACGAGATTTCTTATCTGGCATAGAAAACCAGTTTGCAACCAAAAGATATTTATCTTTATTGATATGCCCTTTTGAATCTACGATACAACGTGGGAGAAATATAAATGCCTGTTTCTTTGCAAGGTGCTTTTTCTCTCCTTTTTTTTCAAAGACGGTATATTCATACACATCTAATGCAAAGGAATGAAGACTGCTGTGTGGGCATATTTTATTGTTGATTCCAAGCAAATCCAGTAATTCATGCTCTGAAGCGTTTTCTGAACGAGGCGGTTCCAGTGTGGCATTGAAAAGCTGTCCTGTTCGTTTTTTCAGAGATTTTTGGGAACGATATGGAATGGTTCTTTTGATATCCATGATAAACGAATCTGGATTATCTACTGTGTATCTGTCGTTAAAGTGAAGATTATATGCTTTTCGGATAAAACTGTATAACTTTGCATTTTCCTTTTTATCAGCCTGCTTTTCTTCGTTTCTAACAACCATTCTGTAGAATTCCTGATAACAAGCCTGATTTCCATGCCCTGTTTCGTAACCTGGATAAAATTCACGCAAACATCCATCCATAATGCAAAGAACTGCGGCATCATAAGCGTGATGCTGATTACCCAAATTACGGTCTTTGTTAAAACCAAATATTGAACGTCCAAGAGCTGTAAAGCTAGATGACATGCAAACAACCTTCACATTATATCCTTTTAGTTTGTTGTAAGCTTTAAGAAACCCTACAAATTCCTTAATAATCCAGTTTGTGTCAACCAGATTCTTGTTGATGAATTCGAAAACATCTTTTGAACTTTCTAGTAAAAGACGTTCTACTTTCTTATCAGAAATCAAACCAAGCTTTTTACAGTAATTTACACGTTTATGATAGGCTTGGACTTTTTTTCGAGCTTCTTCGATATTGTCGGCATTATCGTAGATATATTCGATAGGTACGTGATTGCCTTTTTTATCGTTTGTCATCTTATTTTCAAGGCACATATTGTCCATGGAATTATCACCGAATCCTCTGTAAAGGATGTGATCACGTTCACAGTTGTGAATATCCACCTTCTGACCTGTGACTAAATCATACCCGCCTTGAGACAGATACAGTTCCATGATTTGTAATTGTGTTCCTTCGTTACGGATAAAAGCAAACATCGAAACAAAATCAGACCATGTGTCAGGCATATTTTTGTTCCACCATCGGCTTTCTTCGGATACTTTTTCAATGTCGTTCTTTTTACCTGCTTCTTGAGCGTATTTTTTCTTCATGGAAATAAAAATATCTTCAAGGCGTTGTATACGAGACTTGTTTTGCTTTTTGTTGCTTGGCTTTCCAGTTAAATCACGAGCTGTTTCAATAATGACTCTGTCTGGTGCATGGCCAAGACGTGAAATATCTCTTTTGTACTGATTGATTGCTTCATTCAGTGCACGGACAACGGTTCTTGAAATTGGCATAGAAGAAGCCACATCTTTACGATTCATAAGTTCTGCAAAAGAGATATCAGGGTTATCTTTTAAAAGCTTTTCCCATTTCCCCTCTTTGAAATCGAGAGTATTGCCGTGTTCATCTTCGGCTTGAAACAGGATTTGGTTGATTTCGTGGCAATCATCTTTTGTGTTTGATGCAAACATAATACAAAGAAGGCTATCTCCACTTTTGTTTAAAGGTGTATCTAGAATGAATTTTTTAGAAAGTTTTCCAAAGCCTTTTACAGACAGCTTTGATAAAGATTCAGCAATTGCAGAAGACTCTTTTTTGCTGTTTCCAAGATTCATTTCTTCAAAGTACTGCTTCTTGATTTTTCTTTCACTCAGCATATTCAAAGAAAGAATTACACTTTCAATTCGGTCTACCTTTTCTGTTTCTGTCAAAATATCGGCAATAGATTCTAATTTGAAATCTTTTCCAAGAATATCGGCAACTTTTGGATACACACTATATTTGGCGTTGAATTTTTTGCCGTCATCTCCGCCCTGAGTTCCAAAATAATCTAAATCTAGAAGTTTCTTTACATTCTTGTACGTAACTTCATTTTTCTTCATGAACAAATTGTCGATAATATTTACTTTATCTTCAAACGTTAAATAATATGGCTCCTCATCTTTTAAAGCTGTAAGGACGTTTAATTCGTTCAGGATAATCTGTGTTTCCAGAACAAGACTTCCTTTTGGCAATGCGTATTCTTCAGGCAGGTAATTACATTTTGACTGCATGCACTGTTTAAAATTTTTCATTGTTTCAGCTTCGTTGACACATTTTTCTGATGTCAGATAGCTGTATTTGAAATTACCATTCTTTTCACACCATGCATAAGGACTGTCTTCTCCTAAAGGACCTACATAGAATGGAATTCTGCCTTCCAATACGGCAATAATTTTTGCGATAAATTCGTTTGTAATGCGTGTGTTGTATTCCTGCTGCTTTCGAAGAATTGCACGTGCTTCTTTTAGAATCAAACCGTTCGGATAGTTGTTTAACATGTTTCTTACAGGCTTTAATGAGTTTGCGTGGTTTTTTAAACGTGTGGAACTCATGAGACCTTTAACAGTTTTTTCGTAATCCTCAAAAGCCTTACAGTTGCTCTTGTTTCCGTTCTCTCGTTTCCATTGAGTGTTCTCTTTTAAGATTTCAGCATGCTTTTCCATCTTTGCCTTGGCAACACGACATACATATCCGTAGTCTTTAATAATAAGGTATATATATACTTCATTATATAGATTCATCAGCTGAACAAGACTCGAACCGGCTTCTAATTCGTCAGCGACCTCTGCAAGCTCTACAGCATTTTTAGTAACAGCTTTGCCGTCTTCACTTTCGAAATTCCACCTGTCGATAAAACTTAGATTTGCCTTACAGTTTGTAAAGAACTTGAAGATAGAATGGATATTATCAAGACTTTCTTTATCCTTTTCATCTGCAAGATATTTTTTGAAATCTGCTTTTTTTAGCTTGTCTTTATTTTCATCATTGTTTTCCTTAAAAATCTCATCAACGATGACGTCTTTTTTAAAGGAATCAATAATATCGGAATTTTCTTTGAATTTAACAAAGGATTTAAACATGCATGAAATAGCTTCTATTAATCCTTCTTTTGTGATCCCACCATTACTGCTTTCAAAGTTAATGTGTTCGTACAGAAAGTTTCCTCGGCTTTTTGCCATATGCGTCATGCATTGCAAAAGTTCCTTGTTTGTAAGTTCTTCTTCAAGTCCTTTGTTACGAATATCCCAGATTGTGACAGGATTCTTTTTAGAACTTTCTATTCTTAAATAGTTTTCTTTCGATGACTCTTCCAAAGGAATTAAGCCTTGCTCATCAAAGATGAATTTCATAGTTTCTTTTCTACCGTTTTTTCGGGTGATGTTTCGACCTGATCTTCGGTTTTCTCCTCTTGCTTTTGCAGATTCTCCAGCCTTGAAAGTTCTTACTCCTAATTTAACTTCTGGCTTTCTGCCCTTAAACTCATGGACTTCACTCACGCCAATTGAGGAAATCCCTACATCATATGCCATTGTTACGCATTCTTCTTTTGCTTTGTATTCTTTTCCAGTATTCTCTTTGTTCATCAAAAAATCTCCTTTGCTTTTTGCGTATATTATACAGTATTTATCATTATTTCTCCTGATGTTTTGTTAGTGATTTTAAAGTTTATCATTATTTCGAAAAGCACTAAGTGAACGAGAGGAATTAGCGTGTTATATATCGTATAATATAGTTGTAGATAAAGGTACGGGTTTAACGAGCTATTGTTCTTTAGAAAAGTAACAAGTTATTCATACCTTTAATCCACGAAAGACTTAGTGCTCCGCAGATGACGGACGGAAAGGACAAGATATGAACAAATCAAACAAAGTCTTGATGACTGCCGTAGCTGGCTTAACCGCTACACAACCTATCGCTTCTTCTATGACTGTTTTTGCAGCTGATAATGACAAGGCTCCTGCACCGGCAGAAACAAACACAAAAAAAGCAGTTAAAACAGAACAGGAAGTTCTTGAAAGCAAATTATTTGACACTAAAAAAACTATGGAAGACAAAAAGATTGCTGTTGATTCAGCAAAAGGAGCTTCCAGTGTAGCTTCTAAACAGGTTGAAATCGTACAGGCTGCTTATGATGCTCGTGATGCAGCTGCAAAGCAAAATTATCAAGCAACTTATGATGCAATTATGAATGAACTGCAACCTATTCTTAATGAAATCGAATCGTTAGAAACACAAATCAACGATTCTAAAAAAGAATTGGAAGAACAAACAACGTTGAACGAACAGGCTTCTGCTAATTTAGAACAGGCCCAAAAAGATTTGGATGCAAAGAAGACTGAATTGACAGAACTTCAAAACAAGCTTGCTTCTTTAGGAGATGTTGCAGATTTAACAACAGCGTTGGAAACTGCAAAATCCGAACAAGCAACAGCAAATGAAACTTTGACTTCAGCACAGGAAAAAGCAAATGTTGCTAACACTGAATTGACGAATGCAATTGCGGATGCAGAAGCGAAAAAGGTGGCTGTTGAAGAAGCTTCAGTTGCATATAATAATGCAGTAGCTGACGTTACTGCAAAAACAAATATCGTTGCCGAAAAACAAGCTGCTGTTGATCAGTTTGAAGATGAAAACGGTATTGAGAATGCAAAGGCAGAATTAGAAACTGCTCAAGCTGACTTGGCAACAGCTCAAAATAATGTAACAGCGTTGTCAGAAGCAATGACACAGGCTCAAACAGCTTACGATACAGCTGTTAACGTTCAACAGACTGCACAAACAAACTATGAATTAGCTACTGGAGAATTAGAAACAGCAAAAACAAACTTGGTAAATGCACAGGAATCGTTAAATAAAGCTCAAGCTGACTACGATGCAAATCAAAAAGAAATTGAAGCCAAGAATAATGAAATCTCAGCTTTAAACACACAGATTGCGAATGCTCAAAGTGAAGTTGACAAAGCTCAAGCAGATTACGACAAAGCCTTGAACGACTAC
>OLOM01001712.1_pt1 | contig 14324 bp, 13 predicted proteins | sample 1672531 | NCBI WGS metagenome assembly OLOM01 (sample SAMEA3136696, study PRJEB25190) | human gut metagenome | reverse complement strand
GCGGCGACGGCGGGGGCGACGCGCTGGTCAAAGGCGCCGGGGATGATGTACTCGGCGCTACGGCGCTCGTCGTCCACCAGGCCGGCGATGGCGTAGGCGGCGGCCTCCATCATGTCGTCGTTGATGTCGCTCGCGCGCACGTCGAGCGCCCCGCGGAAGATGCCGGGGAACGCCAGGACGTTGTTGATCTGGTTCGGGAAGTCGGAGCGGCCCGTGGCGGCCACGGCGGCGCCGGCTGCCAGCGCCTCGTCCGGCATGATCTCGGGCACGGGGTTCGCACAGGCGAAGACGATCGGGTCGGCGGCCATGGTACGGACCATGTCCTGCGTCAGCGCACCGGGAGCGCTCACGCCCACAAAGACGTCCGCTCCCTTGACCGCGTCGGCGAGCGTGCCATGGACGCCCTCGCGGTTGGTCCAGGTGGCGACTTCTTCCTTCACGGGATTCAGGCCCTCGCGGCCCTCGTAGATCGCGCCGCGGCGGTCGCAGATGATGACGTCCTTCACGCCCATACGCTTCATCAGGCGCGCGATGGAGATGCCCGCGGCGCCCGCGCCGGAGAACACCACGCGCGCGTCGGCGAGCTCGCGGCCGGTCAGGCGGCACGCGTTGATGAGGGCGGCGCAGGTCACGACGGCGGTACCGTGCTGATCGTCGTGGAAAACGGGGATGTCGCAGGACTCCTTGAGCCTGCGCTCGATCTCGAAGCAGCGCGGGGCGCTGATGTCCTCGAGGTTCACGCCGCCGAAGCTGCCGGCGAGCAGCTCGACCGTGCGCACGATCTCGTCCACGTCGTTGGAGCGGATGCACAGCGGGAAGGCGTCGACGTCGGCGAACGTCTTGAACAGGGCGCACTTGCCCTCCATGACGGGCATGCCGGCCTCGGGGCCGATGTCTCCCAGGCCAAGGACCGCGGAGCCGTCGGTGACCACGGCGACGAGGTTGCCGCGGCGGGTGTAGGTGTAGGAGTCGTCGACGTTGTCGTGGATCTTCAGGCACGGCTCGGCGACGCCCGGCGTGTAGGCCACGGCGAGGTCCTCAGGAGTATCGATGGGCGCGCGACTGATGACCTCGATCTTGCCCTTCCACTCCTTGTGCTTGTCCAGGGCGTACTGCTTGGCATCCTCGGCCATGGGGGTCTCCAATCCGTCGGTCCGCCCACGCGTCGCGGGCGGTCTAGTTACTGTCGGCTTGAGTTTAGGTCTGGTAGCTCCGTCCTCAGCGCTGCACTGTTTTTTTGTGACACTCCGTGCTGTTTATTTACGCATGCGATGCCCTGCATATAAACACAGGGTGTCGTTTGCTAGTAGGGGGCTGCGCTTCACTCATCTAAATCGGCCTTGTTCGAGGAATGCTTTCAAGTTCAGACTTAGTGTCATCTAGAAGTGTCAACTCCAGGCGCATGTTTTATCTAGAAGGGTCATTTATGACAAAAATCGACGACTCGTGTTTAAACGAGCTGAGTCCGCGAATTCGCACGGCTCTCGACCGTATGGTGATCTTGTCAACCAAGAGGTGCCGAAAGGAGGGCATGGCATGAACGCTCCCGAGACTGAGCTTGAACTATTTTCTTATCTCAGGTCCCTTACGCGGGAGGTGGCATCAACTCCGCTTGACCAGTTCACCACTACCGGGCTCTCCAGCGCACTCTCGCTCTCGCGTAATCTTGCGAGCCACTATTTAAATGATTTGACGCGTGCCGGGATGGTCGTCAAGGCGGGGTCTCGGCCCGTTTATTACTTCAGCAAGAGAGATCTGGAGCGGTATTTTCAGGCCCCCCTCTCTAGGGCGAGCTTCAGCAGCGTAGATGAGCTTCTTGCCGAGCGAGTGGAGTCTGGCCCGAGGGACTTTGAGCGCCTTGTGGGAAGCGATCTCTCGCTCGCTTCTATCATCGAGCAGCTTAAGGGTGCGGTTAAGTATCCGCCTTACGGCTTGCCGGTCCTGATTTGCGGAGCATGCGGTACTGGCCGTACTTTGCTTGCGGAAATGATGTGTGAGTATGGGTGCCGCTCGGGTGTCCTCTCTCGTCATGCGCGCTTTGTTGTTGTCGATTGTGAGCGATTCTCCGATGATCACGAGGGTTTCGTCTCCGCCTTTGAGGGTTCGGATGGCAAGAAAGGCTGGCGCAGCGAAGCCGAAGGCGGCCTGGTCGTTTTTCGTGAGGTCGAAAGGCTCGACTCCGCTTCCCTCGATTATCTCAACGCTGTTCTTGCCTCTAAGGGAAGCTCCAAGGATGCAAGGGTGGCAATCCTGACCTCGCTCGACGAGAACAACCCGAAGATCGCCTTGCTGGCCCGCTCCGTTCCAGTTGTCGTTCACGTGCCCTCCCTCAGGGATCGATCGGCGGAGGAACGCGAGGAGCTCGTCTTAGACCTCTTTAAAGAAGAGGGGAGGCGTTTGGGCGCGGATGTCTTCGTAAGTCGAACCGCCTTCGCGTGTCTTGTCGAGGCCGACTTCGAAGACAACATTCTGGGACTTCGCTCTTGTGTTACGAGCTGTTGCGCTGCGGCCAACCTTGATCGTTCCGGGGACCGTCTTGAGGTGCAGGCGTTTCTGCTTCCCGGCTCGATCCTGTCGACCGGGGCGTCTGAACGCGGTATGGCTCGCGCGGCGCGTTTGTCGGGCAGCGGAGACTCCAGGCTCATCGACACGACGAGGACTATTGAGCGTGCCGGTGACTCTCGGTCTATCAGGGCGTTCTCTGCCATGCTTTCCGCTTACCGTACGCACCAGTCGGGCGGAATCACTAGCCCCGCTCTTCTCCGTGAGGTCTTGGCCCAGGCTCAGGACTTTGAGGACTACCTTGCCTTTGACGACTCCCCAACTTCTCAGAGGGCAGCTGCCTTCGAGCGGGTGGTCGCGGACATCGTCGCCGAAATCAACGCAACCTATGGGGTCGACCTCTCGCACAAGTCCTCGCTGGTGATTTCTCGGTGCGTGCACGCGCATTCTCATGCCGGCACTCGGTTGGCAAAGTGGCGAATTGCTAATCAAGGGGAGCTCGCCGGTTTGTATGCGCTGCTTGCCGATTCCTCCCAGCTTTCCCGTCTAGTATGTGACCGTATTGCGGGCATGGTGGAATCCACTTTGGGCATCAAGCTCGATGTGGCGACTCGCATATTCGTTTTTGCCGTTGCCGCCGCCGCCGAACGACACGGCGGCTCTCGTCAGAGCATAGGCATCGTCTTGTCGCACGGATACTCGACGGCAACGAGCATTGCGGATGCCGCGAATAGGATTCTCCATGCTCGCGTCTTTGAGGCGATCGATATGTCCTATGACCAACAGGTCAAAGATATAGTCGTGCCTCTCCGTGGCCTTTTTGAGACTTACGCTTTCTGCAAAGAGATCGTTGTCTTGGTGGATATGGGCTCGCTCGAGCATGCATTGGAGGAGGTCGGTGAGCTCGCTAACGTCACTGTGGGCGTGGTCAACAACGCTTCGACCGGAATCGCGCTTGAAATAGGGGCCGGTTTGCTGGCCGGTGAGCCGCTTGCCAAGCTTCTTCCTGCCGCGACGGAGGCGTGTACAAACAGATACCGCATCGTCGAGGCTCGCACGCTGGAGCAGGCAGTTGTCTTCTGCTCTGAGGGCGGCGCCCAAGCGGCGGAGCGCATCCGGAGTCTTGTGGAGCGCAGTCTCGAGATTGAAGTTCCTTTGCGCTTCGTTGCTTGCACTCCTAACCAGCTCAGGACGGAGGGTGTTACTGCGCGCTACGACGTGGTCGCTGCCATTGGCACGGATGACCCTGCCATAGAGGGGGTGCGCTTCATTGCCCTGGAGAGCATCATCTCGGATGAGAAAGGCTCCGGTGTCGACGAGGTCTTCTCACGCTTTCTTTGCCCCGAAGAGCTTGAGCGTTTCCATCAGAACCTTGTGAAGAGCTTGACTCTTCGCAATGTCATCGAGTCCATCACCATCCTCAATCCCGAGCGCGTCCTTGGGGAGGTCGAGTGTGCGGTCGAGCGTCTCCAATCGATTACCGGACAGCGCCTTGGGGCCCACACCATGATCGGCCTTTGTGTACATCTCTGCTGCCTGATTGAGCGTCTGGTTACGCGAAATGCCATCGAGAGCTACATGGACGTGGAGCGTTTCGAGAAAGAGCACCCGGATTTCATCGAGGCCTTCAGGCAGAGCTTCCGGGACATCAGCGGCCATTACGGCGTTGAGGTGCCGATAGCGGAGATTGCATATGCCTACGACTACGTTCACCACAACTAACGAGAGGAACCATAGATGAGAAAAATTGTCCTTGCCTCGCATGGCAAGCTTGCCGCGGGAATGAAAAACTCGCTCGAGATGATTGCGGGGCCCCAGCCGCAGGTTAGCGTCATCTGCGCCTACACCGATGAAACGCCTGATTTAAAGGGCGCGCTCGCTGGGCTTGTGGAGGGACTTGCGGATGATGACGAGCTGATCGTGGTCACGGATATTCTTGGTGGGTCTGTCAACAACGAGGCCTCTCAGTTTAGGGATGTTCCGCGCGTTCACGTTGTTACAGGCATGAACCTTGGATTTGTCCTTTCGCTTGCCCTAGGGGGGGAGGGGACAAGCACCCCTGAGCTTATCGACGAGTGCATAGACTCGGCGAAAGAGCAGCTCATGCGCATTGCTCCATCAGAAGACGGGGACGACGAGGACTTCTAAATCCCGTACACGCGTGAGCTCGCGAGCCCTTGCGCAAGGAAATGCGGGCGCATATGCGTCCTTTATTAGAGATAGGCCTGTATGGCCGGATGGGAGTTTCAAATGATTGCATTGTTTCGTGTGGACCATCGCCTGCTGCACGGTCAGGTTGTCTTTTCCTGGTGCTCCGCTCTAAATCCCGACTGCATTCTTGTTGCCAACGACGACGTGGTCAAGGATGAGCTGCGCAAAACCACGTTAAAGCTCGGTAAGCCGGCGGGGACCAAGCTCGTGATTAAGTCCATCGACGACTCCATCGCCGCCATCAACGCTGGTAAGACTGATAAATACAACCTTTTTATCGTCGTCTCTAACGTTGCCGACGCCGTTCGCATGGCCGAGGCGTGCGATCAAATTGCTTCCATTGATCTTGGGGGCACCAAGCCGGGTCCCGATACCCACCAGATTGCCAAGTCGGTTCACCTTACCGATGAGGATGAGGCCCTCCTCGCCGGCGCTCAAGCAAAGGGCGTCGACGTGTATGTGCAGGCAGTGCCCAGTGAGGCAAAGGCTACGTTCAAGGCCAAGTAGGCCATAGGAAAGGAAGGAACCATGCAACAAGCACTTATTGTCGGCATCATCGCGTTCATCGGCTTCCTCGAGTGCGGAGTCGGCAACTCGATGATTCAAAGACCCATCGTTATGGGCCCTCTCGTTGGACTTGCGCTCGGCGATTTGAACACCGGTCTTCAGATTGGCGCAACACTGGAACTCGCCTTCATGGGAACCCAGGCCATCGGTGCGGCGCTTCCGCCTGAGATTACGGCGGGCGGCATCCTTGGCACCGCATTGGCCATCAGCTCCGGCGCTGGTGTGGACGTTGCCCTTACGCTCGCGCTGCCGATCGCTACTCTTGCCCTGCTCATTAAGAACGCCTACTACCTGATCGTCCGTACTGCCATGCTTCATGTTTCCGACAGGTGCGCGGCAGAGGGCAACGTTCGCGGTGTCGAGTTTTGGCACCTCTTTAGCTTCCTGTCTTATGCAGTCGTCATGGCAATCATCTGTGGTACTGCTTTTGCCGCTGGTGGTCCTGCTGTCCAGGCGTTCCTCGACGTCATTCCCCAGTTCGTGAAGAGTGGCCTTACCGTCGCTGCCGGCATCCTGCCCGCCCTCGGCTTTGCTCTTCTCGGCTCCATGCTTGTAAACAAGGACATTGCCCCGTACTTCTTCCTGGGCTTCTTGCTCGCCGCTTATCTTGAGCTTCCCGTTCTGGGCGTTGCCCTTCTTGGCGTTCTGCTCGTCCTTCTGATGCTCAAGGGCAATCTGCTCGCCCCTGCAACTGCAGTCTCCGCCACGACCTCTGAGGAGCTTGAAGATGAAGACTTCTAACGAGACCGCCGCTTCTGAGCGCAAGCTCGGCAAGAAGGAGCTTATGAGCGTGTTCTGGCGCTCCTTCACCATTAACGCCTCTTTCAACTACGAGAGGCAGATGAGCCAGGGCTTCGTGTATTCGATGATTCCTGCTCTCAAGAAGCTTTACCCTGCGAAGGAGGATCTCGCACAGTCTCTTACCCGACATGGTGAGTTCTTCAACGTGACCCCAATGGTCGCCCCGCTTGTTATGGGCATCACTGCGGCTATGGAGGAGGAGAACAGCAAGTCTGACGACTTCGACATCAACTCCGTGAACAGCGTTAAGGCCGCGCTTATGGGTCCGCTTTCCGGTATTGGTGACTCAATCTTCTGGGGCACCCTGCGTCCGCTTGCTGCTGGCATCGCCTGCTCGCTCGCTCTTGCCGGGAACGCCTTCGCGCCCATTTTGTTCCTGCTTCTGTTTAACGTTTTCAACGTGGCGTGCCGCTACTTTGGTCTCTTTAGGGGCTATGAAATGGGAACGAGTTTCCTCACCAAGCTCGAGAAGTCTGGTGCTCTCCAGAAGGTTTTCGTTGCTGCCGGTATCATCGGCCTGCTCGTAATCGGCGCGATGTCCGCATCTATGGTGTCCGTCAAGCTTGCGCTCGCCATCGGGTCTGGCGACTCCGCCATCCTTCTGAACGATGTTATCAACGGTATCATGCCCAAGATGCTCCCGCTTCTTGTCACTCTGCTGCTCTACAAGCTCATTCGCAAGGGCTATAAGGTGAACACTCTGCTGTTGGGCATCATCGTCGTGAGCATTGTTCTGTGCTTCTTTGGCATTATGTAGGGGAATCAAAAAAGCCTTTATCAATGCAACGGGCCCCGGCATGCCGGGGCCTTTCTTCTAAGGAGAGATTGATGGAGAAGAGATATGTCGAGGTTAAGAGCTGTGATCTTACCCTTCGGGGCTATCTGGAGCTTCCCGATGGGGCTTCGTCAGAGAGCCCCGTCCCCCTTTTGGTGATGTTCCACGGCTTTACCGGGACTTTGAGTGAGAAGCACTTCGTGCTCTCGCGGCTCTCCCGTCGCGTGGTTGCTTCAGGAGTGGCGACACTGCGCTTCGATTTCGGCGGTTCGGGCGAGTCCGATGGAGAGTTCATCAACGTTACCCCTCTGACCGAAGTCGAGGACGGTCAGGCTATCCTCGCCTTCGGATGCGGGCTTTCCGAAGTCGACCAGGAGCGCGTGGGACTCTTCGGGTTTTCGCTTGGTGGCTTCGTGGCAATCAACGTGGCCGCTCGTGAGCAGGATCGCCTCAAGCGCCTCGTGCTCTTATCTCCGGGCATGATAACGCACAAAAAAATGGAGCGGATGTTCCGGGAGACCGGCGAGGCTGGCAGGGGAGCGCTGCGGGTCTGCCCCGAATTCGTTACGGACGGGGACGCGTTGGATCCTCTTCTCGCTGCGAGCTCATTCCAAAAGCCGGTGTCCATTGTGCAGGGTACCGGGGATCAAGCTGTTCCAGCACCGACTGCTGAGAGGTACAAAAAAGCGTTCCCGGATGCCGAGCTTACGTATATCGAGGGTGCTGACCACGCCTATGATAGACCCGACTGGTTTGCGGAGTGCGCCGCTGCCGTGGTGAACGCCGCCAAGAAGCTGTAGGCCGCCTTCGGGCGATTGGGACAAAAGGGACGGGGGATTTTGTCCCAAATTGTGGAGGCCGCTACACAGCCGCCGTGCTTTCCGTCCGTGCGCCGAAAACCGGGGGCGTCGGTAAGGCGGGCGCCGGGCTGCGCGGGATTCGCCGACCGTCGGTAAGGCGGGCGCCGGGTTGCGCCAGAATCGCCGACCGTCGGTACCGACACTCCTCGATTCCCGCGCAGTCGGCGGCGAGAAGGGCTTCTTTTCAACAGAAACCGGGAGCATCGGTACCGACGCTCCCGGTTTCCCGCGCAGCTCAAAGACCCGTTTACCGACGGTCCTGTATTCTCGCGCAGGCTGCTGGTCGCGCGCCTATCGTCGTCGGTACAAGGCCCCGTTATCCCCTCACCTGATGCCGCTTCTTCCCAGGCAAACGCCGCGCCAGGTAATTGGTCGGCGCGGAAACGTCGATGCCCATGAGCGAATGCCCCATCCAGAGGAACACTGCGAGCACCAAAAGAGGGACAAGGCACGAGGTCACGATCATCACGATGGCCCCCTCAATCAGATTCGTAACTTGCTCAACCACGCCGTCGGTCACGCTCTTGATGCCATCCTTCAGGTTCGAGACGAGCTGCGCGGCGCCGCTGGCGATGCTGTCCCAGAAGTTCTTGTTCTCCTGGCTCTCGCTGTCTGTGGGCTTGCTTTCTTCGGCGCTTCCTTCGGACTCCTCCTGCGAAATGCTTATCTGGTAGGTCTCGTCGATGCGCTGCGTGACCCATACGCTCGCCGGTACCACTGCTATGGCGATGACGCCTATGAGGAGCAAGCGGATGCCCAGAATGAACAGCGTATGCCCGGTGCTTAGACGGCCGTGCGCGAGAAGCGAGATGGCAAGAAGCACAAAGGCCGCGGGTCCGAGCACACCAAACGAGAGAAAACCAAAGATCGTGAGCAGGTACTTCTCGAGATAGAGCACTGCGAGCACGATTCCCAGGTTGCTGGAGAGCTGGGTGAGCTGCTCGGCCACGGGGGTGCCGGTGTCGTCGGGGAGGGCCGAGATGGCGGCCGAAAGCGCAATGGTCGAGGTGGTGAGCGCCAGCACGTTGTCCTTCTTGACGTCGATCACCTCGATGGTGCCGCTCCAGGTTTCGACGTTCTCAAAATGCGGGCGCCCGACAAACTCCGAAAGAAGGGCGGCAATGATCAGGAGCGCGACGAGGCCGTACTTCAACGGCGGACGCTCGCAGATCCAGTCGGAAATGCTCGGCTGGGGCTCGGACTGCGGAACCACATCGACGTATGAAACGGCGGGGATCATGTCCTCGTGGGCCTCTTTGCCCGGTGTTATTTGTTGCATGGCACGCCTCCTGCAAACGCGGACGTTGGGCTGCCCAAATGATACTCCGCTGTATGCGGGGGGGCTTGGCTGTGCCCCCCGGCGAGTTGGGTGCTTGTCTGCCTTGGAGTTTTCGGAATTAGAAGGCCGTGCATATTGGCGAGTCGGCAAGAAGGACGGTGTCCATTGGGGGCGGGCCTGAGGCGCCGACGGGGCCGGGGTGGGTACGGGTCCATCCCCTGGGTCGGCCGCCGCGAACCCTTAGAAACGTGCGGAATCGGTCCCCCGCGAACCCTTAGAAACGTGCGAACTGGGCTATACTCAAACCCTAAGAAACGTGAAACAGCGAGGTGACGAGACGTGTTCAAGCGCAAGGTTTACAACAAGCTTCTGGCATGGAAGCGCCAGAGCGACGGTCACAGCGCCCTGCTGATCGAGGGTGCCCGCAGAATCGGCAAGTCGACTATCGCCGAGGAGTTCGCAAAGAACGAGTACTCCTCCTACGTCATGGTCGACTTCAGCCTCGTGACCGACGAGTTCAGGCAGGTGTTTCTCGATACCCGGACGGACCTCGACTCGTTCTTTCTCTACCTGTCGGCGACGTACGGCGCGAGCCTCGTCAGGCGAGACACGCTCATCGTCTTCGACGAGGTGCAGCTCTTCCCGCAGGCCCGCGAGTTCATCAAGCACCTCGTGGCGGACGGCCGCTACGACTACCTGGAGACTGGCTCGCTTGTCTCGCTGAAGACGAACGTCAAGGACATCCTGCTCCCCTCCGAGGAGGAGTCCCTGAGGATGTCCCCCATGGACTTCGAGGAGTTCCTCTGGGCCATGGGGGAGGAGCCCCTGGCGCAGGCGATTCGCGCGGGCTACGCCGCGCGCAGGCCGCTGCCGGAGACCCTCCACCGCAAGGCGATGCGCCTGTGGGGCGAGTACACGCTGGTCGGGGGCATGCCACAGGCCGTCGCCGCGTACGCGCAGGGGCGGGACATGGCGGCCGCCGACAGGGTGAAGCGCAACGTGCTCGGCCTCTACCGCAACGACATCGAGAAATACGGCGGCACGGACGCCAAGCGGATCAAGGCGGTCTTCGACGCCGTCCCTGGGGTGCTGGCGCGCCACGAGAAGAAGCTCGTGTACACCGAGGTGGAGGAGGGCTCCCGCTCCCGCGACTTCATGATGGCGTTCGCCTGGCTCAAGGAGGCCGCCACTGTCAACCTCTGTACGCTCAGCACCGACCCGTCGCTCGGGCTCGCGCTCAGCGAGGATGACACGACGCTCAAGTGCTACATGGGCGACACGGGGCTGCTCTCCACGGAGGCCTTCTCTGCCGCGGGCGACGCGCTGCCGGAGGTGTACCGTCAGGTGCTGCTGGGCGACGCCTCGGTCAACGAGGGGATGCTGACGGAGAACGCCGTTGCCCAGCAGCTCGTCGCCAACGGCCACGAGCTGCGCTTCTACTCCAAGTGGTCGAGTGAGGCGGACGAGCGCATGGAGATCGACTTCCTCCTTGTGCTCCCCTTCGCTGACTCGGCGATGAAGCCTCGCGTGACGCCGCTGGAGGTCAAGTCCGGCAAGCGGTACAGCACCGTCTCGCTGGGCAAGTTCCGCAAGAAGTTCGGCAAGCGCGTGGGGGAGAGCATCGTCTTGCACCCGAGCCAGCTGAGCCAAGGCGACGGCGTCCTGAAGCTGCCCCTCTACATGGCGCACTGTCTGTAGACCGCCCCCTGTGCTGGGCGAGCGTCCTATGGCGCGTTCACCTGGCGGAAAAACCTGGCCGACTGCCGTGGTAAAATTCGGCCAACTGCCGTGATAAAAAGTGTTCGGTTCCACTTGAGGTCGGGCACAACGAAGTGGACGACGCGGACTCCATGGACTGGGTCGATCTTGCTGATGCCGCCGCGCTCTTTGCTCGGGTTGGGTTGCCGGCGCCCGGCCGGGCACCGCTCATGCCGCCTGATCATCAGGTCGCTCGGAAGTTGCACGCGCTGACCGGGCCGGGCAATCGGGCCCGTGATCTTGTTGACCTGCAGCTTGTTGCTGCCAACGCTGAGCTCGACCTCGTTGCGAAGAGGCGAGTGTGCGAGAGGCTCTTCGCGTACAGGAAGGCGCAGACTTGGCCTCCGGAGGTCGTCCTTCGTGACGGCTGGGAGGGGCTCTACGCTGAGCAAGCCTCTGGGTTACCCGTACTTCAGAACCTTGCCGACGCCGTTGAGTGGGCAAACGGCTTCATTCGGTTAATTGCTGTCGCCGGCTAGCATGTGCCATGCGTGACATCTGGACCCCGTGGCACGGCTGCGCGGGAAAACGGGACCGTCGGTAAAGCGGGCACCGGGCTGCGCCAGAATTGCCGACCGTCGGTACCGACGCTCGCCGGTTCCCGCGCAGGACGCGGTAAGAAGGACTTCTTTTCACCAGAAACCGAGAGTGTCGGTAGCTCCCGCGCGCAATGGTCCGGCTTTTGATACCGACGGTCCCCGATTCCCGCGCAGCGCGGAGGCTCGTTTACCGACGGTCCCCGATTCCCGCGCAGGCTGCTGGCCGACACGGAGACGCCGATGCCCATGAGCGAGTGCCCCATCCAAAGGAACGCGGTGAGCACCAAAAGGGGAATGAGGCACGAGGTGGCAATCTGTCCCCGTGGTACGTTCCTTGAGATGTCATTTATCTAACCTGGCTTTTAACCCATTTTGTAAGTGATTCGAACGAGACGTCACCCGCCGCTACTCCGATCATCGCGGCGTAGAACTCGGTGTGTCGTGGTTTGAACTGCACGCCATTTGCACGCAGTGTCATGCCCAGTACGGCGGCACCTGCGCGTTTGTTACCGTCGACAAAAGGATGGCTCGAAATGATGGCGTGGCATAAGGCGCAAGCTTTGGAAATATCATCAGGAAAGGCCTCGTTTCCGCCGAATGAGGCAAAGGGCCTTGCCAGCGCGGAGTCGAGCAGCCCCTCGTCGCGTACACTTGGGGTGCCACCAAAGCGATCTACTGCGGCGCCGTGAACCGCGAGCGCCTGCTCTTTCGGCGGCTAGGGAAAGCCGCTCACTTGGAAAGCTCGTCGAAGGTATCGGCGTATTCGTTCATGAAGTCGAAGGCTACGGCGACCATGCTGGGTTTTGTGGCGTCGGCTGTCGACGGACTTGCAACACGAGAGCGGTCGTTGCGCGTTGCCGCTTGGGCCTCACTAGCACGTGTGGCACCAGCGAGGCCCGCGGGTTCCGGACGGTCGAGCGCCTCGAGACCGACGACCAGGGTGAGCCGTACCCGCTGCTGCGCATGGAGCTCGTGCGGTAGTTTTCCGCGGATGTAGCCGCCTCGTCGGCGAAGGCACCCCGCTCCATCGCACGGACCGGGGCCACGCCCTATGACATCGCGTACCGGATTCGGACCAAGTCGGGCCGCTACGTCTGGGTGCGCGACGCCGCGAAGTTCCGCCGCGACAAGAACGGCCTCGCCCACACCGCCATCGGCGTCTTCGTGGATATCGACGACACGGTCGCCGCAGAAAAGAAGCACCAGGAGGAGCTCGAGGCCGCGCTCGCCAAGGCGGACCGCGCGGCGCGGGCGAGGACCGACTTCCTCCGCCGCATAAGCTACGACATGCGCACGCCCCTGAACCGCATTCTCGGCCTGCTCAGGATCAGCTGCGACCACCCTGACGACGCGGAGCTCGCCCGCGCGAACCGCCAAAAGATGGAGACCGCGGCGCGCTCCACCTGCGCCAGATATTTATCAATATCTATAGCAACTGCATCAAGTACAACCGTCCCAGCGGCAAGATCACGACCACCTTCGACGACTGGTCCGACGAGAACGGCAGAGCGGTCTGCCGCTGGACCATCGCGGACACGGGGATCGGCATGAGCCCCGGAGTTCCTCGCGCGCATCTTCGAGCCGTTCACCCAGGAATCGCCGGGCGCGCGCAGCTCTTACGAGGGCACGGGCCTCGGCATGTCCATCGCAAAGAAGCTCGTCGATGCCATGGGCGGCACCATCGAGGTTTCGAGCCGGGTCGGGGAGGGCTCGACCTTCCAGATCACGATCCTGTTCGAGGTCGCGCAGGCGCCCGGCGGCGAGGGCGCGGGGGACGGGCTTCTTTGTGCGGACGGAGGCGCTGGGAGCGACGCGCGTGCCGCAAAGAAGCCCGCCCAGCCGCAGGTCGACCTCGCCGGCATGAACCTGCCCATGGCCGAGGACAATGAGCTCAACGCTGAGATCGCGTCCACGTTCCGCGGGCGAGCCGTGCCGGCCCGCTGAACCAACCAGAGCATCCACCAAAGCATCCAAGGAGAAAACGCCATGAACGACCGTCCTCGTCGCGAGATCCGGCCTGCCGACGGCCGGCGGGATCTCAGCACTATCCGCGCCGCCGCCCCGAACGACCCAGCCCCGAGCTACGAGGTCGAGGTCGAGCTGCAGCCGAGCCTCTCGGACTGGGTGACCGAGCGGCCGGCGCTCAAGCTCGCCCTCGCTGCCGTGCTGGTCGTGGCCATGCTGATCTCCGAGTTCGTCCTGCGCCCGACGTACGAGCGGCCCGAGGCCTGGGAGGGCATCGTCCAGGTCCTCGACGCAAAGAAGGCGAATGTGCTCGCCCTGACCTCGGCCTCCATCGCGCTTTCGGCGGGGATCTCGGCCATCCCCGACGACACAGGTACCCCCATAGCCGAGCAGCTCGCGCAGCTGGCGAACAACCTGGGCATCGTGCTCGCGGTGCTCTACCTCGAGAAATACCTGCTCACCATCCAGAGCGCGCTCGCCTTCGGCGCGCTCATCCCCCTTGCCCTCGGGCTGTTCTGCGTGGCGCTGCTCATGCACAACAACCTCAGCACGAGCCGCGTCATGCGGGTCGCGGGCACCCGTGTCCTGGTCGTGGCGGCCGTCTTGCTCTTCCTCGTCCCGACGAGCGTGTGGGTCACCGAGCGCGTCGACTCCATGTACCAATCGTCGATCGAGCAGGCGGAGACCGACGCGGCGGCGAACCAGGACCAAGGTCAGGACCAGGAGCCCGAGGGCGAGAAGAACGAGAACAAAGGCTTCCTGGATTCCCTGATCGACATGGTGACCGATGCGGGCGAGGCTCTGGCCAACGGGGCCCAATCCATCACCGACAGCGTCGTTGCGCAGGTCAACAACCTCATCGAGGGCGCGGTGGTGATGATCGTCACCTCGTGCGTGATCCCGCTTCTGGTGCTGGTCGCCTTCCTGTGGCTGGGGCACGCGCTGCTGGGGATCGACGTCTCTGCGCCGGCGGACGCGCTTAGGCGACAGATGGAGAAGCCGATGCACCGGCCGACGCTCGGGCCGCGCGGGTCGAAGCGGTAGGGGCTGCGGGACCTGCTGGGGCG
>OLOM01001699.1_pt1 | contig 14398 bp, 11 predicted proteins | sample 1672531 | NCBI WGS metagenome assembly OLOM01 (sample SAMEA3136696, study PRJEB25190) | human gut metagenome | reverse complement strand
TTTCTGTCACGTTATGGATTTTAAACAACAATAAAAAAGCTGGTACTGTAAACGGTAGAAAAGTTCGCAGCAGAAAAAATGAGATTTTGTTTGTTGATCTAAGAACTTGGAATGAAAATATCGAATCATATAAGTTGGATAAAGGGACGAAGAAAAAAGTCGTTTTAAGCGAGCAACAAATTGAAAAAGTTAAAGATATTTATTTTAAATGGCAAAGTGAAGAGACAGATGGAACACATTATGAAGTCCCAGAACTTTATCGTAGCGTAGGCTTAGAAGAAATAAAAGAAAAAAACTTTGCGCTTACTCCAAGCAAATACATCGAGTTTATTGACCACGATTTAGATATTGATTACGAAAAAGAAATGACTCGTATCCAAAATGAAATGAAAGAAATAATGGTTCAAGAAGAGAAATCACAGCAAATGTTGAAAGAAGCGTTTGAGGGTATTGGTTATGGCATTACAAAGAATTAAACTAGGCAAGCTAATACATCAGTGTGATACTCGGAACACTGATTTGATTTTTACCGAAAAAGATGTTAGGGGCATTTCAACTGGAAAAGAATTCATTTCTACAAAGGCAGATTTAGACGGTGTTAACCTAAAAAGTTACAAGATAATCCGTAAAAACGAGTTTGCTTATGTAGCCGATACATCTAGACGTGGAGAAAAAATAGCTCTCGCTTTTAATAGAGGGAAAGCCATTTTGATATCTTCTATTTATACATCATTTTATGTTGACAGACCTGATTTACTTCTATCTGATTATTTGTTTATGTATTTTAATCGGCCGGAATTTGACAGATATTCTCGTTTTAACTCGTGGGGATCTGCCAGAGAAACTTTTAGCTGGGAAGATATGTGTGATATAGAAATCGAACTTCCAAGCATTGAGATCCAGCAAAAATACGTCGATGTTTATAAAGCGATGCTCGAGAATCAGAAAAGTTACGAACGAGGACTTGGTGATTTAAAGCTTGTTTGTGACGCATATATCGAAGAGTTACGTAGAGAGATTAAACGGGAGCCTATTGGACCATATATTGAAGAAAGAAACGAGAAAAATACGGATAATGCAATAACTTTGTTTCAAGGTGTAAATGTAGATCATATTTTTACAGACCCTAAAAGAATTGCTGAAGATTCTGAAAATGGTACGGTTGTCAGAACTGGACAATTTGCTTTCAATAAAGTTATGAAAGCAAATAATACCAAACTTCCTATAGCATTACGAGAGGGCCCTGACTGTGTTGTTTCTAATTCTTATCAGGTATTTGAAGTAACTAACACAAATAAATTGTTATCAAAATATCTTCTGCTTTGGCTAAATAGAAGCGAGACGCAAAGGTACGCCGGTTTCATTGCGTTTGGGACAACCAGGGACATATTTTCTTTTGATGATATGAAAGATTTAAGTATTCCTATCCCTAGTTTAGATATTCAGCAAGATATTGTTGATATTTTTAGCTCTTATCAAATCAGAAACGATATTAACGAGAAATTAAAATCTCAAATTAAGACCCTTTGTCCAATACTGATTAAAGGTTCTATTGAAGAGGCAAAACGAAGTTAACCCAATATAAAACTAAATTTAGGAGAGATGGTTATGGATTATATTTTCGAAAGAGGAAATTTCACAGAAAGTGAATTAGAAGCAGCGATTATAGAGCTATTTAAAAATGAAGATTACACCTATCAAAGTGGGGAGTATATGCATCGTGAATATGATGAAATAATTCTTAAGGGTGAATTGCGCTCTTTTTTAGCAAATTGTTACGCTAAAAATCACATTACAGAAAACGAAATAGAAACTTGTATCTCTCGATTAGAAAATATATCCGACACCCCTCTTTATGAAGGAAATAAAGAAACTTACTTATTAGTTACAGAAGGCTTTGACTTAATTCGAGACAACATCAACGAAACTCCTATTCATATTAGCTTTATCGACTTTGAAGATATCAACAACAATTCGTTTAAAGTAATAAATCAGTATTCTATTACAGATAATGAACGTACCAGAAGACCTGATCTTATTGTATTTATAAATGGTATACCTGTTGCAATATGTGAATTTAAATCTGCCATCAAACAAGATACTACGATTCACAACGCTTGGAAACAAATTACTACTCGATATTGTAGAGATATACCAAGTTTGATGAGATATTGTTTCTTATCAGTTATTTCTGATGGTGCAAATAATCGTTTGGGCAGTATCTTTACACCATATGAATATTATTATGCCTGGAATAAGGCAAATGATGAAGATAAGGTTTCGAATGGTATTAGCTCGCTTTTGACAATGATTAAAGGCGCATTTGCGAAAGATAGAATTCTTCAAATATTAAGAGATTTTATATACTATCCAGACACATCAAAAACAAACGCTTCTCCAATAGTGTGTAGATATCCGCAATTCTTTGCAGCAAATAAGCTTCTAGATAGCATTTCAAATGCTTTAAAGCCTGTAGGCGATGGTAAAGGTGGTACATACTTTGGTGCTACAGGTTGTGGTAAAACTTACACAATGCTTTATTTGACAAGATTGCTTGTAAGAGACTATAAAACTAAGTTTAACAATCCTACTATTGTCATTATCGAGGATAGAGAAGATTTGGATACACAAACTTCTAAAATATTTACATACGCGAAAAGATATTTTCACGATGACGATGTGCGCAGTATTGAAAGCCGTGAAGATTTATCAAAAACTTTAAAGGATAAACCAGGTGGTGGCGTATATATTACTACTATTCAAAAATTCTGTTCAGAAACTGGTTTATTAAGCGATAGAAATAATATTATCTGTATTTCTGATGAAGCACACAGAACACAAACCAATACAGGAAGTAAAATTAAAAGAACTGAACAAGGTGTATTTACAACCTATGGTTTTGCACACTATTTAAGAGAAAGTTTTCCTAACGCAACTTATTGCGGGGTGACAGGGACTCCTATCGATGAAACATACGCTGTTTTTGGAAAAGAAGTAGACCGATACACGATGAAAGAAGCAAGCGACGATGGCATTACTGTGCGCATAGCATATGAACCTAGACTTGCCAGAGTAATTGTATCTGAAAGTCAGGCAAAAGAAATAGAAAAGTATTATCAAGACTGTATTAAAGAAGGATCTAACGAAGACCAAGTCGAAGAAAGTAAACGTGCTATGTCTGCGATGAGAGTAATTCTTTCCAATCCTGACAGGCAGCGTAACTTGTCTTTAGATCTTATTGAACACTATGAAAAGCTAGTCGCACAAAAACCTAAAATTGTTCAGAAGGCTATGATCGTTTGTGCTGATAGAGAACTTGCATATACAGTGTATAAAAACCTAATTAAATACCGCCCGGAGTGGGGTGTTCCCAAACGTTGCGAAGATGAAAGTAAATTAACAAAAGAAGAGTTAGAAAAACTTAAAGAACTTCCTATGGTTAATTTAGTTGCAACCAGAGATAAAGATGACAAGAAAGAACTATACGATTTACTTGGAACCAAAGAATACCGGCAAATGCTTGATGAACAATTTAAAAATGATGACTCAAACTTCAAGATTGCAATTGTAGTTGATATGTGGATCACTGGTTTTGATGTCCCTTCTCTTTCTGTTATGTACATTGATAAACCTCTACAAAAACACACTTTAGTTCAAACGATTTCACGTGTGAATCGTGTTTTTGAAGGAAAAGATCAAGGCTTAGTAGTCGATTATATTGGATTTAGAGATGATATGTTAAAAGCAGTGAAACAATATAGCGGTGAAGATGAAGGAAATCCTATTGACGAGCTAATGACAGCTCTTAGCATATTCAGAAATCAATTAAAACTCATTGATGATTTGTTGGTTAACTTTGATGCCTCAGAATTCTTTAAAGGCGATCCATTAAAGAGGTTATTGTGTTTGAATGATGCGGCAGAATATGTGCAGATTTCAAAAGAAATGGAAGGGAGATTTATGAAGCTTTCTAAGCAAATGAAAGCTGCGTATGACATTGTTTTCCCTTCTGGTGAATTGTCTGATATTGAAACATCTGAAGCACAATTCTATTTAGCAATTCGTTCTATTATATATAAACAAACAAAAGGAACTGCTCCTGATGCTGAAACAATGAATAAAGTTGTTGAAGAAATGGTTAAAAAAGCCATAGCTTGTACAGGTGTAGAAAGCATTATAGACACTGATAAAGTTGAGGACTTAAGCAGCGTAGAATTCTTTAAAAATGTGGAAAAAATAAAAATGCCAATAACCAAGTTTAATGCTCTTATCAAGATTTTGAACGGCAAAATCAAAGGATACGGAAGAATTAATAAGGTTAAGGCTTTAGAATTTGATGAACGTTTAAAGAAGGTTGTTGATCGATATAACGAAAGAGACAGCTTAGTCTTTACAAGTGAAGTTGTTGATGATTTTGTTAATGACTTGTCTGAAGAAATCTTAAATATCATAAAAGACTTAGATGAAGACAAAACATCGTTTGAAAAGATGGGAATCACTTTTGAAGAAAAAGCATTTTATGACATCTTGGTAAAAGTAAGAGATACTCATCAATTTAAATATGACGATGATAAGTGTATCGAACTAGCCAAAAAGATAAAACGATTGGTAGATGATAAGTCAAAATATGCTGATTGGTCAACAAGAGATGATATAAAAAATGAACTAAATAGAGACTTAACTGTTCTACTATATAGAAATGGATATCCTCCTGAATGGGATGAAGAGGTCTTCGAAAAAGTTTTGCAACAAGCGGAGAACTTTAAAAAGAATATGAACTGAGGTAATTAACTATGCATACGAACGATGTACAAATTAAAGAATTGATGTCTGGAATCGAGTTGGGAAAGATACAACTCCCAGACTTTCAAAGAGGTTGGGTTTGGGAAGACGAGAGAATTAAAGCTCTTATTGCAAGTATAACTAACAATTTCCCTGTTGGCGCAGCTATGTTTTTGGAATACGGAAATGAAAATGTTCGTTTTAAATACAGAGTTATTGAAGGATCTCCATCAAAAGATCAAACACCTACTGAATTGATTCTTGATGGCCAACAAAGATTGACTTCCATTTATTCTGCCCTATTCAATCAGAATCCCGTCAAAACTAGAACAGATAAAGGCAAAGACATTTCCCGATTTTACTATTTGGATATCGAAAAAGCACTTGATCCAACTTGTGACAGAATTGAAGCAATAGATTCGGTACCCGAAAACAGAATCGTAACAACAAACTTTGGTAAAGACATTAAGTTGGATCTTTCATCGAGAGAAAAAGAGTTTAAAGAAAAGAAATTCCCTTTAAACATTATTTTGAATTATACCGAGACACAGAATTGGCAAAATGAATATTACGCTTACTGTAATTACAGTGCCGAAGCAATCAAAGAATTCACTGAGTTCAATTCTAAAATCATTATGCAAACAGTCCAATACAAGATGCCTGTAATTACGCTTGATAAAGAAACCCCAAAAGAAGCCGTGTGCCAAGTGTTTGAAAACGTTAATACCGGAGGTGTTTCTTTAACGGTGTTCGAACTAGTTACAGCAATCTTTGCTATGGACGATTTTGAACTTAGAAAAGACTGGACTGAAAAACAAGAAAAGTACTTTTCAGGAGATATTTCGTCCGATGTTACATCAACTGACTTCTTGCAGGCTTGTACGCTTTTATCAAATTATAAAAATGGAACCACAGTAAGTTGTAAGAAAAAAGATGTGCTTAATCTATCACTAAAAGATTATAAAAAATATTCTGAAGACTTATGCAATGGCTTTGTAGAAGCTGAAAAATTATTGCAAGAAGAACGCATTTTCTCAAGCCGCGATTTGCCGTATTCTACACAATTAATCCCTTTGGCCGTTTTATGCACAATACTTGCTGAAGATAGAAGATTATACATCACTAATATCAAAATCAAACTTAAACAATGGTACTGGTGTGGTGTATTTGGCGAACTGTATGGCGGTGCAAATGAAACAAGATATGTCAATGATGTTGTTGGTGTAATGAAATGGATCAATAACGACTTAATACCGAAAACGGTCGAAGAATCATATTTCAATCCAACAAGACTACTTACTCTTCAAACTCGTCAATCTGCTGCATATAAAGGAATAATGGCATTAGTATTAAAGAATCATTGTAAGGACTTCATCAGCGGAAGAGAAATGGATTTCACTGTATATAAAAATGAGTATATTGATATTCATCACATCTTTCCTAGAAGTTATTGCGAGAAGACTAATTTACCAAAAGAAAAGTGGAACTCAATCATTAATAAAACCCCTATTTCATACTCTACTAATCGTGAAATCGGCGGGGTTTCACCTAATGAGTATTTATTAAAAATTGAAGCTAAAGGACAAGTTGATTCAGATATGCTTAATGAATATTTAGAATCACATTGGATTAGTGCTCAATACGTGAGAGGAAACGACTTTGATAAGCACGTTGTTTATCGAGCAAAAAAGTTATTAGATGCTATTGAAAAAGCTACAGGTAAACCGATTTCTGGCAGAGATAGCGAAGAAGTTCTGAACCGTTTTGGAGAAATTCTTAAATAGCAACAAAATTCCGTTACAACAAAGAAAGGTGGCAACATTCGATGAATGACAAGCTAGAGATCAAATTATTAAATGAGTCAGAAATGGCTAGAACTGATTATGAAGCCACAATTTTTGAATTGCAGCAAACTTTAGACAATATGATAAGCCAAGCTGACAAATTAGATTATTTTGTATCGGTTGCTTCAGGGGTTCTATGTTCGTTACTTGATATTGTTTGGGTCGGTGAGTTTAGTCTTGATCGCGGAAGAAATGTTGCTAGTGATGGTGTGGATCAATTTGTAATAAAAGTCTCAAGACTTTTAGGATGCAAAGAAGATAGTATAGATGGATGTGTATCTTTCTTGGAAGATAGATTTCCTATCCCTTCTGATGGAAATACTCCAGATTTTGGAGGTGGAAAACAGCATCATCTTAGAGATTTCGCCCATCACCCTACAATTGTTGGATTGATGTTTTCTTTAGTAACCCAATTTACAAAAATGTCTTATGGAACTGATGTAAACGGTATGTTCAAAGTAGTACCGGTTCCCGAAAAAAGTTTAAAACATATTGGTGTTGATGTGCCAGACAAGATACTAAAAGGAGCAATAATTTGGTTCTTCCATTTAGTAAGCGATATGGCTGGCTCTAGCAGTACTGCAGGTTTAAGTGGAGGGACAGGCATACCTGGACCTATCCTATCCCTTGCAAAAGAATTTTCAGCTTTTCCTATTGCTCAAAACATTCAAGTTAACGATAAGTCTCTATCATTATTTCTATCAAAGTTATTTAACGGAACATTGTTTGCTAAACACGATGAAAATGGCAAGATAATTAAAGACTCTGTCGTTCAATTTGATTTGCGTACCGAATTAGGTGTTGCTGTAGAACTTGGAAAACAAGCTGTACCAGTTGTTGCTAATGAGTGTATAGTCCGAACATTCTATTTCATTAGAAGATTTATGAATGAGATCAAGGATAACCATATTGAACATATTAATGAAATATCTAAGATAAGCTGGGAAAAAATAAAACCATATAAGAATCCGACCTTGACTAGAATGTTAACAATATCAACAGGGGTGTTTGCCACAATAGATATTGCCGAAGCTGTAATAACTCAAAAATATTGGGTGTCCGTAAACTATGTAGGTGTTGGAAAATTTACAGTAGCTTTAACTTCTGAAATGATAGGCTTTTTAAAATGCCGGAAGGTTAAATCAATTCAAAAGATGTATCAGAACATCGAAAAAAATACATATAACACAACTGACAACAACATATATGAAAGGATGGGCAAAGAAATGGATTTAGATAGGTTTGGACTAAATATCAAGGAAATAGAAATCCTTTATAACCTTGAAAATCAAAAAGTTATTAACGATATTGAAAATACATCAAATATCATTGGAAAAGAAAAGTTAATTAACTTAAAAAAAGAGTGGCTTGCAGAATGGAAAGAATATATTAGTGCTGGATTTCCAGATTTCGTAGGTGATAAAGATGCCCGTATAAAATGGCTGGATATCGAAGAACTTAAGAAAACAGTGTCAGAAAGTCAGCCTAACGATATTTGGTTTCGGTTGGTGTTATTAGAAGCAATGTTGTTTGAGCCTTATTACCCTTTAACTACAGAAAAAGATAAAAAAGGAAATGATGTTCCTTGTAAGAAATATAAAGGTCTAAAATGTGATAAATCTGAAGGAGATAAATTCATAGATAGTTATTTTGGCGGACCATTTTATAAAGCTGGGTATATTAAACGACTAAGAAAATGCTATAAAAAAGTGGTCAAAGAACTTAATGAAGTTATGAAAACAGCATTGATTTCATTATCGGTCGCTGCAGGTGTAGCTTTATTAACTGTTATTACAGCAGGTACATTTGCTTCTGCTATTGCTGTTGCCTTGGTTGGCTCTAATTTTGCAGGGTTAAGTGGAGCTGCTCTTACAAGTGCTTGCTTAGCTTATCTTGGTGGTGGTGCTGTTGCAATCGGAGGACTTGGAATGGCAGGCGGAACGATGGCAATTGTTGGTGGCAGTGCTATTTTAGGTTTAGGTTTGGGTGCTGGTATCGGTGGTGCAGTTGGTACGGTAAGCATTATGGGCAAAGAACAAACTATACTCCAATCAGCAAAACTTATGGTGTCGGTTAGAGAAATATTCCTAAACGATGAGCACGATGTAGAATATTCAAACTCTATTCTTGAACAATATGTAAATAACGTTACAGATATAGAGAAAGGATTGGTCGAGCTAAAAATTAAGGCTGATCTTGCTAGTAAAGAAGAGAAAAAGAAGCTTAAAAAACAAATAAAAAGCGCCGAGGAGTCAGTCAATGCAATGAAAATTGCAATGAAGAGTATGCAAAAATTCAACAGTTCTTTTGAACTCGGATTAAATCAAAGCAATGATTAGAGGTATACTGCTATGATGATTTCTCCTGAATCCTACTATGAAGAATACCTAAAAGACAAAAGTGAAGAGCAGATGTTGACTGTCATTCGTGGATTAAAGAACCATATTGGGCATTTGAAGAATGTTAGGGAAAATCCTAATTATGGTACCACTCCGATTATTCATCCTAGCGAAGATGTTCAAATATCTTGTAATCGTTTATATCTTCAAAGAGCCATCAAAGCTTTAGATGATATAGGGTGTCCTTATAAATATTCAAGAGCAGAGCTGAAGTCTATTGAATTTCAGAATGATCTTGAATATATCTCAAAGATCACTTTCGAAATAGGAGGATATTTTCAAGGCTTTACTGAATACACGATTGAAATGACTGATGATTCTGCGACTATGAGTAGTATAAATCGCTTATCACTAGAACGAAATAAAGCAGAAAAGAAAATTGATAAAAATGAACTTGTTTATCAGTTATCAGAACTATATATAGGTGAATGGCGAAAAGATTATAACCCCGAAAGATTTGGCATTGCTGTTTTAGACGGAACTCAATGGCAATTAAAACTTGAGTTTAATAACGGTCGTAAACCTTGTGAATTTGGTGGCAGCAACAGTTATCCATATAACTTTAATAAGCTATTGGATATTTTTGAGATAGATGGTGATGTTGAGATATGACAGTAAAAAAAGTAACTGAAGCAAAACCAAGAGTTTTATGCCTATTGAAATTGTTAGAAAAATATACAGATGAGGATCATCAATTGACAACATCTGAGCTTTCGTCGTTGCTTGAAAAAGAATATGGATTAACTGTCCATAGAATCACTTTCAAAAAAGATATTGAAGCGTTGCAAGCAATGGGATATGACATAGTGGAAACTCGTTCTTCTCAAAATAAGTATTTTCTAGGCAGCAGAGAATTTGAATTGCCTGAATTAAAACTTTTGATTGATGCCGTGGAATCTTCTAAATTTATCACTTCTACTAAAAGTAAAGAACTGATTAAAAAGATCCACAATCTAACCAGCGTTTATCAGGTAGAAAAGCTTAAAAGGAATAACTATGTAGTCAAGAACGTTAAACCTAATAACGAGCAAATCTATTATATTGTAGATGCTATTAATGATGCGATAAATGCTAATAAGCAAATATCTTTTCAATACTATGACTACACTGGTTTAAAGAAAAAGGTTTTAAAGAACAAAGGCGAGATTTACAAGCTAAGTCCATATCACTTAGTTTGGAATGGTGATTATTACTATGTTTTAGGATACTCAGATAAAAGAGAAAAAGTTATATCTTTTAGAGTAGATAGGATAGCAAACGTACCCAATATACTTGATAAAGATAATCTTCCTAAGCCTAAAGACTTTGATCTTAACGAGTTTACAAAGTCCGTATTCTTTATGTATGGTGGCGATAAGGTTCAAGTCAACTTACGATGTGAAAATGGTTTGATGAAAACCATCATTGACCGCTTTGGCGAAGATGTAACCACTTTAGCATACGATATGGAATCGTTTAGAGTTGTTGTTGATGTAGAAGCTAGCCCGACGTTTTATGGTTGGGTGTTTGGCTTTGGTGGCAGAATTGAAATCCTTGGCCCACAATCTGTAAAAGACGAATATATACGAATGGTCGGAAATTCATATAAAACGATTATTAATAAGGAACAATGAGTGTTTGCTGCTATCTCTATAAGCTGGGGGTGTTTATAAATGAATGATAAAACTTTTAAAGACTATATTCAAAATCAATATTACGATCTGATTTTTTCACGGTTAAAAAGTTTTATTATCAATAATCGATCAAATATAATAACCTATTCCCGCAGAATTCCCGATCCAACTTATTTTGAACTTTATGATTTCCATATTATGGGTGTGACTTTTCTAAATAATGACGATGATACTCGATTATTCTTTAAAGCTTCCGTTCAGTCCGATATTCTCATTAAAGGTTGGAATAATAAAAGTTTTGAAGAAGACTTAGTTACTAATCAATGGTTTTCCATTTCTTTTTCCAGCATATTAAATAAGGGCCTATATAATGTAAAAATAGATAATATTGATTTTTATTCAAAAGATAGATATAACCACGAGGATGTTTTAACAAAGCACCTTATTCCTTATATTAAATCAAAAGATTTGGATCAGATAGCAAAAAGATTCTTGAACAAATTTTGTCCCGAAGCGCTAATAAGACCAATGTCAATACCTATTGAAATTCTTATTAATCGAATGGGCTTGAATATATATAAAGCCCCACTTCCTAACAACATTTTTGGGCAAATATTTTTTGATGAGAATACTGTAAATATTATTGATGACAATGGGGATGTAATTGATAAACACATTGATAGCGGGACAATATTAGTCAATGAAAATGCTACGTTTATGACATCAATAGGCACCACTAACAATACCATTATTCACGAGTGTGTCCATTGGTTTTTGCATCATCGTTATTTTGAACTGCAGAGAATAATTAATCCTGAATATGATCATCTTTCTTGTGAGGTCATTGAAGACTTTAATACTTTAAACAACTCCGAGGAGGAAGAAATGGCTTGGATGGAATGGCAAGCAAATTCTATCGCTCCAAAGATCTTAATTCCTTATGAAACAGGAAAACAGAAGTTAGAAGAAATCTTGTATACGATAGGTACTGAAAATCCTAATGATCGTACGGCGACAGTTATGGAAAAAGCTATCGTAGAATTTGCTCAATTTTTCAATGTATCTACAACAGCAGCGAAGATCAGAGCTATTGAATTGGGTTTTTCAAAAGCTATAGGAACATTTAACTTTGTCGATGGAAAAAGAATTTCTCCATTCAATTTTAGCAATATCGAACTATCTAAAAATCAGACGTTTTTGATCGATGTAAAGAACGTATTGATACTCTCAACTTTTAACGATGTATTAAGAGACGATTTGATTAATAGGCGTTTTATTCACGTTCAGGGATTCTTAGTTATCAATAACGAAAAATATGTAACTATCGAAGACGGAAAAGAAGCAAAACTTACTAACTATGCTCTAAACCATATTGATGAGTGCTGCTATGTGTTTACACGGCAAACCAAAGTAAATAAGAATTACGATGATTCATATTATCGTATCTGTTATTTATGTCGCGATATTGATTCTAAAAGTTTTATCGAAGCAAAGTTTGACCCAAGAGAAGGCAACAATGAAAACGTACAAAAAAATGCCATTGAATTACAAAAAATTTCAAAAGAGATTGGGCGTGTTAGTAATATAGTTAATAATCTTCCTAATTCGTTTTGCGGAACTTTAGACGCTCATATTAAAAGGAAGAAATATACTAACGAAGATGTTGAAGGTTTGACGAACATAAGCGAAAAAACCATAAGAAATTATAGAAATAACAACAATGCTAACCCTGGTATCAGATCGGTTATGGCTCTTTGTATAGGGCTTAATTTGCATCCTACATTTGCTTTTGATCTGATAAAGAAAGCTGGGTATGATATTACCTCCAGAAATACAGAAGAAAATATAACTTATTGCTATTTAATATACAATCACCATATGGAAAGCATTGATAAATGGAATATGGTGTTAGAAAACTTTGGAATGAAACGCTTACCATAGATGATGATATTTTATATGCAATGATTAGTCTCAAAGAGGTACATATATGAAGAATACTCATTTAGAAAGAGCATACTTGCATTCGTTTGAAAACGAAGAAGAAATATTACAAAGTAAAGTTTGTGGATGCTTTTACTGTTTAAGAATTTTTTCTCCAAAAGAAATTGACGAATTCATTGACGATAAAAACGGTAAAACAGCTATATGCCCGTATTGTGGTATAGACTCAGTTATTGGGGATAATTCTGGTTTGCAAATAAAAGAAGATCTTTTAAGGGAAATGAAAGATTATTGGTTCTAATAATAAAATGACTACTATTACCCATTAATAAATATAGGCACTTGATACAATTCAATTAAGAATTACGAAAAAAATGCACTAAAAACGGAAGTCTGACTTCCGGTTATAAAGCAGCTTATTTAAGAGGATATTTGATCAATGATGATTGAATGTCCTCTTTTTTACTGTTTTTTTCTATTCTATTTACTCAAATGCGGAACTGCCACTTCCTACTATTAAAACGTCTCAACATATAAAATTCAATTATGAAAGGAGGTGGCAGCTATGGCTAAAACTTGTAAACATACATCTGGGAAAGTCGCTAAAAAAGCCAGTGGAATTTTGCGAGATGGTCGCTATGGTAAAACGGCTAAATCTGTTGCTGGCAGTGCATTGTCACAAAGACAAAAGCACAAACATTAATAGAGAAAAATTTTAATCTTCTAACTCCCCCCCGCCCTCTCAAGTGAGGGGCAAATAAAGCTATATATCTAAAGTCTGATTACGTATAAGGACTTGGGATACGAAAATAGCAAAGCGTTACACATTAACCTGTAACAAGTGCTATTAAGGTACCCTTATTTCCTTGTGTTCTTTTTCAGGCTTGGGTCGGTACCTTAATGGCACCGACCCTATTTTTTTATCCCTTTCCTTTGGCTTTCTCAGACGGAAAGGAAATTTATGAGTCCAAACACTTGGTCTTGCTTAATCAATAAATACCCATAACCTCACGAACTTTTGAACTGATTTTGCTCAAAAGAAACGGAGGTAATGAAATGAGTATTAATCAATCGATCAAACAACAAGAAATACTGTTTTCAAGTGAATGCAAAGTTATCGATTTGCGATTTGAGTACATTGGCTATAACGGTGCTGAAAAGTATGCCATTGTTACCGATTTAACTAAAGAGGAATTATTGGCTAAATATCCAGATGTAATTTGTCGATATACGCCATTTATTCATCTCTCGATAACGCACGGTGAAGTTATCCGAGAGTTTCATAGAAATAATGATAAATTCCAAAAACGTGACAAGCGGAATCACAATCTATATGGCTATGAAGAAGGGATTTCAGAACGTTCGAATTCTAAGTTTGTAGATACATATGAAGATCCAGTTAAATTAGCCATACGCGAAGAATACGAAATAGCAGCTAAACACGTTCGCGAATGCAATATTTTGAAAGTTCAAAAAACGCTATCTTTGATGAAACCAATTCAGAGGGATAGGTTGATCAAATCAGTCGTAAAAGGGATGACTTCTAGAGAAATTGCAAAAGAAGAGGGCGTTAACTATAGCACGGTTGATAAGTCAATAAGTGCTGCAAAAAAGAATTTTAAAAAATACTTCGAAAGCCTCTAAAAGGGTGTGCATTTTAGGGGTGCTTGTCTAAATAGGTGAAGGGAATAATATGCTCCGACATACACCCCTCTCTACATATAAAACAGAAAGGAAAGATTCAATGAAGAAAAACTGCAAGTAGAGATATACCCATGCTATACTGAGTACGAGTAGTTTGAGAATACGAGGAGTAAAA
>OLOM01001690.1_pt1 | contig 14452 bp, 13 predicted proteins | sample 1672531 | NCBI WGS metagenome assembly OLOM01 (sample SAMEA3136696, study PRJEB25190) | human gut metagenome | reverse complement strand
CCCTTGATATACGGGGCTTTTCCGGTTTGTCGTAATTATACCGTAAGGGCACCGCTACGCAAGTCTGCTTTTGAATCAGGGTTTCGGTTTGAAAGACGTTCAGGAGTGGATGTGGCATAGCGATATCCAGACCACCGCCAACATCTATGGCCACCTGGACACTGCCCGCAAGCAGGTCCTGGCGGATAGGCTTTCCCATTGTCTTTCTTCCTGATGCGTTAGAAAACGTGTTAGAAACGGCGTCCCATTCCCTTCTCCCCGGAGAAAGGAAAAAACCTGAAACCGTTGATACACAACGATTTCAGGGTGGTACGCCGTGAGGGATTCGAACCCCCGGCCTTCTGGTCCGTAGGTTGTCTCAAAGCAAAATCGGAGCCGTTTCGGCTCCGATTTGCCCCTTTTACCGCTGTTCGCTCGGCGAATTTTCCGTTGTTTCCATCCGGTCCTGCCCGCTCCGATTCTATTCTGGGTCAAAAGTGGGTCAGAAACAGAGAACGCTATTTTATCGGCGCAGTGCTGAAAATTTTTCTTGTGCAAATGCATCGCGCATGGTATTATAAAAGTGTAATCGCAAGAAGAATTATAAAGGGGGCGCTGACTTGCCAAGAGGAAAACTGTTAAACGGTCTGGTAACGCAGCAAAAGGTATTACGGGCGGCGGTGGCGTTGTTCCTGGAAAAGGGCTACACCAGAACTACAACTGGAGAGATCGCAAAGGCGGCAGGCATTGGGCAGAGTTCGTTCTTCCATGTTTTTCCCAGTAAGGAGGCGCTGCTGCTGGAGCTGGTACAGCGGATGTTCAGCGGGCAATTCGCTCTTGCGGGACAGCACAGCGGGGAACAAGACCCTGTACTCCTGTACGCCGTGGAAACGGCCCTCCAGCTCCACATCGCCGAGTTGACCGAACCGCTGCGGGAACTGTATGTGACCGGCTACTCGCTGCCGACCACATCGGCGTACATTTACCATAGCACGGCCAAGCGGCTGCAAGTTATTTTCGGGCCTTATCTGCCGGAGGCGCAGCCAAAGGACTTCTACGAAATGGAGATCGCATCCGCCAACATTATGCGGGGGTTCATGTCGGTTCCCTGTGACGTGTATTTCACGATGGAGGCCAAGATCTCCCGCTTTCTGGACTGCTCATTGAAGCTCTATGACGTGCCGAAGGAGAAGCGTGCGGCGATCACAGCGGCAGTCTTGCAGATGGATTTGCACACCATGGCAACAGACATTATCCAAAAGACAGTTCAACAAGCTGAGGAGGGCTTTGAGGCCCTGACGGAAAAACAAATTTAGGCAAGGGGATATCCCCTTAGTTTCTCCACCGGAGAAACTAAATGACTTTCATCACGGAGGGATCACGATGAAGAAACGATTTTTGAGTATTCTGACAACTCTGTGTCTGTGCCTGACACTGCTGCCGGCAACGGCGATGGCGGATGACAACAACCTCGAACCGCCCCCGAACACCATAAGCAGTTGGGGCGCTCTTCAGACCCAATTAGAGGATCCGACAGAAGAGGTTATTGACGCAACGCTTGAAAAAGACATTACATGGGGTGGCAGTTCCCTTACGATTCCGGAAGGGAAAAATGTTACAATCAACCTCAATGCTCACTCCATTGATGCTGAAAACAAAGGTACTGTTATCAAGGTATCTGGCACCTTGACGCTTGAAAACACTGGCGATATAGGCTGGGGCGGAGGTCCCGGCTCTGGTGCTGCCAGCGGTCGCCTAATGAACGGAACGTCCGATGAAGAGGGCGGTGCAGGCGGCATTCTGATTGCTCCCGGCGGCACGCTGATTATGAATGGCGGTTTTATTTATAATTGTACATCAACGCATTCAAGTAATGGTGCCGGTGGTGTGTATGTTTCTGAAGACGCAACCTTTGAAATGAATGCCGGTGCCATTCACCATTGCAAGGGACACCCCTCGGATGGTCTATTACGCACAGCCAGTGATGTTGTTAACCGGGGTACTTTTACTATGACCAGATGTCCTATGTTGCACTCCGGTCATGCTGGTTCCTCCAACACATCTGACACCATTATTTACAATTCAGGAACCTTTTACGCGTAATGATAGTCTTATATACAATGACTCAAGCGGCACGAATATCAATTCAAATGTTGTTAACATTGGTACTATTCGAAGTGAGTCTAACACTTCTGGTCCCAGGTTTCAGGTTCCTGTAATCAACATGGGTTACGGTACAATCTCTGGCGGCACCTATACGAGTACCGTAAGCAACAGCGGCACCATATCCGGAGGTACCTTTAAGGGCACCGTTAACAATTGTGATGATCGCGGACAACTGGTAGGCAGGATTTCCGGCGGTAATTTTCAGAATGCTACTGTAAACGGCAAATATACCGTTCATGTTACGGCAGGCAAAAATATGCAAGTCACCTCCGGTAGCACTACCCAGAGTGATTTGTTGGTCCAAGAAATGACCCCGGTTGTTGTAACAGCCGACAACGGCTACTACTTTCCCACCGATTACACCGTAGCCGAGAAGGATGGCGTCAAAGTTACCCGCAACAGTGCCTCTCAGGTCACGGTTTCCGGTATGCCGTGCTTTAATGTAGATATTACGCTCCCGGCAGCTACGGCTAAAACCCAGGCAGCAGCGCCGAGCGCAGTCTTTACCGCCACCGGCTCTGACACGGGTAAACTTACCGATGTTGATTCCGGTATGCAGTACCGTCTTGACGGCGGTAATTGGACCGACATCAATGGTCCTTCCGCCGAACTGACAGGACTGACGAGCGGTACCGAAATCCAGATTATCAAAAAGGGCGGAGAAACCGCGACGGATTCTGACATTCAGCATATCACGCTCTCTCAAGCCCAAACACCGACTGCGACCTTCGCCGCAACCGGAACAAACACCGGTACACTGAACGGCGTAACGTCCGGTATGCAGTATCGAATCGATAATGGTGCATGGAATGATATCTCTGGCGAAAGTGCTGCTCTCACCGGACTGTCCAAAGGCTCTGTTATTCATGTTAGAACCAAAGGCACCGGAACCACTCTGTTTTCTCAGCCGCAGGACATTACCTTAGAGCAGGCAGAAAAGCCGAATGCGGCCTTCACCGCCACAGATGCAAGCACCGGCACACTTTCCGGTGTAACAACCGGTATGAAATACAAAATCGGTGATGGTGGTTGGAACGAAATTTCCTCTAATGCGGATATTTCTCTGAATAATCTTTCCGCCTGCACCATCTCGGTTATGCGGAACGGCGGTGAGAAACTGGACTCCGAAACCCAGACCATCACAGTTACCAAGCCCAATGCACCTGCGGCTACCGCACAAAACTGCATGAACGGCAATGACGGCAAGCTGACCGATGTAAACAACACCATGGAATACCGTAGTTCCGGTGCGGGAAGTTGGATTGCTATTGACGGCAGCGAGGTACCCGGTCTGGCGGCCGGCAGCTATGAAGTCCGCTGCAAAGCAAGCGGCACTGCGCTTGCCTCTGCGCCGCAGACGGTTACGATTGGCAGCTATGCCGCACAGCTGACCAAATCCAACAACGATGTCAGCTATTATGATTCGCTGATAGATGCTGTCGATGCAGCAAAGACCAATTCCGGCAGTACCGTTAAGCTGCTGCAGAACATCAATGTTAAAGCATATTCGCTTGTTATTGAAGGCTGTGGAAATCCCTTTACCATTGATCTGAACGGTAAAACGCTCAGCACTGATAGTTCCGATGAAATTCCCGGCAATCTTGTTTTCTATTTGAAAAACAATGACGCATCACTTACGCTGATCAATTCGGCATCTACGCAGGCTGTCATCAAAAGCCAGCGAGCCTTTCACATTCAGTACAGCGGCAGTGTGATCATCGGCAAGCCGGACGGCAGCGACAGCAATATCAAATTCGAGCTTAGCACGATGCTTGCTACCAGCACTACTGACAATACCGGCAGTATCACCATCTACGGCGGTACATTTGAATGTCCGGTAAATGTCAGCACAGCTGAAAATGCAGGTGTATCCAAGGTAACACTTTACGGCGGTACCTTTAGCAAAATTGGTGTTGCAGCGCCTGCCACTCTGGTCGGTACGTTAGCCGAAGGCTACGGTTTCCGGAAAGAAAACGCATGGGTAAATCAACTTGACGGCACTGAGCTGACTGGCGTTACAGTTCAGCAGGCTCCGATTGAAGCCTTCGCCCTTACAGCAGACAAGATGACCGCCAACTACGGTGAAGAAATTACGCTCACAACTTCTGTTCGTCTGCGGGATGAAGAAAAGGCAGCTACCTATCAGTGGTTCAAAGACGGTGAACTTGTCGAAAATACAGCAGAAAGCAGCTATGTTATCAAAGACTTGACTGCCGGAGACCACAAGATCACCTGTACCGTTTCCTGCGATGGCTACATCACCTCGCAAAGCGTTGCTTTGAAGGTAAACAAGGCCGATTGTCAGATCACGCCGCCTGCCGCAAAGGAAAACCTTGTGTATACCGGCAAGGAGCAAGCGCTTATCACCGAAGGTACAGCCGTCGGCGGCACGATGCAGTACAGCTTGAACGGTACGGATTGGCAGGATACCGTTCCGGTCGGCACAAATGCCGGAACCTACACCGTGCAGTATCAGGTGATCGGTGACGGCAACCACAACAACACCAAACCCGCATTGGTCAATGCGACCATCGATCGACAGCCGGTTAACGTACCGGAGAAAGACGCGACGGTATTCACCTATGACGGTGAAAAGAAAACCTATACCATCGCCGCAAACGACAACTACACGGTTGCCAATGCGGAGCAGACGAACGCCGGCACTTACACCGTTACCGTTACGCTGAAGGATACGAAGAATTTTGTCTGGAACGATGAGACGGATACTGTGAAGGGGTACACCTTCGTAATTGCCCCGGCGAAAGTCACCGTCACTATCAAGGACAAGAGCGCCTATGTGGGCAGTAAAACAGCCCCCGACCTGAGCAATCCGGAAAAGGACAAGGATTACACGGTTGACGGCCTGATCGGTGAAGATCGTCTGATCGAAACGCCGGCTTTGTCGTATGTTCCGGCGACGCCGGATATGACTAAGATCGGTGAGGCCGCAACAATCACAGCGAATGGAGCGAATGCTGGCAGCAATTATTCCATTACTTACGTGGCCGGAAAGCTGATTCTTTCCCGGCGTTCTTCAAGCAGTGGTTCCGTTACCTATCCAGTAAATGTCCCTGACAGGACCGAGAACGGCAGCGTGACGGTCAGCCCGAAGAACGCCTCTAAGGGCGATACTGTGACCGTCACGGTGAAATCCGACAGCGGCTATGTGCTGGAAACCATTTCCGTCACCGACAAGAACGGCAATGATCTGAAGCTCACCGACAAGGGCAATGGTAAATACACATTCACCATGCCTACGAGCAAGGTCGAGGTCAAGGCGACCTTCATGGAGGACAACAGCGTTCTCAACTTCTTCTATGACGTGCCGAACGATGCCTATTACTACGAAGCCGTCAAGTGGGCGGCGGAGAACGGCATCACCGGTGGCGTTGGCAGCAGCCTCTTTGCGCCGAATCAGCCCTGTACCCGCGCCCAGATTGTCACTTTCCTGTGGCGTGCTGCCGGCAGCCCGGAGCCCAAGAACATGAGCAACTTCTCTGATGTTCCTGCGGATAGCTATTATGCCAAGGCGGTTGCGTGGGCAGTGGAGAACGGCATTACTACCGGTACGGGCGATGGCAAGTTCAGCCCGGATGCTACCTGCACTCGCGCACAGAGCGTGACCTTCCTGTTCCGTGCCTCCAAGGCTTCCGCGAATGGCGCACCCGCTTTCAGCGATGTTGCGGCAACCGCTTACTACGCCGAAGCCGTGAAGTGGGCTACGGATAACGGTATTACCAACGGTATCGGCGATAACCTGTTCGGCTCCGACAACGACTGCACGAGAGCCCAGATCGTCACCTTCCTGTATCGGATGTATCAAGAAAACTGATTGCCAATTTTCAAAACCACTGACAAAAGCGCATAAACAAAACACAGCCAGCGTGGCGAACGGGTTTCTCCCAAAAGCCACGCTGGCTCTTTAGAAAGTGTCGCCGCTTTTGTTGAAGCCTTGTTCTACTGCGAAAATTCGTATATAATGTCAATGATAATCAAGAAACAATACCGTGATTTCAATGGGACAGCTATCCGGCTGTATTTTGAACGACTGTAAAAAGGAAGTGAACGATATGGCTTGCGATGAGAGCTTATACCATCAATACTTGAGCGGTGACGATGCAGGGCTGGAGGCCCTGATGAGAAAATACGGCGATCCGCTGACGCTGTAGATTGACGGCTATCTGAACGACGTCCACGAGGCGGAGGAGCTGATGCTCGATGTCTTTGCCTATCTGTTCACCAAAAAGCCGAAGATCCGGGACGGCGGCTTCAAGGCGTATCTCTACAAGGCGGCGCGGCACATGGCGCTGCGCCATAGCCGTTCTCGATGCAGATGGTATCGTTGAGCCGCCGCACGGCGCGGCTGCTACCCAAAAAGTTTCTGAATTTCCGGGTCTGGCTGAGTGCGGTGGAGTTCCAGATCACATGATTGTGAATATGGGCTTTGTCGATATGGGTGCAGACGATATAGGCGTGATTGCCCTTGGTAAACCGCTTGGCCAGCTCACAGCCCAAACGGTTCGCTTCCTCCGGTGTGATCTCGCCGGGCACAAAGGATTGCCGCAGATGGTAGGCAATCACATCATCCTCGCCGCGCACTCTGCCGGTCTTTTGGATGTACTGATTTTTGGTGAAAAGGAACTCGGCATCGGCGATCCTGCTGTCGCATTGCCAGCTTGTTATCAGCCTGCCGCCGTCTGTCTTTTGCGGATTTTCGGTGTAGTCGATGATAGCGCTGATGGCCTGTCCCACCGTGCGGCCTTTGCCGGTGTGGAGAGGCATCAGGCGTGTGGTTGCCATGTTGGACACCTCCTTGAAAAGTAAAACGGCCTGCCGTAGCAGACCGCTTTACACTATTCTATTTCTTCTGCATCATCCAGCTCATCACAAGTGTGCGTGTATCCAAAACGCACTTCGTATTGCTGCTGGGCAAGTGCTGTGACCTCGGTGCGGTGATCATGCGTCCTGCGCCTTAACCAATCTTTTTGTTCTTTGGAAAGCTGCCACGGAAGATTCAGCAGCCGGTTGATTGCCAGCATCTCAGCTTTCTTTTCCGGTGGCAGAGTAGAACAGGCTTTGCAGATGTGGGCAGCATGACCTTTGCCAGAGAATTTTTCGTTTGCCTTATACTCGCCGCAGATTTTACAGTAATGTCCGTGCTTCTTCATACTGGCCTCAGTCCGTTTCTGTTGCGGGCTTATTCTGCCTATCGCTGCATTTCCAGAGTGCCATCGGATGCTGCCCGATACGAGCGAGAATATCTGCGTCTTGGAAAAGCAGCTCCGGGCGGTATTCCTGCTGGCCGAACGAAGTCCAGAAGGAAAGCTCCCGTTCGTCCGGTATCAGCAGTTTTTCCAGATAGGCGATAACCTGTTCATGCGCCTGCTGCGCATCGAACCAAGTGCCACGGCGCAGCACCGGGATAAGGTCGGTTTTGACACGCTGCTGGGACACCGAGGCGATCTGCTCAAAATGGAATCGGTCTGGAACGCTGTCGGAGCCAATGGCGCTATAAAACATGACGCACTTTTTCAGCATGGGTTCCTGCGATTTGTCAAACAATCCATACTCCATCATTGTATGTATGTCGTAGAGGTCGCGGGGAGCTGCGCGGTTGAGAAGTGCAACGATCTTTGAACCGTAGATTTCCAGCGGATCGACGCTCAAAACAGTAAGCTCCTGTTCCAGCCAAGGCAGATTGACCGTCCTGCGCACCGGCGCTAACACATGGCAGCGAAGCATATAATTGATCTCGATTTTGAGGTTATCTTTCATCCCGCCAGTATTTTGATACTCATAAACAAAGGAGTCCAGAGCGTGATACGTTTTGGATTTCTGGCTCAGATGGTACCCTGCGGCGGTCATGTATTTACTGATCCGCTCCGTGATCTGCTTCCGTATTGCAAGCATTTCTTCACGGGGAACATTCTCAGAAAAGTCCATGTCGATGTCAACAGACAGCCGGGGTAAATTGAAGATAGTCAGGTTAATGGCCGTTCCGCCTTTCAGCGCCAGCGCGTTGGAAAGCAGCGCATCCTTTTGAATAAAATCCAGCACATCGGCCAGACGGCAAACCTTTTCAAAGGTATCACGGACGAAGCCCAATTCACGGGCTTTCTTGCCCAAGGTCATTCTGTCAAATTGCATCATAGTCTGTTACCCCTTTATCTATCATGTGCATCAGATTTTTCGGCGCATACAGCTTCCAGTCCTCGTGCCAGATGAAGCCGTGGCTCTCGCTTGATAAATAGGATTTTCCTTTCGGGAGGTGCGATTTGCACATGGCGAAAAAACTATCAGAGAGGCCGAGGCTGGCTGCAAAGGCGGACAGAATATAGCCCGTTTTTTGATAGAGAAAGCCGCTTTCATACTCCGCGAGGCAGGCCGAAAGCGCTGCTTCATCCAGCGCGGGGATCAGCGCAAGGCAACGCAAAAGTTCTTCCAGCCCACCGATTTTCTCAAACAGATTGATGGAATCAATCACCGTCCGCTCCAGCGTTGTGACACGGGTGCCGTTTATCTCGGTGATACCGCCAGTAATGCGCGGGGCAATCCGCCGGTATGTCACGCCGTCGTATTCAAAATCCCGGAACCGGCTCTCGCTGGTCACTTGCGTTTCGTAAAAGACCTGATTGCTGTAACCATAAAACTCGAACGCGCTGTGATACGACACGGCGGCATCGTTGCTGATGTGAGAGGCGATCACATATCGGTTGGCAATGGGCTGTTGAGTTTCCAGACTGATAGCAACATACAAATCCCGCTTTACGCGCTCAATGTAGCCTTTCTTTTGATACTCCCGGCAAAGCCATTTGGCCGCAGCTTCGCTGCCGGTGACCTGCTCCAAATCATTTTTGCTGAAGCAGCCTAATTCCAGCAGCTTCTCATAGTGCTTCATAATGCTCACCTCTCTAACGTTCGTAGACATTATAGCACAGAGGGGTAGTTTTTACAATCTCTTTGAGTAAAATCAAAAACAGAATTTATGAAAAAGCAAGCCGAGGCGTTCGCCCCGGCTTGCGCTTTAACTATGGATGAAGTTTTTCATGGCAGCGTTCACGTCTTGCAGCTTGCCAAGTCCCTGCACAGCCAGCATCGGAAGTCCCATCGGGCTGATTAGAAACGCCAGCACAAGGAGGATAATGCCGTTTTTTACAGAGTAGGTAATCATCACGGCGATGGCCAACAGGGAGAGCAGGCCGCTTGCCAGCTTGAACACGAAGCCGGAGCAAGACAGCAGCCCCGCGCACAGCCAAACGAACAGGGACAGGATAAGCGACAGCGGCGCAAAGAGAATTTTCAGGATGAACATTTTGCGGCCTCCTTTTCACAAAGTGCGGTCAGCGCGTCACGCTCTTTGGCGAGCTTTGCTTCTTCCTTTTCGGTCAGATCACGATCTCCACCCGTAATCTCCATCATGCGGAAATTCTCATAGGCATCCAGCAGAGAATCCAACAAATCTTCGGGCGTAGGGCAAAAGTCCACGGTGTTCCAGTCCTGACGGTGGTTGTCAAAACCCATGACCGTGTAGCCTCTGCTGGTCAGGACAACTTCAAAATCCGTATCGCGGTTGAGGTAGTCAGAAAATACTTTCAGCACAATTTCGTTTGTCAGCATACGTTCCGCAGCTCCTTTCCAAGCGGTCAAATCTTTTTCTGATATTAGAATACTTTGCCCATTGGTGTTTTGCAAGGATGCGGCAAAGTCATACGAATAGTTTTCGCCTTTTGCCCGACATCTAACCATATCACATAATCCTTCTTTAGTACAGCTACCTGAACTAATTTTCTCCAGATGGGAAATATAATGTTGGTACAGTTACAGGGACGGGAGGTGTGGTACTTGCAGTTGAATGAAGCCGTCAGCAGGCGTTTGGTTGAGCTGATGCAGGAGCGTGGCATGACGCAGTATCAGCTTTATATGAAAAGCGGCGTACCGAAGTCCACCATCGGTAATCTTGTGAACTGCGCATACCCGTCCATGAAGCTGCGGATCATCCACGAGCTTTGTCAGGGATTGGAGATCGACCTGAGCAGCTTTTTTGCCTCGCCGCTGTTTGATGAAAACAATCTGGAACCGTAGAAGCTCCGATGCTGTTTTGCGTCGGGGCTTTTGCTTTTGTGTGAACAGGGGCGGCGGAGTGACCGCCGCCCCTGCGACTTATTTCAGCGCCGCCAGCGAGGAAACGATTTTCTCTGCCGCCGTCCATATCCGTTCCTGACTTTGCTGAATGTCCTCCAGATCGGTTTCGTAGATACGGCCTGTTTCGTGGGCGCGGCGGGTGAGCTGGTTGAGGTTGTTGCTGGAATACCGAAGCAGGGACACCAGCTCCCGCAGCTCCGGAAGGTCGAGCTTCACCACATATCCGTCAATCGCCATCTTGCGGAGATACGCCGCCATGTTGGTGGTGCCGAACTGCGCCATCTTTGTTTCGATCATTTCCCGTTCCTGCGGCGTGACGCGGAATTTAAGCTGAATATCCCGCTTGCGTTTTGCCATCGCTCAGCGCTCCGGGGCTTTGGACTTCGCCGAAATTTTCGGCGAAGTTGTTTCAGGCGGCTTTTTCAGCTTATCCCGGACAGAGGTTTTCTGCCGCTCCTGCGCGTAGGCTTTGCGGGTCTGGCTGAGAAACAGATCGACCAGACCGGGATGGCTGTTGACGGCCAGATAGCAGTTGCGGTCAGTACCCCATGTGTCGGGATTGGCGGGGATGGACATGGCGTTTGCCCATGCCCGGTTGTCGGGTGAATACCGTCTGTCCCAATCCGCTTGACAGACGGTGATGGCAAGGACATGGAACGTGCGGTCATAGCCGAACTGCTGCACCACCTGATCGACCGCCGCTGCATCCAGCCGGTTATCCCGGTAGTGGTCACGGATGGCGGCTTCAATCGCTTCCTTGCAGGCCGTGTTCGCTTGATTGGAAGCGCGGTAGGCCGCAAGCTCGTCATGCTCTCTGGCGTAGGCTGCCGGGTGCTTGTAAACGGGGAGATTTTTCATTATCGTGCCTCCATTTCTTTTTTGTGGGGCTTTTCCGGTGCGCCATGAACAGGCGACGCTTTCAGCCTATCCAGAACGGAAGGCCGCGCAGATTTTGCAATCGCCTGCTCAGGCTGCGGCTGTCCCTTGCCGTCCAAATTCAGCTCCATATCCAGCTCAATCAGCCGCGCCGTTTTCGCGGCCAGCTCCTGCTCCTGCGGGAACGGCTTACCGACCTCGGCCTTTGCCGCTGCCTGCTGGTTATAGAGGTTTTCAAGCTGCTCCTGAACGCTGCGCAGACGCTCCGGCATTTTATCCAGCGCGTTCTCAATGCGGACAAGGTTGCCTCTGGCATCCGAACCGAGTTCAACGCGATGGGTCATCTGGCCTTTCAGCGTCAGCGTGTACGTTTTCCACATGGAATCAAAAGCAACGGACATGGTAAAGCCGCGATAGCTGCCGATCTGTACCGGGTCTTTGCCCTTGACCTCCTTGCAGGTGTCCAGCAGTGCGGCACCGGCGTTTTCCTTATCGGTGAGCCGGTCGCTGCGAATCTCCATGCCGACAAAGCCCTCTGCCGGGAGCGGATGCGCCGCGAGGGTCTGCATATCCGCCTCCAGCCCACGAACAAAGCCCTTGTGTTCTTCTATCTTTTCCGGGAAGTATTTCAGCAGACTGTCCTCCAATCGGAATTGCTTGCTGTTGTGGTCTGCCTTCATAATTTTTAGCTTGGACACCTCAATGTCCAAATCCATGCGCTCCTTGATGCGGGGATCACCGGCACACAGCGCCTTGATCTCCGCAAAGGACAGCGCCGTAGCGTCCACGTCCTCACAGGAGCGAACCGGGGATTTTGAGGTCATGATCTGAGAGATAAATTTCTGCTTATTCTCCACCGTTTGCCAGAGGTAGGCATCAAATGTCCCTTCGGTCACATAGCGGCAGACATGAACGAGCTTGTTCTGATTGCCCTGACGCTCGATACGGCCTTTTCTCTGCGTGAGATCACGGGGACGCCACGGGCAATCCAAATCGTGAAGTGCGACCAAACGATCCTGCACGTTGGTGCCCGCGCCCATCTTGGCCGTGCTGCCCATCAGGACGCGCACCTGACCGCTGCGTACCTTTGCGAACAGTTCCCGCTTTTTGACCTCCGTATTGGCATCGTGGATGAACGCGATCTGTTCCGGGGGCATACCGGCGTCAATGAGCTTTTGGCGCACATCCTCATAGACCGTGAACGGCGTTTCCGCGCTTTCCTCCAATGAAATCGCACTCTCCAGCGCATGAATTTCCGGGCTGTCCAGCGTACCGGGGGAAGCCTTTGCCGCCCGCTGCGAGGGCGTGGTCTTTGGCGTAGAAATGTCGCAAAACACAAGCTGTGTCAGTTTTTCCTCCTCGCCGTCGCGCCAGTATTGGAGAATGTTCGCCACGCACTGATTGACCTTGGTGGTTTCCTCGTCGGGGAGCATGGGATTGATGATGCGCTGGTCAAGCCCCAGCTTGCGTCCGTCCGAGGTGATTTTGAGCATATTGTCCACATCCGGGCTGACCGCACCGCTGTGTACCTTGGACGCTCGTTCCGAGAGGGCTTTCACCATGTCCTGCTGGATCTGCGTGGGTTTGGTGGCGATGGTGTGATACGCAACCTCCGGCGTGGGCAAGTGGAGCTGATCCGCCGTTTTGATGTCGGCGACCTCTTTGAACAGATTCATCAATTCGGGCAAGTTGAAAAACTTTGCAAAGCGCGTCCTTGCCCGGTAGCCGGTTCCCTCCGGGGCAAGCTCCAGCGCGGTGGTGGTTTCACCAAAGCGGCTTGCCCAGCAATCGAAGTGGCCCATACCCATCTCTTGCAGCCGGTCATGCTGCAAATAGCGCTGGATGGTGTAAAGCTCCGTCATGGAGTTGGAAACCGGGGTGCCGGTGGCAAACACCACGCCGCGCCCGCCGGTCAGCTCATCCATGTAGCGGCACTTGGAGAACATATCCGAGGATTTCTGCGCATCGGTGGTGGAAAGCCCTGCCACATTGCGCATCTTCGTATAGAGGAAAAGATTTTTATAATTGTCCGACTCGTCCACAAACATCCTGTCTACGCCGAGCTGTTCAAAGTAAATCACATCATCCTTGCGGTCGCTGGCTTGCAGCTTTTTCAGCCGCGCCTCCAGCCCCTTTTTCGTGCGCTCCAAGCTCTTGATGGTAAAGCTGTTGCCGCCTGCGAGCTTGGTATCCTGAATGCCATCGGTGATTTCCTCAATCTGCTGGTGAAGGAGCCGTTCCTGCCGCTCCGGACTGATGGGGATACGCTCAAACTGGCTGTGGCCGATGATAACGGCGTCATAGTCGCCGGTGGCGATACGGGCGCAGAATTTCTTGCGGTTGTGGGTTTCAAAGTCCTTCTTGGTAGTGACAAGGATATTGGCCGAAGGGTAGAGTCGCAGAAATTCGGACGCCCACTGTTCCGTCAGATGGTTTGGCACGACAAAAATGGATTTCTGGCACAGTCCCAACCTCTTGGATTCCATCGCAGAGGCTACCATTTCAAAGGTTTTTCCCGCGCCAACTTCGTGTGCCAGCAGCGTATTCCCGCCGTACAGCACATGGGCGATGGCGTTTTTCTGATGCTCTCGGAGGGTGATTTCCGGGTTCATACCGGAGAAAACGATGTGGCTGCCGTCATACTCGCGGGGACGAGTGCTGTTCATTTCCTCGTTGTATTGCCGTACCAGCGTTTCGCGCCGCTCCGGGTCTTTCCAAATCCAGTCCTTGAACGCATCCCGGATAAGCTGCTGCTTCTGCGCGGCAAGGGTGGTTTCCTTGGCGTTGAGGACACGGCGCTCCCGTCCGTCTGCGTCCTCAATGGTATCGTAGATACGAATATCGCGGAGATTCAGCGCATCCTCCAGCAACCGGTAGGCGCTGGCGCGGTCTGTGCCGTAGGTGGTGAATGCCGCCACGTCGTTGTAGCGCACCATGCTCTTGCGGGAAACCTGCCATTCTGCGGTGTACGGGACATAGCTGATCTCGATCTGTCCGCGCAGATAGCGAGGCGTTTCAAAGGTTTCATACATGAATTGCTCGATGTACTTCTTATCAAACCATGTCGCACCCAGCCGCACCTCAATCTCGCTGGCCTCCAAGTCCTTCGGCTGGGCGGCAATCAGGGCATCCACATTTCCGGCAAAGAATGGGTCGCGCGCTGCCACGCGCTGCGCGGTACGGAGCTTCTGCCGGACGTTGCCGGAGAGGTATTCGTCCGCTGTCTGCCAGTCGCCGTAAACAGGGTCGAGGAAGATGACGCCATTCAGCTCGTCGATGATGTTGTCCT
>OLOM01001685.1_pt1 | contig 14481 bp, 10 predicted proteins | sample 1672531 | NCBI WGS metagenome assembly OLOM01 (sample SAMEA3136696, study PRJEB25190) | human gut metagenome | reverse complement strand
CGCAGCGTGGTGCGCGAGGTGTACATCGACGAGAAGATAGAGCAGTACATTGCCGACATCGTCTTCGCCACCCGTTATCCCGAGCGTTACGGTCTGTCCGACATCAAGGATATGATTACCTTTGGTGGCAGTCCACGTGCCAGCATCTCTCTTGCCAAGGCAGCCAGGGCTTATGCTTTCATCAAGCACCGCGGCTATGTGATTCCTGAGGATGTTCGTGCCGTGGCTCACGACGTGCTCCGCCATCGTGTGGGACTCTCCTACGAGGCAGAGGCTTCCAATGTGACCAGCGAGGAAATCGTGAGCCGCATAATTAATAAGGTGGAAGTACCTTGATTTTGAGGAATAAGTAATAAATGGACACACAAGATATCTTAAAGAAAGTACGCAAGATCGAGATCAAGACTCGCGGTCTCAGCCAGAATGTCTTTGCAGGCCAGTATCACTCGGCCTTCAAGGGCAGGGGTATGGCCTTCGCCGAGGTGAGGGAGTACCAGTATGGCGACGACGTGAGAGACATCGACTGGAATGTGACGGCTCGCTTCCATCGCCCTTTCGTCAAGGTCTTTGAAGAAGAGCGAGAGCTTACCGTGATGCTGATGGTGGATGTGAGCGGTTCGCTCGATTTCGGTACCATGCGCCAGATGAAGCGCGACCTGGCTACCGAGATAGCTGCAACCCTTGCCTTCAGTGCCATCCAGAACAACGACAAGATAGGTGTCATCTTCTTTTCCGACAGAATAGAGAAATATATCCCTCCCAAGAAGGGACGCAAGCATATCCTCTACATCATTCGTGAAATGCTCGACTTTCATCCCGAGAGTCAGCGTACCGATATCGGATGTGCCCTGGAATACTTCACGAGGGTGATGAAACGCCATTGCACGGCTTTCGTCATCAGCGACTTCTACGATAGCAAGGACTATCAGCACCAGCTGCAGATAGCCAACCAGAAGCACGATGTGGTGGGAATCCAGGTGTATGATCCACGTGCCAAGCAGCTGCCCGACGTGGGACTGCTCAAGGTGATGGATGCCGAGACGGGACACGAGATGTATATCGATACCAGTTCGAAGAAATTGAGAGTGGCTCACACCCAAAACTGGTTGCGGCAGCAGGAGAATCTGCGACAGCTCTTTGCCAAGAGCAAGGTAGATTGGACTTCGGTAGCCACCAACGAGGACTTCTCGAAGGCGCTCCTGATGCTGTTCAAACAGAGAGGCTAAAGTAAGATAACATGAAAATAAAGAATATCATATTGACGATGGCGCTGATGGGTTGCTCTACGCTGGCTATCGGTCAGACCGTGGAGCAGCGCATGGATTCCCTGCAGCTGCTTATCGGACAGCAGACCATCCTGCACCTCAAGGCTACTGCCCGGAAGGGTGCCAGAATTGTGCTGCCATCCTTCAAGCCTCAGGACCAGATTGTACCTGGTGTAGAGGTGGTGGAGCAGAGTAAGGGTGACACGATGCAGATGGGTGATGACCGCATCCAGGTGAGCCGCGACTATACGCTTACCTCTTTCGATGAGAAGGTGTTTGTGGTTCCTGCACTCGATGTGAAGATCGACGGCAAGAGCTATCACGGAAATCCGTTGGCGCTGAAGGTGCTCACCGTTCCGGTAGATACGGTGCATCCTAACCAGTTCTATCCGGCAAAGGGTGTACAGGATAATCCTTTCGAGTGGAGTGAGTGGAGCTTCGCCTTCTGGTTGAGCCTGCTGATGATTATCATCTGTGGTGCAATGATTTATCTCCGTAATCGTCTGAAGAAGAACAAGCCTATCATCGCCCGCATCCGCATCGTGAAGAGGGTTCCTGCCCATGAGAAGGCGCTGCGTGAAATCAATGACATCAAGCATCATCATACCAGCGCCAGCCAGGAGACTCAGAAAGAGTACTACACACAGTTGACCAATACGCTGCGTGCCTATATCGTGAGCCGCTTCGGATTCAATGCGATGGAGATGACCAGTGGAGAAATCATCGAGCACCTGCGTGCTTCGGGCGACCAGAAGATGATAGACGAGCTGAGAATGCTCTTCTCCACCGCCGACCTGGTGAAGTTTGCCAAGTACGAGATTCCGATGAACGAGAACGATGCCAACCTGGTGAATGCCATCAACTTCATCGACCGGACGAAGACCGATGAGCAGCCTAAGGAGGAGAAGATCGTTCCAACGCTCAGCACCGAAGACCAGAAGTCGCAGCAGCAGCGCCGACTCATCAAGACCCTGCTCTGGGTGGGCGGCATCAGCGTAGTTGCCATCTTCGGCTACATCGTTTATCAGGTAGCGATGCTCGTGATGTAAATGTCATCAGGCTCAGAAATCCAGAGCTGGTGATGTAAACAATAAAAAGAAATTAAGAAATGGAATTTGCAAGTAAAGCATATTTTCTGCTGCTCCTGCTGCTGATACCTTATATATTATGGTATTTCCTGGGCAGGAAGAAGAGCGAGCCTACGATGCGCATGAGTGATACACGAATCTATCAGTATGCTCCGAAGAGCATGCGCGTTAGACTCATCCATCTGCCGATGGTGCTGAGATGCATCTGCTTCGTGCTCATCGTCATAGCTATGGCCCGTCCGCAGACCCACTATTCCTGGGACAACAAGACCGTAGAAGGTATCGATATCATGCTTGCCATGGACGTATCAACCTCTATGCTTGCCGAGGACCTGAAGCCAAACCGTATGGAGGCGGCGAAGGATGTTGCCACAGAGTTTATCTCAGGCCGTCCTACTGACAATATCGGACTCACCATCTTTGCCGGAGAGGCTTTCACGCAGTGTCCGATGACCACCGATCATGCCAGTCTGCTCAGACTCCTGCATGACACCCGCACTGATATTGCGGCTCGCGGACTCATCGACGACGGTACCGCTGTGGGTATGGGACTTGCCAACGCCGTGACCCGACTCAAGGATTCCAAGGCAAAGAGCAAGGTGGTGATCCTGCTCACCGACGGTAGTAACAACATGGGTGACATCTCGCCTATGACCGCTGCCGAGATAGCCAAGAGCTACGGCATCAGAGTCTATACCATCGGAGTGGGAACCAACAAGGTGGCGCCTTATCCGATGCCTGTGGCAGGAGGCGTACAGTATGTCAATATCCCGGTGGAAATCGATACCCAGACGCTGCGCGACATCGCTCAGACCACTGATGGAAACTTCTATCGTGCTACGAGTACTGCCGAGTTGAAGAAAATCTACAAGGACATCGACAAATTGGAGAAGTCTAAGTTTAATGTGAAGCATTTTGCCAAGCGTTATGAGGCCTATCAGCCTTTTGCCCTGGGTGCACTCCTGGTACTGCTCCTGGAGATATTGCTCCGCCTCACTTGGTTCAGAAGAATTCCTTGATGAAAGAGGAGTTTAGACAATATAGATTATAACATCATATAAATATGTTAAGATTTGAAGATCCTACGTTTCTCTGGCTGCTCTGGCTGATACCGGTGCTCATACTGGTTCGTCTGGTAGGCTGGAGAAGGCGAAAGGCTAAGCTGAAAAGATTGGGCGATCCGGAACTGCTCAAGCAGTTGATGCCCAACATATCCAAATACCGTCCTACGGTGAAGTTTGTGCTGATGCTTGCAGCCTTGGCACTCGTCATCGTGATGGTGGCTCGCCCTCAGATGGGAAGCAAGATTTCTCACGACAAGCGTAATGGCATCGAGACGATGATCTGTCTCGATATCTCCAATTCCATGCTTGCTGAGGATGTGGCTCCTTCCCGTCTTGACAAGAGCAAGATGCTGATAGAGAATCTGGTAGATAACTTCAGCAACGACAAGATCGGACTGATTGTCTTTGCAGGCGATGCCTTCGTGCAGTTGCCTATCACCAGTGATTATGTATCGGCAAAGATGTTCCTGCAGAATATCACCCCGGGGCTGATCCAGACTCAGGGTACCAATATCGGCGATGCCATCTCGCTTGCCACCAAGAGTTTTACCCAGCAGGACAATGTGGGTAGAGCCATCATCGTGATTACCGATGGTGAGAACCATGAGGATGGTGCCAAGGAGGCAGCCGAGATTGCCCAGAAGAAGGGCATCAACGTGTTTATCCTCGGTATCGGTAATACCAAGGGTGCTCCTATCCCGATGGGCGATGGCTCTTATCTGAAGGATCACGCAGGCAATACCGTGATGACTGCCCTCAACGAGCAGATGTGCCGCGAACTGGCGCAGGCTGGCAAGGGTCAGTATATCCATGTGGATAATACGAGTGATGCAGAAAAGGCATTGAATGATGACCTTACCAAGTTGCAGAAGGGAGATATGACCAGCGTGATATACAGTGCCTATGATGAACAGTTTCAGGCTGTGGGCATTCTCATCATCCTCCTGCTCATCATCGAGGTCTGCATGCTGGAAGTAAAGAATCCGTTGCTCAGGAACATCAAGTTCTTCAAAAGGGATTCCTTGAAGCTGCCGAAATAAAGCAGCTTCATAAGTCTGGGCTGTCACCTATTCGCCCTGAAAGGGCAGAAGCTCTTAGCCCAGGGCATCGCCCTGGGTAAAGCGAGTAGTAGCAAGGCGCCCTGAAAGGGCAAAAGCTTTAAAATATAGATGTAAAAATGAAGTATATACATTATATAATAGTAACAGTGGCAATGTTGCTGGTGGGTACGGCACAAGCCGGAGCCCAGACTGATCGCAACCTGATCCGTCAGGGCAATCGTGCCTTCAAATCTCAGAAATGGGCAGTGGCAGAAACCCAATATCGCAAGGCTATCTCCAAGAATCAGAAGAATCCACAGGCGATATACAATCTTGGTTGTGCGCTCATGGCGCAGCAGAAAGACTCCATGGCGATACAGCAGTTTACCAATGCTGCCCAGTTGGAAACCAACCGCCTCCGCCGTGCTGCCAGCTATCACAACATGGGCGTAATCATGCAGAACCACCATGAATATGCCCAGGCCATCGAATACTACAAGATGGCGCTGAGATGCAATCCACAGGACAATGAGACCCGTTATAATCTTGCCCTCTGCAAGAAGTTGCTCAAGAACAATCCGCAAAACAAGGACAAGAACAAAGACAACAAGGATAAGAACAAGGACAACAAGGATAAGAACAAGGACAAGAACAAGAAGGATCAGAATAAGGACAAGAACAAAGACAACAAGGATAAAAACGACGATAAGAATAATAAGAATAACAAGAACAAGAATAAGAATAACAAGAATAATCAGAACCAAAACCAGCCGAACCAGGACAATATGAGCCGCGAGAATGCCGAGCAGCTCCTGAATGCCGCCGTTCAGCAGGAGCAAGCCACCAAGCGCAAGTTGCAGAAGGCGATGAGCCAGCCACGCAGAAAGGCTTACGACAAGAATTGGTAAAAGATTAGATAAGATAAAAATACGGTTTACATATAATATTTAGCTATTATTTAAGATACGATATGAAAAGAATAGGTTGGTATATGATATTGCTGATATGCTTGCTAGGCTACCAGGTGCATGCGGTGGCCCAGCATATCTCCGTGTCGGCTCCATCGCACGTAGCGGCTGGAGAAAACTTCCGTGTCGCCTATACCATCAACACCCGTGATGTAGAGGAATTCAGAATGGGTGCAGTGCAGGATGGACTCGAAGTCATCGCAGGCCCTTACACATCCTCGCAATCCAGTTATCAGATGATCAACGGACATACCTCGTCCTCTTCATCTGTAACCATCACCTACACCCTTTATGCGGCAAAGAATGGTACCTTCAACATAGGTGCTTCCCACGCTATCGTGGGGGGTAGGAGCCTGGCTTCTCGCGCTCTGAAGATTACGGTGTCGGGTCACGCCCAGCATACCAACGGCGCTCCTAGCATGCACGGACAGAATAGCTACGACCAACCTCGTATGCGTACCGCAGGCTCTGCCATCTCAGGCAGCGACCTCTTCATCAAGGTGTCTGCCAACAAGAAGAGAGTACACGAGCAGGAACCTATCCTGCTTACCTACAAGGTATATACACAGGTGGAACTCACCCAGCTGGAAGGCAAGATGCCAGACCTGAAGGGATTCCACAACCAGGAAGTACCTCTGCCACAGCAGAAGACCTTTCATACCGAAATGGTGAACGGCCGTCCTTACAAGTGTGTCACCTGGAGCCAGTATGTGATGTATCCTCAGATGACCGGTAAGCTGGAGATACCTTCTATCACCTTCAAGGGCATCGTGGTACAGCAGAACCGCAATGTCGATCCTATGGAGGCCTTCTTCAATGGCGGCTCCGGATATGTAGAGGTAAAGAAGGACATCAAGGCTCCGGGTATCACCCTGCAGGTAGATCCGTTGCCTCAGCGCCCTGCCAACTTCTCGGGTGGAGTAGGTAAGTTCAATATCTCTGCTTGTCTTGACAAGAAGGAAATCAAGGCAGGTGAACCGATCACGCTCCGTGTGATTGTGGGAGGTATCGGAAACCTCAAGTTGCTGAAGCAGCCAGTAGTGAATTTCCCGAAGGATTTCGACAAGTATGATGCCAAGGTAACAGATAAGACCCGACTCACCGCCAATGGAGTGGAGGGTAATATGATCTACGATTTCCTGGCTGTTCCTCGCAATCAGGGCAGCTATACCATTCCAGCCGTGGAGTTCACCTATTATGATACCAGCAAGAATGCGTATAAGACCATCAAGACCCAACCTTTCACTCTGAACGTGGAGAAGGGAGATGGATCAACGTCCGAGTCGGCTGACTATACCAGCAAGGACAAGGATATCCATACCATCATGTTGGGCAAGACCTCACAGCATCAGGCAGATGATATGTTCTTCGGAAGCTTCGGCTACTGGACCAGTCTGCTCATTCCGCTCATCGCCTTCTTCGTGCTGCTGGTGGTATTCCACCGCAGAGCCATCGAGAATGCCGACATCGTGAAGAAGCGCTCCAACAAGGCGGGCAAGATAGCCACCAAGCGTCTGCGCATGGCCAACAAGCTGATGCTGCAGGGCAAGCAGGGTGAGTTCTACGATGAGGTGATGCGTGCCCTCTGGGGATATATGAGCTACAAGCTGAACATGCCGGTAGAGCAGCTCTCTCGTGAGAATATCCGTGAGAAACTCTTCGCCCACGATGTGGACGATGTTACAATACAGAAGTTTACTTCCGCTCTCGATGAGTGCGAGTTCGAGCGTTATGCTCCAGGCGATCCTGCCGGCAATATGAACCGTACCTTCGAATCAGCAATGACAGCGATTATGGAAATAGAAAATGCAATCAATGCGGCTCGCAAGAACGCCAAGAAGCATCCTGCCGGATATTCTTTCGTATGGCTGCTCCTGGCGATGCTGGGCTTCGGCGCTTCTCCTGTATCGGCAATCACCAAGAACAATGCCGATACGGAATACCAGAAGGGCAACTACCAGCAGGCTATCCGCGACTACGAAGAGCTGCTCAAGAATGGTGCCTCTGCCGAGATTTACTACAATCTCGGCAATGCCTACTATCGTACAGACAATATCACCAAGGCGGTGCTCAACTATGAACGTGCCCGCCTGCTCTCGCCTGGAGATGAGGACATCAACTTCAATCTCCAGTTTGCACGCAGCAAGACCATCGACAAGATTACTCCGGTAAGCGAAATGTTCTTTGTTACCTGGTATAAGGCGCTGGTCAACTTTACGAGTGTAGATAACTGGGCGAAGACTGGTATCATCTCCATCATCATGGCGCTGCTGCTCGTGCTGCTCTATCTCTTCGGTCCGCACATCCTGATGCGCAAGATCGGCTTCTTTGGCGGTATCGGCTTCTTCCTCGTCTTCCTGCTGAGCAATCTCTTTGCCTATCAGCAGAAGCAGGCGCTCGACAACCGCAAGGGTGCCATCATCATCTCACCTTCCGTGAACATCAAGAAGACGCCTGCCAAGACCAGTACCGATCAGTTTGTACTCCACGAGGGTACCCGTGTAGATATCATCGACAAGGGTATGACCGACTGGCGTGGCATCCGCGTAGGCGATGGAAGAGAAGGATGGATCGAGACCAAGCATCTCGAGGAAATCTAGGAGAATGAAGTGGATGGAGCGTCAGACACTGATATCATTCTACATTCAACATTAAATATAAAACAATAAGTAAATGGATTTTAGTTCGATACAAGATATTGACTTTCAGATACTGCAGTGGTTCAACGGCAGTAACAATGTGATTCTCGACCAGTTGGTGATGGCACTTACTTCGGGTTTCACTTGGATACCGCTCTATCTTGTACTCTTTATCATCGTGATGCGCAATAATGAGACAGTCGGGCAGATTGGTCTTATTGTAGGCTGCGCATTCCTGTGCATCCTTTTTGCAGATGGCATTGCCGAGGGAATCATCAAACCGCTGGCGGCCAGATGGCGACCTTCCAACGATCCGCTGGTAAAATATTCCGTACAGGTAGTGGATAATCTTCGTCTGAAGGACTACAGTTTCTGTTCGGCGCATGCAGCCAATACCATGGCGATAGCCGTGTTCTTCTCGCTTCTTGTAAGGAGCAGGCTGCTCACCTTCACCCTGGTAGCATGGTCGCTGGTGAACTGCTGGACCCGCCTCTATCTGGGCGTTCATTATCCGCTGGACATCGTATGCGGCATGCTGCTGGGCATGGTGGTTGGTACGCTGGTATATCTTTTCTTCCATCGTATGTACCGGCGTATGTCACCGGAAATCAAGTATGTTTCGAATCAATATACCAGTACGGGATATGATTGCGATGACATCGATATGATTATGACCGTTCTGATGCTCACCCTCGTATATGTCATCCTGCGTGCCGTCGTTCTGATGACGGGATTATAATAGTAGTATAATAGCCTTTTCTGAAAAAAGGCAAATCATAAAGTTCAAAGTTCAAAGCTCAAAGTTCAAAGTAAATAATGGATACAAAACATATTAAGATAAGCGATTATAATTACGATTTGCCTGATGAGCGCATCGCCAAGTTTCCTATCTCACAGCGCGACCACAGTAAACTGCTGGTCTATAAGCATGGTGAGGTAAGCGATGATGTATTCTTCCATCTTCCCGACTATCTGCCAAAGGGTGCCATGATGGTATTCAATAATACCAAGGTAATCCAGGCGCGCATGCATTTCCGCAAGGAGACGGGAGCACTCATCGAGGTGTTCCTGATGGAACCTGCTGCACCTACCGACTATGAGCTGATGTTCCAGACATCGGGTCACTGCTCATGGCTCTGTATGATTGGTAACCTGAAGAAATGGAAAGAGGGAAGCCTGAAGCGAGACTTCGAGATTAAGGGGCATCAGCTTACTCTCTCTGCTACCATGCGCCGTGGAGATGCCCTCAGTGTAGAGGCTTCAGAGATGGTAGCCAAGGGTGGCGGCACCAACTATTGGGTGGATTTCGACTGGGACAACGAGCATGTTTCCTTTGCCGAGATTCTCGAGGTAGTGGGAGAGTTGCCTATCCCTCCTTATCTGAACCGTAAGACAGAAGAAAGTGACAAGACCACTTATCAGACCGTATATTCCAAGATCAAGGGTAGTGTGGCTGCCCCAACAGCCGGTCTGCATTTCACCGATGAGGTGCTCCAGGACCTGGATGCGCATGGCATCGACCGTGAAGAGGTAACCCTTCATGTAGGAGCGGGAACCTTCAAGCCGGTGAAGAGTCTTGAGATAGAAGGTCATCAGATGCATACCGAATATATCGTGGTTCATCGTCGCAGTCTGGAGAAGCTCATCAAGCACGAGTGCCAGGTCATCGCCGTGGGAACCACCAGCGTGCGCACCATCGAGAGTCTCTACTATATGGGAGTGCATCTCATCAAGCATCCTGAGGCAAGTGAAGAGGACCTGCATGTAAAACAGTGGGATCCATACGAGCTGTCGGCAGATGGCAATCTGGTGGATGGCATCAGTCCGGTGCAGGCTATCCAGGCAATCGTCGATTATCTCGACCGCAACGGCTTGGAAGCCTTGCATTCCAGCACACAGATCATCATCGCTCCAGGTTATACCTATAAGATAGTGAAGATGCTGGTAACCAATTTCCATCAGCCTCAGAGCACCCTGCTTCTCCTGGTGAGTGCCTTCCTGCATGGTGATTGGAAGAAGGTATATGATTATGCCCTCTCTCATGATTTCCGCTTCCTGAGCTATGGAGATTCCTCCCTGCTCATTCCGTAAGGAGAAGAAGTCAGAGCAATAACAGAACTGCTAATCATAAAGTTCAAAGTTCAAAATTCAAAGTTCAAAGTAAAATAGTATGATTTCAGTAGAAGGACTGAAAGTAGAGTTTGGCGTAAAGCCACTTTTCAATGATGTAAGCTTCGTAATCAACGACCGCGACCGCATTGCCCTGGTAGGTAAGAACGGTGCCGGCAAATCTACGATGCTGAAGATTCTCTGTGGCTTGCAGAAGCCAACCTCCGGTGTGGTGGCTATCCCTAATGAAACCTCTATCGGCTATCTTCCTCAGGTGATGAAACTGCAGGATGATACCACCGTGAAGCAGGAAACCCGCAAGGCTTTCGCCCACAATACCGAGATGAAGGCGCGCCTCGACAAGATGCAGCAGGAAATGGCCGACCGCACTGACTACGAGAGCGAGAGCTATGCCCAGCTGGTGGAGAAGTTCACCCAGGAGCACGAGCGCTACATGATGATGGGCGGTGAAAACTACGAGGCTGAGATTGAGCGAACCCTGAGCGGTCTGGGTTTCACCCGTGAAGATTTCGACCGTCCTACCCGGGAGTTCTCCGGTGGATGGCGTATGCGTATCGAGTTGGCAAAGATCCTGCTCCAGAAGCCGGATGTGCTCCTCCTCGATGAGCCTACCAACCATCTTGATATCGAGAGTATCCAGTGGCTGGAGCAGTTCCTGGCGCAGAGTGCCAAGGCGGTGGTGTTGGTAAGTCACGACCGTGCCTTTATCAATAATGTAACCAACCGCACCCTGGAGATTACCTGCGGAAGGGTAGAAGATTACAAGGTGAAATACGATGAGTATGTGGTTCTTCGTGCCGAGCGCCGCGAGCAGCAGCTCCGCGCTTACGAAAACCAGCAGAAGGAAATAGCCGATATCAAGGACTTCATCGAGCGATTCCGCTATAAGCCAACCAAGGCTGTACAGGTGCAGAGCCGCATCAAGCAGTTGGAGAAAATCGTTCCTATCGAGGTGGACGAGGTGGATACCAAGCAGATGCATCTCAAGTTCCCTCCTTGTCTCCGTAGCGGCGATTATCCGGTTATCTGCGATGAGGTGAGAAAGGATTATGGCGATCATACCGTCTTCGACCATGTGACCCTTACCATCAAGCGTGGCGAGAAAGTGGCATTCGTAGGTAAGAACGGCGAGGGTAAATCTACTCTGGTGAAGTGTATCATGGGCGAGATTCCTTTTACGGGCAATCTCAAGATAGGTCATAACGTGCAGATTGGTTATTTTGCACAGAACCAGGCTCAGCTGCTAGATGAGAACCTTACCATCTTCCAGACCATCGACAATGTGGCTACCGGCGAGATGCGTCTCAAGGTGAACGATCTGCTGGGTGCCTTTATGTTTGGTGGCGAAACTTCCGAGAAGTATGTCAAGGTGTTGAGTGGAGGAGAGCGCAGTCGTCTGGCGATGATCAAGCTCCTGCTCGAACCGGTGAATCTCCTGATTCTCGATGAGCCTACCAACCATCTCGACATGCAGTCGAAGGATGTGTTGAAGGAAGCCATCAAGGCATTCGACGGCACCGCTATCATCGTGAGCCACGACCGTGAGTTCCTCGACGGACTGGTAGATAAGGTATATGAGTTTGCCGGTGGAAAGGTACGTGAGCATCTGGGCGGTATCTACGATTATCTCCGTGCCCACAATGCCGAGAGCATCAGTCAGGCGCTGGCCAGTCAGGGCGTAAGTCAGAATATGTCATCTGCCGGATCTCCATCTTCTTCTTCATCTTCATCATCATCTGCAGATTCTTCCGAGGCATCCTCCGGCAAGCTCAGCTATGCCGAGCACAAGGAGCAGCAGAAGAAGATTCGCAAGGCTGAGAAGGCGGTGAAGGAATGCGAGACGAAGATTGAAAAGCTCGAAACCCGCAAGGCTGAGATTGATGCCCTCCTGATGAAGCCTGAGAATGCTACGAATATGGAACTCGTTACCGAATATACCGAGCTGATGAAGAGCCTGGATGAGGAAAACGAGAACTGGATGATGCTCTCCGAAGAGCTGGAGGAAATCAAGAATTCATAGTTAAAACAATAATAAACAACGAGAAAATGAAAATGAAGTTTATCCTTCCGATGATGATGCTCGCAGCCATGCCTTTGGCTGCTGATGCTCAGAACAAGTCGGGACTTGTCTTGAGCAATCTTGACAAGACAGCAAAGCCTGCTGATGATTTCTATCAGTTTGCTACCGGTGGCTGGCAGAAGAACAATCCGCTGCCTGCTGCCTACAGCCGTTATGGTAGTTTCGATCAGTTGGCTGAGAACAACAACAAGCGTATCAACTCTATCCTTGATGAGCTCAAGAAGAAGACCTACAAGGCTGGAACCATCGAGCAGAAGCTTTCCGACTTCTACAAGTTGGCGCTCGATATCGACCGCCGCAACAAGGAGGGCATTGCTCCTGTAAAGCCTCTCCTCGACGAGATTGCAGCTGCCAAGAACAAGGCAGATCTCCAGAACTTGCAGGTGAAGTATGCCATGCAGGGCTTGGGCGTAGGTTTCGGTACCGGTTTCGGTGCTGACGAGAAGAACGTTACCATGAACATCTACAATGTGATGCAGGGTGGCTTGACTCTCGGTTCCAAGGATTATTACCTCAACAACGATGCTGCTACCGTAGCTATCCGTGAGGCTTTCAAGACCTACGTGGCAAAGATGTTCCAGCTCTATGGCTTCTCTGCAGCCGATGCAGCCAAGAAGGCACAGAAGGTATTCCTCCACGAGACCAGTCTTGCTACTATCTCCAAGAGCCGTACCGAACTCCGTGACCCACAGGCTAACTACAACAAGATGAGCCTGAAGCAGTTTAAGGAGAATTATCCAAATATTCCTCTTGAGGCATTGGCTAACGGCGAGGGCATCAAGAGTGAATATATCCAGGAGATGATTGTGGGTCAGCCTGCATTCATGGCTGGTTACGACAAGATTACTGCTGCTGAGGATGCTGAGACCTTGAAGGCATTGATGGAGTGGAGTGTCATCGGCAGCTCTTCTGCTTATCTCACCGATGAGATCCGAGAGGCAAACTTCGATTTCTTCGGCAAGACCATGAGTGGCAGAAAGGAAGACCATCCATTGTGGAAGCGTGCTACCTCTCAGGTAGATGCTCAGATGGGTGAGGCACTCGGCAGAATCTACTGCAAGAAGTTCTTCCCTGAGTCATCCAAGAAGATGATGGAGACTTTGGTCAAGAATCTCCAGGTGAGCCTCGGTCAGCGTATCGATGCTCAGGAGTGGATGAGTGCAGAGACCAAGGCTGCTGCCCACAATAAGCTCGATAAGTTCTATGTCAAGATTGGTTATCCTAACCAGTGGACTGACTATAGCAAACTTACCATCGATCCATCCAAGAGTTTCTATGAGAACGTGATGGCCTGCCGTCAGTTCCGCAACAATAAGGAGATTGCTGAGAAGGCTGGTAAGCCAGTCAACAGAGATGAGTGGTATATGACTCCACAGACTGTGAATGCTTACTATAATCCTACCACCAATGAGATCTGCTTCCCAGCAGGTATCCTTCAGTATCCATTCTTTGATGCCAAGGCAGACGAGGCATTCAACTATGGTGCTATTGGTGTAGTGATTGGTCATGAGATGACTCACGGATTCGACGATCAGGGTCGCCAGTATGATGCCAGCGGTAACCTGAAGGATTGGTGGACCGCTGCTGATGCAGAGGGCTTCAACAAGCGTGCCGATATGTATGCTGATTTCTTCAGCAACATCAAGGTCTTGCCTGATCTGAATGCCAACGGTCGCTTTACATTGGGTGAGAACCTTGCCGACCACGGAGGTTTGATGGTATCCTTCAATGCATTCAAGAATGCGACAGCCAAGAAGCCTTTGAAGAATAAGGATGGCTTTACTGCTGATCAGCGCTTCTTCCTTGCTTACGCAGGTGTATGGGGTCAGAACATCACTGAGAAGGAGATTCGCAACCGTGTGAAGAACGATCCTCATGCGCTTGGCAAGTGGCGTGTAGATGGTGCTCTTCCTCACATTGATGCCTGGTATGAGGCATTCGGTGTAAAGCAGGGCGACAAGATGTTCATTCCTAAGAATGAGCGTCTGGAGCTTTGGTAAAGATCAAATATCCTATCCCGTTAGTTTTTAAAGTTTTAAAGGGATAAGGATGAAATATGAAAAAGGCTGCGTTACTTTGTGGTGACGCAGCCTTTTTTCATACGTTTTTATTCTTTATGAATGTTGCCGTAAACTCCTTACACTTGCGCATGTCCTGTTTCGATGATGCAATAGAGTAGGGACTATATTTTTCAAACATGTCAAGAC